>Ga0114996_10000852_pt1 | contig 42029 bp, 25 predicted proteins | sample ArcticOcean_MG_C_4_FD_87039 | JGI IMG/M metagenome (GOLD analysis project Ga0114996, IMG submission 87039) | Marine microbial communities from western Arctic Ocean - ArcticOcean_MG_CB4_134 | ecosystem: Environmental > Aquatic > Marine > Oceanic | place: Arctic Ocean: Canada Basin | collected... | reverse complement strand
TGTTGGACAAGGCGGCGGTGAGCTTGAGGGCCTAGAGAAGAAGGCTCTGGAGAGCGGCGCTAGTGAATGCCGCGTCGCCGATCTTCGCGAGGAGTTCGTGTCGGACTACGTTTGGCCGATGGTCCGCGCGGGCGCGATCTACGAGCACAAGTACTTGATGGGAACCTCGATCGCGCGTCCGCTGCTCGCCAAGTTGCAGGTCGAGGCCGCACTGGAAACGGGCTGTGACGCGCTGTGTCACGGTGCTACGGGCAAGGGCAACGACCAGGTTCGTTTTGAGTTGACCTACAAGGCCCTCGCGCCTCACTTGCCGGTCATCGCCCCGTGGCGTGAATGGGACATCGTCTCCCGCGAAGACGCCATCGACTGCGCCGAGAAGCACAACATTCCGCTGCAGCAGACCAAGGCGAAGATCTATAGCCGCGACCGCAATCTGTGGCATATTTCTCACGAAGGCGGTGAGCTTGAGGACCCCGCCAACTCTCCTTCCGACGGAGTTTGGATGCTCTCAAAAAGCCCCAAGGACGCGCCCGATACACCGGTGAATGTCGCGATCGAGTTCGATCAAGGCACACCGGTCGCCGTCAATGGAGAGAAACTGAGTCCGGCGAGCATCGTCGAAATCCTCAATACTTTGGGTGCTGAGCATGGAGTCGGCCGCATCGACCTGGTTGAAAATCGCTTCGTCGGGATGAAATCGCGGGGTTGTTACGAGACGCCCGGCGGCACAATTCTGATGGCCGCCCACAGCGAACTGGAAAGTCTGACGCTCGATCGCGCGACTTCGCACTACAAGCAAAAGATCGCCCTCGACTACGCCGACCTCGTCTACAACGGACAGTGGTTCACTGCATTACGAGAAGCGCTCGACGCATTCGTCAATGAGACCCAACGCCGCGTGAGTGGCGAAATCGTCATGCGGCTCTACAAAGGACACGTCGATGTCGTCAGCCGTAAGTCGCCCTATTCGCTCTATTCAGAAGAAATCGCCAGCTTCACAATGGGAGCCGACTACGACCAGAAGGACGCGGCAGGCTTCATCAACCTGATCGGCCTGCCCATCAAGGTCGGCGCCGCCGTAGCGGCAAAGCAGCGCTAGCAATAAGCAAAACTTCAAACGGCCCGACAGAGGCGCGGACGGAAGTCCGCGCTCCCAGGGACCGAGGCACCAACGAGAGGACCTGAAACGGTAAACGGTAAACGGTAAACGGCTCAGCGGCTCAACCGCTCAACCGCTCAACGGAAAAACCATGAAACTCTGGGGAGGCAGATTCGAAACCGGACCATCCGAGCTATTCGAGCAGTTCTCGGGCTCACTCGATTTCGACCGCCGTTTGCTAGGAGCCGACATCGCCGGTTCGAAGGCCTTCGCATCGGCTCTCGAGCGCGTCGGCATTCTCTCGCAACAAGAGCGCGACCAAATCCGCACCGCCTTCGACCAAATACTAGAACAGTCCAAACAGCCGGATTTCTTCGAAGGAGCCACTGACGAAGACATTCACACCTTCGTCATCCGCAAGCTGAATGAGACAGCGGGGGAGGTCGCCGGCAAAATCCACACCGGCCGCAGCCGCAACGAACAAGTAGCCACCGACTTTCGTCTGTGGCTGCGCGAGGAGATTGCGGCCACCCGCGGGCGCTTAGCCGGCTTGATGGACGCCCTCGTGGCCTTCGCCGAGCGTGAGCCCGATGCCTTGCTCCCAGGCTACACCCACCTGCGCCGGGCACAACCAATATTGTGGTCGCACTACTTGCTGGCCTACTTTGAGATGTTCGCCCGCGACTGGCAACGGTTTGGTGAGGCCTACCAAAGAACCAACGTCTTGCCGCTCGGCAGCGGAGCACTGGCCGGAAGCGGTTTCCCCTTCGACCGCCAGGCGATTGCTGACGAGCTGGGATTTGACAGCATTTCGAACAACAGCCTCGACGTTGTCTCGGATCGCGACTTCGCACTGGACTTCCTCTACGCCGCCTCGGTCACGATGCTGCATATGAGCCGGCTAGCCGAGGACTGGATTCTCTATTCCAGTGAGGAGTTCGGTTTTCTGGAGCTGGGGGACGAAGTGACCAGCGGTTCCAGTCTGATGCCGCAAAAGAAGAATCCCGACGCTTTCGAACTGGTTCGTGGCAAGTCGGGACGAGTTGTCGGCGATCTGACCTCGCTATTGATGACGGTCAAGAGTTTGCCCCTTGCCTACAACCGCGACTTGCAGGAAGACAAGCCGCCGGTCTTTGACGCCGCGGATCATCTGGCTGGATCGCTCGAAGTCACGAAACTCTCGATCGATACGACGAAAATCAACGCGGCCGCGATGGAAGAGGCGGCGGACGCGAGTTGGACCTGCGCAACGGAACTCGCGGAAATGCTATCCAAGCACGGCGTGCCGTTCCACCGGGCGCATCAGGTCGTCGGCGCGCTGGTTCTCGAGAGCGTCCGCCAGGGTAAAAGGCCGGGTGATTGGAACGAGCAGCAGCTTCACGAGATTGCTCCCGAATTTGACGCCGAGGCGGTGGAGTTGCTTTCCGCGAGACGGGCGCTAGAGAATCACACGCCTCCTGGCGGCACCGCCCCCGAGACTGTCCGGCGTGCCGTGGAGAGAGCCCGGCGGCGTTTGTCCGAAATGCGGGAATCGTCATGAGCAAAGGGTTTCGCCAGGCCCAGATTCAGAAGCTGATACGGGCGGCGGCGATTCACACCCAAGAGGAACTGGCATCCGCGCTGGGCCGGCTAGGAGTCGAGGCAACTCAAGTCACGCTCTCGCGGGACATACGAGAGCTAGGAATCATAAAAACAGCCGACGGGTATCAAGAACAAGCAGCCCTAGCGGCAGGCAATGACAGGAGCCGTGACAAGACCGGTGGCGCGGGCCGTGACGCGGGGAATAGCGCGAGCAATAGCGCGGGCCGTGACGCGGACAAGCCAGCGGCCAAGCGCGCCCGCGACAAGCTCGCGCGCGTCCTCAAGGAGTTTCTGCGCGACGCGCAAGTGGCCCAGAACCTGGTCGTTCTTAAGACCAATCCCGGTGGCGCGGGAGCCGTCGCGCTTGCTCTCGATTCGGAGCACTGGCCCGAAATCGTGGGAACAGTCGCGGGCGATGATACCATCTTCGCGGCGACCCCAAGCCCGGCGAAGGCGCGACAGCTGCGCCAGAAATTGTTAGACCTGGGATGAACACCGAGCCTATGCCGAAGCTGCGACTGGGGAGCGAGGGTTCTCAACAGAGCCGCATCCGCAAGGGTGCGGTCGAGTCCGCGCGGCTCTCTCTGGCAATGACCGCATTCCGACGGCGGCCCCGGCGCGGGGCTCCCCCCCTGACCGCACGACGCACGGGCGACCCTCGACCGCACCCTTGCGGGCGCGGCTCTGTTTCGTCCAGACCTCGCCTCAGGCGACTTCCAAACGCACGCAAACCTGACGGCTTTACAGAGGCAGTTGTTCAGCCGGCCGCAAGCGGGTGGATCACCCGGTGCAGGTCGAGGTTCGGCGGTTTTCCGATTTGTCCCAGCATGTCTTGCACTTGCGCCCGGTGATGGGTTTGGTGGTTGAAAAAGTGCGCCAGCAGAAGAGGCGTCTCGTCGGCCAGCACAACGCCTTGACTGTTGACGTAGCTGATCTCGCGGACCAGAAACTCCCCATCGATCGTCTCCAACAAGCCCACAATACGCGCGTCTTCGGCTTGGCGAGTCCGCCACAAACCGTCAAAATCGTCGTACAGGATCTCGTCGAGCCTGTAGCCTGGCGATTGAGTCCCTTCAAAACGGCTCATCCAAATGCGGTCGCCCACCAATAGCGGTCGCCTACCAATAGATGATTCAACGTGCGATGAATGCTTCGAAAGGACCCCAGGCGATCTTTACGGTACTCGCCCTCGTCCAACGCTCGGCAAAAGGGGTAAAGATGGACATTGACGACCTGGTTGTAGCGGCCCAGCATTCTGAAGTGTTCGACCAAAAGTTCACTTGCCATGGCGGCATCCCTGTCGATAACTTACCTCCGCGGACAGCGGCGAATCAACTCCGGGCATCCACACTGGGCGGCAACCTGGTACTATTGACATTCGAGACTCCGGTCGATGGGGAGAACCCCAGAGCGAGGTCAAAGCGGGAGCCCGGCCTCGATAGCTGCTGACAACCCCCACCGCAGTTATACGCGGGATGCGTACGAATCAAAACAACGCGACTGAGTTTGACCAAAGCTGTGCTCAACAGCACCCAACAAGCCGCCCAGGCTGAGGCGAGTGCTCCCCTCGGAGTGCGTCAGGGAGAGAACAACACAATGCGGGTACATCTGATCAACCCCAGCGACGTTTCATTCGGAATATCCGTCATCACGCCGCGCTGGCTCTATGTTCTTGCTTCGGCCACGCCGCGCGAATTCGGGGACCCTCATGTTGTCGATGAAACTCTGGAGTTGATCGATCCAGAGGAGATTCAAGCAGGAGATATCGTCGGGATCGGCATTCACACCTCCAACGCCCTTCGCGGCTATGCGCTTGGCCGGATAGCGAGAGAGCGGGGAGCCTATGTGGTCTTCGGCGGCATTCACGCTACCCTCTTCCCCGAGGAGTCTTACGAGCGCGGCGGCGCGCACAGTGTTGTCAAGGGCGACGGCGACGTCGTCTGGGGCCAGGCCGTGACGGACTGTGTCAACGGCAACCCTAAGCCCCTCTACGACGGCGGCCGTGTCGAGTCCGACCAATTTCTTCCGGCGCGCTGGGATTTGATGCCCGAGAAGAGCTACCTGTTCGCCTCGGTGCAGACCGTGCGCGGGTGCCCCAAGCATTGCTCGTTCTGCTCTGTCTGGCGCACGGACGGTCAGCAACCACGCCAGCGTAATTCCGACATTGTGATTCAGGAGATCATCGAATTGAGGCGGCTCGGATTCAAGATCGTTGTCCTGGCCGACGACAATTTCTACCCTGTCACGCTGGAGGACCTGCGTCTGGCGAAAGAGCAAAAAAATGAGCAGCGGCTGGCCGAATTGACGGCCTTGCGCGACGAACGATTCGAACTCATGCAGCGCATGGCTGATTTGCCGAACGAAATGATGTTCTTCACGCAGATCACGATGGAAGCGGCGGAAGACCCTGAGTTTCTCGACGCCATGATGAAGGCCCACATCCGAGGCGCGCTGGTCGGCGTCGAGTCGGTCACGCCGGAAGGGCTGAAGGCCGTTTTTAAAGATTTCAACCAGTCTGGAGAAAGTCTGGTAAATCAGCTCCAAACCTTCCGCAAGCATGGTCTGCATGTATTGGGAAGCTTCATCTTCGGTCTGCCGACCGACCGGCCCGACACCTTCGACTCCACGGTCACGCTGGCTCAGGCGGCCGGCGTCACGTTCGCCCAGTTTGTGACGATGACACCTTTTCCAGGCACCGTCGACTTCATGCGCTGGGAAAAAGAGCAGGCGGCTGATCCCCAGATGGTTGACGGCATACCTCTCACGCGCTACTGGCTCATTCCCCGCCATCTGCGGCCGCGGCTTTACATCCCGCATCCCACCATGTCCGTCGAGCAGATCCGTCAACAGACGCATGGGGCCTGGAAGAGATACTACAGTTTTCCGCTGATTTGGAAGCGGGCGCGGGGTTGCACCAAGAGAGTGCGCGCCCGGACGGCATTTATACTGATCTCGAAGCTCTATCTCGAGATGTACGGAAATACGGGCATCGCCACCGACAGCGCCCGCATCGGCAAAGCGGCAGGCTGGGCGCGCTGGCTGGCCAAGAAGTGTTTGCCGCTGTTCCGTACGACCCCCATGCCGGAACTGAAAATGCCCGATTACGCTCCCTCGCAGATAGCCAGCGCTACTCACGCGGAGCAAGAACAGGTCGTCTAGCGCCGATGCGGCTGCAGCAGCCGGCATGGCGGTGACACATGCAGTCAGAGGCGAAAGCCTGCGTTCGCTCGCATTCCACACGCTCAGCTTTCGGAGTTTGAGCAGAGCCGCGCGCGAAAGGGTGCGGTCAAGTCTGACCAGGTAAGCGAACAGCCATGCCAGCGGTGAAACACAAACCGCATCGCGCCTGTCCGTCGCATGCCTGTTCGTCACTTGCCTGTTCGTCACTTGCCTGTTCGTCGCTTGCCTGCCGGTCGCATGCCTGTCGGTCGCATGGACTAATGATAAGCTTGGGACATGGCCCGCTGCGTTGTTTGTGGTTCGAGGGGGGCGTAAGTCTTCGAGGTGGTTCTTCATGTCACGTAAATTCCTGTCAAGTGTGTGCTGTAGCCTTTTCCTGTTTGTGACGTCGGGGATTCTCCTGCCGGCGCAGGTGTCGAAGGAGGCCAACAGCGGATATCAAACCAAAGAGCAGCGGGAGCGGGTTGCCAGTAATCTCGACCGGCCGGAACGCGAAAAAAGCCAGAAACCTCGCGAGTTGATCGCGGCACTTGGCGTCAACAACGGCGATGTCATTGCCGACATTGGCTCGGGCGTAGGCTTCATGTTGCCTTATTTTCTCGAAGCCGTCGGCCCAGGCGGGAAGATCTACGCCGAGGACATCCAGCAAGACTTCCTGGATACCGTCGAGGAGAAAAAGCACGAAAACAATTGGACGAACGTCGTGACCATCTTGGGAGATCAGAAAGACCCTAATTTGCCGCCAGGCCAGATCGACCTCGCGTTCATTCTCGATGCTTTTCATCACTTCAGCTATCCGGTCGAGACCATGCGTAACATCCGGCGCACACTGAAGCCGGATGGCCGGCTGGTGATGGTCGACTTCTACCGCAGCCGAAAACACCCGACACGTGGGAAAGAGTGGTGCGAGAAGCATATCCGGCTCGACCGTGACGGTTTCGCCGCCGAGATCGTCTCAGCCGGATTCAAGCTCGAGAGACACTTCGACCACCTGCCGCACCAATACGTCCTGATTTTTCGCAAGGACTCGCCGTAATCATTCTTGCCCGCCCGACGGAGGCGCGCGCCTCCCGGCGGGCCGCCTCGGCCTCCGGGGCGGTGTCCCCTCAACGCGGCAGTCGAGCACGGCACGTCCGGAGGCGCGGGCCACGGATAAGCTCCACACTGACGATCTGTTTCGTGCTGCCGCGCCACATTTCTTGCGTCCTTTTCGAATTACCTCCGTCTGATTGGATAGAAGAAGCAATCTGATGACATGGAGGCACGAACATGAAGAACCAATCCGCTGTTCAATTTGACACCCAAAGCCGCGTTCATATCGGGTTTGCCGTCGCAAATCGTGAACGTTCGATCGCGTTTTACCGTAACCTGTTTGGGCAAGAGCCCACAAAACTCAGGCCGGGGTACGCCAAGTTCGAGGTGGCCGAACCGCCCCTGAATCTAACGTTGAACGAGGGCTCGACGAAAAGCGAGGGCTCGACGAAAAGCGGGGACTCGACCAAGAAGGGCGAGTCGACAAAGCCGCAACGGCCCGGAACCGTTTCGCACTTCGGCGTTCAGGTCAAATCGAGCGCTGAGGTGAAACGTATGACGGAGCGTTTCCAGCAAGCCGGCATCCAGACCAGTACGGAGGATGGCGTTGCCTGCTGTTATGCGGTCCAGGACAAGGTATGGGTGAGCGATCCGGACGGCAACGCTTGGGAAGTCTTCGTTGTGCTCGATAATGAGGCTAGCGAGTACGCATCCAACACGAGTGAGGCAGGCTCGGAGACCGCGTGTTGCCAGCCGGCGGACTGCAACCCCGCGCCCGAGTCAAGCGATTACACCTGTTGCGCCGGCGCAACCGTGGCCAAGGTAACGACATAGGTGGGACTATCAACGGTGGGACTATCAACGCAGAAGATCTGGGAAGATTTCCGGACTCCGCTGCGCAGTTTCATTCGGCGGCGTGTCAAGGACGATCACGTCGCCGATGATCTGCTTCAAGAGGTCTTCCTGAAGATTCACAATGGAATCGGATCGCTGAAGGACGATCAGCGCTTGACGGGTTGGCTGTATCGCATTGCGCGAAACACAATCACGGATCATTTCCGCAAGCATCCCTTCGAGGAACTGAACACGAGCAACGTTGCGGAACGCACCAAGGACGTCGACGTCGATCCCAGCCAGGAACTCGCCACATGTCTCAACCAAATGGTGACAGAGTTGCCGGAGAAATATAGACAAGCGATCGAGCTTGCCGAACTACAAGGCACGACACAGCGTGAGTTGGCTAGCCAGTTAGGGCTCAGTGTGTCCGGTGCCAAGTCGCGTGTTCATCGCGGGCGCGAGCAGCTCAAGAAAATGCTGCTTTCTTGTTGCCATGTTGGGTTGGACAGCCGTCGGAAAGTCCTGAACTATGCGCCGCGCGACGAGCACGCATCCCGCGGCTGCAGTTCAGGGGCTTGCGGGTGATTAGCCCCCACGGTTGCGGCTGGAGTTGAATTCGCTGGCGCTCGTTCTTCTTGCCTTCTTCGTACTCTTTGCGCACGGGGGTTGGGGAGAGACCGAAAGCGGTCGTCACGCCTGCCCTCAAGGCGGGTGTAAGTTAGACAAGGCCCGTTTACGGGCCTTACCCCGGGTTCTACCCACGGCTCTGAGCTGCTTGACGCCGGACCTTGGCTTGGGCTAGTCTCTGTCGTGGTGGCCGACTAGCAATGTCTCGATTCCGACCAGGTCGGTCGGGTAGTCGCCGGTATAGCAGGAATAGCAGTAGTCGCCGGCCGTGTCCTGGACGGCATTCTTCAGCCCTTCCATTGACAGATAGGCCAGCGAGTCGGCCTCGGTAAATTTGCGAATGTCTTCGAGGGTCTGATTGGCCGCGATCAGCTCGCCCTTGTCCGGGGTGTCCACCCCGTAATAACAGGGGGAGATGGTCGGCGGACATGAGATCCGCATGTGAATCTCACGGGCTCCGGCCTGGCGCATCATCCTAACGATCTTACGGCTGGTAGTGCCGCGCACCAGGGAATCGTCCACCAGGACGACGCGCCGGCCTTCGATCAGTTGCCGAACAGGGTTGAGCTTCAGCTTGACGCCGAAATCGCGAATCGACTGCTTCGGCTCGATGAACGTCCGCCCAACGTAATGGTTGCGAATCAGTCCCATTTGATAGGGTATTCCGGATTCGGAGGCGTAGCCGATCGCAGCTGAAACGCCCGAGTCAGGGACAGGAACGATGACGTCGGCGTCCACGCCGGATTCCCGCGCCAACTGCCGTCCCAGCAGCTCTCGGGATTCTTGCACGGAGCGGCCGAAAACGGTCGAGTCAGGGCGAGAAAAATAGACGTGCTCGAAGACGCAGTGACAGCTCTTGCGTTGTGGCGCGAAGCGCTCGCGATGCAGGCCCTCGGAGTCGACGATAATCATCTCCCCCGGTTGCACGTCGTCAACATAGACGGCGCCAATCAGATCAAAGGCACACGTCTCGGAAGCGAAGACGTAGACGTCTTGGCCCTGATGAACCAACTTACCGAAGGCCAGGGGCCGAAAACCATGGGGGTCACGGGCCACGATCAAGCGGTCTTTCGCAAGCAGCGCGAGCGAGTAAGCCCCCTCCATTCGCAGCAACGATTCCCGTAAAGCGTGCTTGAGCTGCTGTTCGCGCGAACGCGCCATCAAGTGGACGATGACCTCGGTGTCGCCGGTTCCCTGGAAAATCGAGCCCGCCATCTCGAGTTCGTGGCGCACGTCGATCGCGTTGGTCAGGTTGCCGTTATGGGCAACAGCAATTTGCCCCTTGCTGCATTCGACAAAGAACGGCTGGGCGTTGAGAAGGGCGCTCTGACCGGCGGTTGAGTAGCGGGTATGACCGATGGCGCTCTTTCCCGGCAATTCCTTGAGGACCGCCTCGGTAAACACCTCGGCCACCAGCCCCATGTTCTTGCGGCAATGGAGTTTCTCGCCGTCGCTCGAGCACATGCCGGCGCTTTCTTGGCCGCGGTGCTGCAAGCCGTAAAGGCCCAGGTAGGCCAGGTTGGCCGCTTCCGGATGACCGAAGATTCCGAAAACGCCGCATTCCTCCCGAAAGCCGTCGAAGGGGGTGGTTTCGTCGTTCGGTTCAGCGGTTGAACCGTTGAGCGGCTGAGCCGTCGCCGGATCGTCGTGTTGAACCGCGGCAGACGACGCCACGAGGGTATTCCGGGAAAGGGGATGGCCGTGATCGTGCTGGCGACGATTCATTCCTGCTCCAAGACGTGAGTCAGCTTTCGCTTTCTAAAGCTTGCTCTAGTTACTGATCGTTCGTGACTGCGTAAACTTTGTCAGCTCCATCCGTCTGAAGCAGTGATGCACTGCGTTGCCGGGATGTCCCTCCCGGTCTCATGCTGCCGGTCTCATGCGACCGATCTCATTTTCGTTCGCTTCTCTCTTGCTTGCGTTCTCTATCTTGACTCTAGCAACTCGTCGAGCGCCCCGTCCCAAGACGCTTTCAACCCATCAATCTGGTGGAGAATCGCCTCTTCGCCGTTCAACGAAATTGAGATCTGGCCTGCGACGGTTTCGCCAATGACGGGGGCCTCGATGTCGAACCGCTTAGCAATTTCCAGGACTCTTGCCTCGGCGTCGCTCGCAAGTGAGAGCAGTATCCGAGACGGAGCTTCGTGAAACATCACGTACTGCGCGGGCAGCTCTGACTCGATCCGCAGGCGCGCGCCAATGCCACCCGCACCGAAGGACGACTCGGCCACGGCCACGGCAAGTCCGCCATCGCTGAGGTCATGCGCCGACTCCGCCAGATCGGCCCGCACGATCTCGCGCATCGCATCGTGGACCCGTTTCTCATAGTCCATGTCCAAGGCCGGCGGCAGACCCCAGGTCTGACCGAGTATGACTTTGGCGAACTGGGTGCTGCCGAAACGGCGGTCGAGTTGATCTTCCGACCCCGGCAACAGCCCCCCGAGCAAGACCAGCTTGCGGCCCGAGTGCCGGAAGTGAATTCCCAGCGGGATTTCCATTCCGGGGAGCAGGCCAACAATTCCGAGGACAGGCGTGGGGTAGATACCCTCGCCGAGCGTTTCGTTGTAGAGGCTGACATTGCCTCCGGTAATCGGCGTTCCGAAATGCCGGCAGGCCTCGCCGATTCCCTCGATGGCCTCGATAAGCTGAGCCATGATCTGGGGCTTTTCGGGATTGCCGAAGTTCAGGCAATTCGTCGCGGCAACCGGGTCGGCTCCCACGACCGCCAGGTTGCGGCAGCATTCGGCAACCGCCAGCTTGACCCCTTCACGCGGATCAAGCGAACAATAGCGCCCGTTACCGTCGAGCGACATGGCCAGCGACACGCCGGCTTCCTTGACGCGCACGACGGCGGCGTCGGCGCCCGGGCCGGCGGTCGTATTGGTGCGGACCATGTAGTCGTACTGTTCGTAGATCCAGCGCTTGGAGCAGAGGTCGGGCGAGGAAAGCAGCCGCGACAACGAGTCGTTCATCTGCTGGGAGTTATAAATAGCCGGCAGCGGCCCGTCCAGAGGCGCCGACCGCATCGGCTTTGTGGCCGGCCGGTCGTAGATGGGTGCGTCGTCGGTCAGCAGCGAATTGGCGATCTCGGCAACAACTTCCCCGTGATTCTTGACACGTAACAAGCCGTCCTCGGTAACTACCCCGATTTCGGCGGCGTCGAGTCCCCATTTAGCAAATAGCTCGAAGACCTCGTTTTCGCGCCCGCGTTGGGCAACAAGCAGCATGCGCTCCTGGGATTCCGAGAGCATGATCTCGTAGGCCGTCATGCCGGTTTCGCGCTGCGGCACGAATTGTAAATCGATCTCAATGCCCATGCCGCCCCGGTCGCCCATCTCGCAGGTGGAGCAGGTCAGCCCGGCAGCGCCCATGTCCTGAATGCCGAGGATCGCACCGGTTTCCATTGCCTCCAGGCAGGCTTCGAGCAGCAGTTTCTCCAGAAACGGGTCGCCGACTTGGACGTTGGGCCGCTTCGCTTCCGACTCTTCGTCGAACTCGCTCGACGCCATCGAAGCGCCGTGGATGCCATCGCGGCCTGTTTTCGCCCCGACGTAAATTACGGGGTTGCCCACGCCTGAAGCTTTGCCGAAGAAGATGGCATCCTTGCGAAATATACCCAGCGCAAACGCATTGACCAGTGGATTGCCGTCGTAGCAGGGTTCGAAAACACATTCGCCGCCGACGGTCGGCACGCCAAAGCAGTTGCCGTAGTGGCCGATCCCGCCCACTACCCCTTCGACGATGTGCCGATTACGGTTGCCGGTTTCCGGGTCTTCGGGCATGCCGAAGCGAAGCGAGTCCATGACGGCAATTGGCCGCGCGCCCATGGTGAAGATGTCGCGCAGAATGCCGCCGACTCCCGTTGCCGCGCCCTGGAAAGGCTCGATGAAACTCGGGTGGTTGTGCGATTCGATCTTGAAGGCCGCCGCATACCCGCCGCCGATATCGATGATCCCGGCGTTCTCGCCAGGACCGACCAGCACGCGGTCCCCGCTCGTCGGCAGCTTTTTCAGATGAATTCGCGAACTCTTGTAGGAGCAATGCTCGCTCCACATGACGCTGATGATTCCCAACTCCGTCAGATTGGGTTCACGGCCCAGACGCTCGACAATGCGCTCGTACTCGCCCGTGGTGAGACCATGCTGGGCGACGACGTCAGGTGTGATCGCGGCCATAACTAGCGGGCGGGCACCAGCGCGTTCAACATCGATTGGAAGACGCACAGCCCATCGGTGGACCCCATCGCTGGGTCCGAAGCGCGCTCAGGGTGCGGCATCATTCCCAGGACGTTACGGCCCTCGTTCAGGATGCCTGCGATGTTTCGCAGCGAGCCGTTGGGATTGGCGGCATCCGTGCGGTTGCCGTCAGCATCGGTGTAGTGGAAAGCAATGCGGTTCTGTGCCTCGAGCTGGTCGAGGGTTTGCTCGTCGGCGAAATAAAGTCCCTCGCCGTGAGCGATCGGGATCTCCAGCGCCTGGTCAGCCTGGCACGAGTTCGTAAACGGAGAATCAAGCGTTGCCGGGACTAGATGAATTGTCCGGCATACGAAGCGCAAGTTCTCGTTGCGCATCAAAGCCCCCGGCAGCAGTCCGCTTTCCACCAAGACTTGAAATCCGTTGCACATGCCAATGACCAGGCCCCCGCCGTCGGCGAACCGTTTGACTGCCTTCATAACCGGTGAGAATCGAGCGATAGCCCCGGCGCGCAGGTGATCGCCGTAGGAGAAGCCACCCGGCAGCACAACAGCGTCGAGCCCGGAGAGATCCTCTGACTGGTGCCAGACGAAAGAGGCGGTTTGGGCGAGATTATGCCCCAGGGCGTAGTAGGCGTCGTGATCGCAGTTGGAACCGGGAAAAACGACAACGCCGCACTTCATCGGGACAGCTCCAGGGCGTTAGCTCGAACCAGGGCGTTAGCTCGAAAAGGATACAGGAAATTCGACAGGGCGCGGCTATTGGAGGAGCGGGTATCCCGCCCTCGTAGCGCGCGGCAAGAAAGCCTTGATTTGCTGGCGCGTTCAAATACCCGAGGGTAGTTTTGCACTGAAAGTGTTCCGGAAACGTTCGGGGAAACCCCTAGTTTAGCATCCCTGGATTGTGGGTTCAGAATCGCCGGATTACCGGGCCGCTAGGCACGTCAATCACAAGTTTCGGGGCAAGAAAACCTGGATTCCCCATAGGTGCCTCGAAGCTTCGCCGACCCCTTGAAATGACCGCACACCAGCATCAAATCCGGCAGGACCGTCACCACCACTCCTCGCGCAAGCCACGTTGATAGGCGAGCCCTTCCTGCCCGCTCCGCAGGCCGCTCGTCTGCTGCAGCACTTGTTCGAATGTCATCTCCTCCTGCTGACGCATCCTCCGAATCGCTTCCCGCACGACCGTGGTCGTGGGCACCCCGGCTGCCTTTGCCGTGCGTTCCAACCAGGCCTTCTCATCAGAGTCTAGATGGATGATGGTTCGAGTCATCGCTATTACCTGCTGATTTCATTATCACGATCTGACCGATTCCCCGCGGCATTCAGGCGAAATGAACCACTCCTCTCAATAAAGACGCTCGCCCTATAGATTACCGGATCGGCTACCGGACAAGATCACGACCGACTGAGCCCTGGAACACCCTGGCCGCCCGGATCGCCATTTTCCGCCGGGACTAGGCTTACGAGCGTTTGCCCAGCCCGAGGTTTCAGCGGGCTCGCAACGGTCGAAACGACCACGCTGCCGGCCTCGGTGATTGCGAAAAGCGGCAGCGCCGTTTCTCCATAAACTTTCAGGAAAGCCGGGTAGTCGAACTTTTCGGTGAGGCGAGTGGTCTTCAGACCGGCACCCGTCTCGAAAAGCTCCGCCAGGCGGCCATGATTGGCATCAGGAGCGAAAAGGAAACGGCCGTTCATGTGTTCCCTGGCGGTACCCTTGCGGCTGCGCGGCTCGCCGTTGCCCGGCGGAACTTGGTAGACTTCGGCCCGCCCGAAAATCTCCGCGAAGTGTAGCGCGGCCAGGGAATTCGCTTCGTCGTTCGAGGTCAGCGCCAGCAGCCGGCTAATGCCGTAAAGATCGATCTCGTCGAGAACCTGCTCGGAAAGGATTCCCCCGTAGTGGGCCGACAGCCCGGCCAGGCGCGCGGCCGCGACGTTGGTGCGATTGCTATCGACCAGCACGACGCGAATGTTTTCCCGTTGAAGAACCTGCGCGAGCGACCGGGCCCAGGAATGTGCCCCAACGATCAATGCGCCCCGCGGGCTGGCCTGAGCCAGGCCCAATCGGCGAGCGACGGGAAAAGCTCCCAGACCATAAACCGTCACCGTCCCTATGATCACCACAAAAGTCACCGGGACGAGCTGCTCGGCCTGAGTGTACCCGGCTGCGATCAGGCGTTCCGCAAAAATCGACGAGACAGCCGCCGCTACAATTCCGCGAGGCGCCATCCAAGCCAGGAATGAGCACTCCTCGAAGCTGAGCTTTGTTCCAACGGTCGACACGTACACGGCGGCCGGCCTCGCGACAAGCATCAGCACCGCCAGAAACAACAATCCAGCGAAGCCCACGTCAGCTAAATCGCTCAGCTCCAAACGTGCGGCGAGAATGATGAAGATGCTTGAAATGATCAGGACACGCAGATTTTCCTTAAATTCGACAATATGCTTTACAGCGCAGATGCGCTGATTGGCGAGCACAACGCCCATCACCGTCGTCGCCAGCATGCCCGATTCAGGCTTCCAGATGTTGGACACCGCAAAGACGCTAACGACCATCGTCAGCGAGAAGGCGTTCTGCAGAAAATCCGGGATCCAGTAGTAGCGCAGAAGAACGATAATCAGCACCGCCCCCACGAATCCGACGAAACAGCCCGCTGCCAGCGACTCAAAGAATTCTTGCGCGACGGCCCTGGGTCCGTGGTGGAATCCGCCCGCCAAGATGGCTTCGTAGATCAAGACCGCCAGCAGCGCGCCAACCGGGTCATTGAGGATGCCCTCCCACTTAATGACGCTGCCGATCTGTCCCTTGGGGCGAACGTGGCGCAAAAGTGGAATGACAACCGTGGGGCCCGTCACAACCAGGATCGCGCCGATCAGGAGGGCAAGAGTAATATCGAATCCCAGTATCCAGTAGGCAGCCCCTGTACTGATGGCCCAGGTGACAACGACGCCGAGAGTCACCAGGTTGCGGACGACCGACCCAATTTCGCGAAGGTCGGCGATGCTCAGGCTAAGCCCGCCCTCGAAAAGAATGACCGCGACCGATATGGAGATCAGCGGCGTGAGAAGATCACCGAAAATCTCATCCGGGTTGAGAAAACCCGTGACCGGGCCCACCATGATCCCGCTCAACAGAAGCAACAAGATGGAGGGAAGATGCAGCCTCCAAGCGATCCAGCGAGCCGCGATTCCCAGGACGAGGATCAGGGTCAGACCGATGAATAAGTGTTCAGACAAAGTTTTCCTTTGGCAAGTGCTCGGGCGGAGTTCAGTGGCGCGGCGTCTGTCAACGCGTAGTTCGGTAGTGCGTCACCGCGTCGTTCATCACCGCGTCGTTCATTAGCACGCAGTTCATAGGATAACGGGGATTTGGGCTCCCCCCCGGTCGACAGCAAAGTCCGGGAGCAGCCAGAGCGGCTGCTACTCCAGCTCGAAGCCGACATACATCAGTTTTCGGTCTCTCTCGAGTTGAATGACAACAGCCGACCCTGTCGGCAAAGCGTCAAGCGCTTGCCTCAGCTCGCTCAAGCCGAGCGTGAGTTCCCGGTTGACTGAATAAATCACGTCGCCGGGCTGAAAAAGCGATTTTCACTCGGGCCCCTCGGCGAGACGCGCCGCCACGACAACGCCGGCCGACCGTCTCAACGGCGGCAGCATTTCGCGAATTTCCTGATTCAATTCGGTCCCGAGAATGCCGAGCTTCCCAATCATGTTTTGGTCGCGCGTCACCATCTCGGCCAAGCGGCTCGGATCATCCTCGCGTTCGAGCACAACGACGGTCGCCGCAATTTCATTGGATCCTCGCAAAGCCTGGATCGCCACCACGTCACCGATCGCCCGCTGGTAAATGTTGACATCGAACTGCCGCGCGTTCTCCATCAGCTTGCCATCAAGAGACTGAACAATATCGCCCACTTTGAGGCCGCCGATCTCCGCCGGGCCGCCCGGCTTGACGTCGGCAAGCAACACGCCCCAATCACGGGGAAGAGCCAAGCCCGCCGCGAGGCCGGGGCTGATCGTCTGTGCCTGGACTCCGATCTCACCGCGCCGCACGTGGCCATGATCACGGATTTGCTCAAACACCGCCCGCGCGATGTTGCTGGGAGCAGCAAACCCGATGCCCTCGTTCCCGCCGGATTGTGAAAAAATCAGAGTGTTGATTCCCACCACCTGCCCCAATGCGTTCACCAGAGGCCCGCCGCTATTTCCGGGATTGATGGCGGTATCGGTCTGGATGTAGATCATCGGGTGGTCGCGCTCGAGCTGGCGCGCCACCGAGCTGACGATGCCCATCGTGACGGAGTTTTCGAGTCCTAGCGGACTGCCCAGAGCGAAGACGAGCTGGCCGGGCCGCAGCGTATCGGAATCGCCGAGCACCAAGAAAGGGAGGTCCGTCTCATCGATCTTGAGAACCGCCAGGTCGGTTTCCGAATCGATCCCGACGATCTTGGCTTCCCGCGGTTTTGGTTGCGGCTTCAGAATCGAGGCTTGGCCCGGCAGCGGTTCCAGGCGGGCGGCCAGCATCACCCGCACGCGCTGGGAACCAGCAATCACGTGGGCGTTAGTGAGAATGTATCCGCCGGGGTCGACAATCACGCCGGACCCGCCGCTGCGCTGCTTGCCCAACACGGTTCCTTGTGAAGCGTCTCCGTCAACGGGGGCAAAGCCGGAGGAGATGATGTGGACAACAGCAGGGCTGACCTTTTCAGCGAGGGACTCGAACCCGCTACTGAGTTCAGCCAGAGTCGGCGGTGACTGTGCCGGCGCCGGACGCTGGGCACAGGCAGGAGAGGCCGCTAGAAGCAGGCTGAGCAGGATCAGTTTCATCTGAAGATGCGGTTTTACTAGCCCGCTTTTCTCACCGCGTGCTTCGGCCGTCAGGTGGTGAGAAATGCGGGTTAGTCTCAAGAAACCGCTAGCAAAGCCTGACGCTCGATCTCATTCGGCCCCGGCGCGGGTTCTACGGTCGAATGACCGACCCGTCTCGCCTCCTGGTGCTTCCCCAATCGTAGTCAAACGGGGTCGGCAGCCGGTCTGCGCTGTACTTGGCCGCGAGTTCCTCATTCACATCCACTCCCCACCCAGGAGCCTCATTCGCCCACAGGTACCCGTTCTCCACCTTCGGACAGCCGGGAAACACTTCCTGCGTCTCCTCCGGGAAGTGGATACTCTCTTGAATTCCAAAGTTGTAGCACGCCAAGTCGAGCGCGATGTTGGCGCAATGGCCCACCGGAGAAACATCTCCGGGGCCGTGCCAAGCCGTCCGGACGCCAAACCACTCGCACAGCGAGGCAAGTTTTCTGGCCGGGCTCAGTCCGCCAATCTGGGAGATATGAACCCGCATGTAGTCGATCAGGCGCTCGGTCACCAGGCCGACAAACTCGTGCGGGCTGTTGAAGAGTTCGCCCATCGCGATCGGAGTCGCGCATTGGCTGCGAATGTGCTTGAAATAGCCGATCTGCTCGGGCGCCAGCGGATCTTCGATAAAGAACGGCCGGTACTCTTCGAGCCTGTTGCAAAGGTAAAGAGCCTGGTCGGGTGTGATGCGCTCATGCACGTCGTGCAATAGCTCGATCTCATCACCGACATTCTTTCGCATATGCTCAAACAACTTCGGGATCGTGCGCACATACGGCGCCGGTTCATAGATATGATCTCGGGGCGGTCCGGCCGGCGCATCCGGCAGGTTCGACTCGGCCGAAGCCGAGGAGCCGTCAGCACGCGCCCCATAGTTCGCCATTCCGGGGAGTCCGACTTGAATGCGGACATGCCGGAAACCGTCTTCCATAAAGCGGCGCACGTTGTCTTCGACTTCCTGGAAACTCGATCCCGAAGCATGAGCATAGCAATCGGCCGCCATGCGGGTCTTGCCGCCGAGAAGCTGATAGACCGGCATGTTGGCGCGCTTACCCTTGATGTCCCACAACGCCTGATCCACGCCGCTCATGGCGTTGTAGAGCACCGGCCCGTTACGCCAGTAGGAACTCACGTACATCGACTGCCAAATATCTTCGATATGATCGGGATCCTTTCCAATCAGAAACGGCTTGAGGTACTCGTCGACGGCGGTCACAACGGTTTTGGCACGCTGGTTGAACGTCGCGCAGCCGAGGCCGTAGAGGCCGGGTTCGCTGGTCTCAATCTTGACGACCGTCAAGCGTATGTGCGGCGGGGCGGTCAAGATGGCTTTTACGTTTGTGATCGTAAGAGGCGGCAGCCCGCGGCGGGCCTGAGCCTCCCGCGGACCGGCCTGAGCCCGCAACGGGCTTTGGCTTAACAAGCCAGCGAGGTTGACGGCCGCGCCTCCGGCCATGGCCTGAATCAAGTTACGCCTGTTCATAGGAAGCTCCTTGTCGTTTCGAGGATTGGCGCGTCAACCGGTTTCGCGCCACACCCTCCCGAAATTTCGCCAATCAGTCGAAGACAATCATTGAACATTCCGTAGCATTGTGCAACAGAGTGCCATGACGCCGCGGGACGCGGGGCCTTGCCAACTCGTGGCGGCTCGGCGCAAATAGGCAGCCACTTGCCCGAAACCATTTCGTCTGCATACCATGAAGAACGATTTTGATAAGGAGATAACTTGTCCATAAGTGGAGCCAGAGTACTCGTTGCGGGCGGTGCGGGATTTCTCGGAAGTCATCTCTGCGATCGCCTGATCGCTGAAGGGGCGGACGTGATTTGTCTCGACAACTTCTTCACGGGGTCGAAGCGAAACATTTCCCATCTGATCGGCAAGCCCAACTTCGAGCTGATCCGGCACGATATCGTGCAGCCGATATTCCTCGAAGTCGATCAGATCTACAACTTCGCGTGTCCGGCTTCTCCGGTTCACTACCAGTACAACCCCGTCAAGACGGTGAAGACGAGCGTGATGGGCGCCATCAACATGCTCGGGCTGGCCAAGCGCGTCAAGGCCAAAATCCTCCAGGCGTCCACGTCGGAAGTCTATGGGGATCCGCAACAGCATCCGCAAACCGAGAGCTACTGGGGCCATGTCAACCCCATCGGCATACGGAGTTGCTACGACGAAGGCAAGCGCGTGGCGGAAACCCTGATGATGGACTACCACCGCCAGAACAAGGTGGACGTCAAGATCATCCGTATCTTTAACACCTACGGCCCCAGGATGGCCGTTGCCGACGGAAGAGTCGTCAGCAATTTCATCGTTCAGGCTTTGCAAAACGCACCCATCACGATTTACGGAAACGGTGAGCACACGCGGTCATTCTGCTACGCGACGGACTTGATCGACGGTTGCTACCGCATGATGAACAGCGAGAACTTCACGGGGCCGGTCAACCTCGGAAACCCGAGAGAATTCACCATCGCCGAGTTGGCGGAGCTGACACTCAAGATGACCGGATCGAAATCGGAACTCGTCCACAAGCCGCTGCCGCAGGATGATCCAACCCGGCGCCGGCCCGACATCTCCCTGGCTCAGTCAAAGCTGGGATGGGAGCCCAAGATTGACCTCGAAGAAGGGCTGTCAAATACAGTCGACTATTTCCGGGGAATGGTCGGCGCGTAGCGAAATTGCGCCGGGGCGCACGCCCGCGCCACGCCGGACTCGGCCGGACAATTCGAGAGCGTGCGTCGAAACAGGCGCACAGGCCGACCGCTCACCTTTTGCGGCAACCTTTTTCGACACTGTGCTTGGGGGGCTCCTAATGCACGCCCTACCTTTTCCCTACCGTGCATCTGGTTTCCGCCTGCCCGCAGCGGGCACACTTGGGAACCAGGTGCTCGTCGCCGCATTCGTGACCGGCTAGATGGGCGGGTGATTCAAAGCGGCAGACGTCGCACTTAAAACCGTTCGTCGGTCCCGCGCATTGCTTACACTGTGCCATTCGTCTTTACCTCCAAGTTGAAAAGGGGGGACAGACAGGGGGTGACGATGGACACTGCAATCGGAGTGCCAGCGATTTGCCGGGGTTTCCGGTGGTTCGCCGGGGGGCTCGTGCCGCTCTTTGTGGGCATTTGCCCCGGTTGCGGACCGGCTTGCGTGAAATGGCGAAGCCGCGCGATCAACGTGCCGCCTCGGCCACGCTCCTGGAACGGGCCCGCCTTCTACAACACGTTCGAGAGGTAGCGCCCTGTATAGGACTCCTCGCAGGCGGCGATTTTCTCCGGCGTGCCTTGGGCTAGAACTTGGCCCCCTCCCTCGCCGCCCTCGGGTCCCAAGTCGATCACCCAGTCCGCGTTCTTGATGACGTCGAGGTTGTGCTCGATGATGAGAACCGACCCTCCGTTATCGAGCAGCTTGCGGAAGGCCGCGAGCAACTTGGCGATGTCGTCGAAATGCAGCCCTGTCGTCGGTTCGTCAAATAGGTAGAGTGTCCCCTCGCACTTGGATTGCGCCACGTGGCTGGCAAGCTTGACTCGCTGGGCTTCCCCGCCAGAAAGAGTCGTGGCGGATTGCCCCAGTCTCAAATAGCCGAGGCCGACCTCGGTAAGACAGACCAATTTATTGACGATCTTTGGCGCCCGAATAAAAAACCGCAAGGCCTCTTCGACGGTCAACTGCAGGGCTTCGTAGATGTTTTTTTCCTGGTAGCGAACATCCAAAATGTCACTTTTATAGCGCTTGCCGCCGCAGTCTTCGCAGACTAATGCGACGTCCGCCAGGAACTGCATTTCGACCGTGACAGTGCCGCTTCCCTGGCAGGTTTCACAGCGCCCGCCCGGGATATTGAAGGAAAAATTGCCTGGGGTGAGACCGCGCCGGGTGGCGTCATTGGTGGAGGCAAACAGTTCGCGAACCGCGTCAAAGGCTTTCACATAAGTGATGGGATTCGAGCGTGGCGAGCGGCCAATCGGTGACTGGTCAACCAGAACCACTTCATCGACCAGCGAAGCTCCGCTCACCCGGCGACAAGGCAGCCGCAAGTTCTGCTGATCGCTGGAAGACACCGCCTTGTTCCTGCTGAGCGCCTGGAGAGCCTGATACACCACATCGTGAACGAGCGTCGATTTCCCGGACCCGGATACGCCCGAGATGACGGTCATAACGTCAAGCGGAATCGCCACGTCAATGTTCTTGAGGTTGTGGGTCACCGCTCCTTCGAATTTTAAGCGCCGCCGGGCCTTGGGTTTTCGCCGGATTGTTGGCACGCCGATCGCGGAATCGCCCCGTAAATAAAACCCCGTGAGGGAGTTCCCGCCGCTGGAGATAATCTTCTTATAGGACCCGCTAAATATGACTCTACCGCCACGTTCTCCGGCCCCCGGACCGAGATCGACAATGTAATCGGAGGATCGCATCACCTCGGCGTCATGCTCGACGACCAGGATCGTATTTCCCAGATCACGTAAATGTTTTAGGGTCTTAATCAAGCGTCCTGTATCGCGGCTGTGGAGACCGATCGAAGGCTCGTCCAGCACGTAGCAAGCGCCAACAAGGCGAGACCCCAGAGAGGTCGCAAGCTGGATTCGTTGCGCTTCCCCGCCCGAGAGGGTCGAGGCCAGCCGGTCGAGTGTCAGATACTCCAGTCCCACGTCGTTGAGAAATGTCAGGCGGTGGCGAATATCAACCAAAATTTGCTCGGCGATCGCGGCCCGTTCACTGCTCAAAGTCAAAGAGTCAAAGTAGTGCCTCGCTCGGTCAAGACTCAACTGACTGACGTCTCGAATCGTCTTGCCTCCGACCCGGACGTTGAGAGCTTCCTTCCTCAGCCTTCCCCCTTTACACGATGGGCACAGGGTGTATCCGCGATACCTCGAGAGGAAGATGCGGACATGCATTTTGTATTTCTTGCGCTCGAGGTAGGCAAAAAAACCGTCGACTCCCTTGAAGCCTTTACCGCGGCTGTTGCCAGAGATATTGCCGCGAACAACGAACTCCACTTCTTCCGGGCGCAGCTCGTGATAGGGAACGTTCACGCGAACGCCCGCCTCTTTGGCAAATCCCAGCATCTCCTGCTCGTACTTTCGATAGCGCGGCTTCGTCCATGGGTCGACCGCGCCCTGGCGAAGCGTCTTGAACCGGTCCGGGACAACCCGATCCATGTCGTAGTCGATCGTATTGCCGAAACCTTGGCATTGCGGGCAGGCGCCAAACGGACTATTGAAGCTGAAAAGACGCGGCTCCGGTTCGGGATACTCGATATTGCACTGGCGGCACTCGAAGCGCTCGCTAAACCAAAGCCGCTCGGGCGGCACCTCGGTCGCTTGCTCGAAGACAACTTCCCGGGATTCGCGATAGCCGATTTCGACGGCATCGACCACTCGCTGGCGAAGATCGCTCGTGATGGCCAGGCGGTCGACCAGCGCGTAGAGAGGTTTTTTGAAATTGACGTTCAGCAGCGACTCAGGCGTTGAAAATTCGAACACCTGTCCGTTCTGGTAAAGGCGATTGAACCCCTTGCCACGCAGGTCGGCCAGCTTGGCCTTCAGCTCCTCGGTCAGCCCTTTCGCACCCGTTCCATGAACCGGGAACAGCACGTACCAGCGAGAACGATCTGGAAGATCGAGGATGCGCCGCGCAACGTCATCGACGTTGTCCTTCGAGACGGGCCGTTCACATTTCGGACAAATCGTCTCCCCGGCGCGCGCGAACAGCAACCGCAGAAAATCGTGGATTTCGGTCGCGGTCGCGACGGTCGAGCGTGGGTTGCGAGTGGTGTTCTTCTGGCGAATCGCGATGGCGGGAGCGATCCCGATCATCTGATCGACGTCGGGTTTTTCCATACGCTCGAGAAACTGCCGCGCGTAGGCGGAGAGCGACTCGACATAGCGCCGCTGGCCCTCCGCGTAAATGGTGTCGAAAACGAGCGAAGACTTGCCGGAACCCGAGACCCCGGTGATGACAATCAGCTTGTCATGAGGCAGCTTCAGGTTGATGTTCTGAAGATTGTGGACCCGCGCGCCGCGAATCTCGAGATAGTCCTGCGACAAGGGTTCACTCTCGGAGAGGGGAATAGGCCAAAGCCCGAGCGGGCGTTAGCGTCCTCATTATAGAGGAGGGTCAGAAAAGAGAAGGGCCATAATCAGGACGCCTGATCGCAATCCATCTGTAACGGTTCTTGATAGTTGCAAGAGATGCTCTGGGCCCTTTCCTCGATTTGTCCAACTGCCCGGCGCACCCCAACCCGGCTCTCAGAGCCCCGCGCGTGAGCGCGGGGTCAAGCGCGCGAACCAGCACAAAGTTGTACCGCGGCTTCACAGCCGCGGCTCTGAGCTGCCTGCCGCCGGAGCTCGCTCAAAGAGATCTACGCCAAAATGTCCTTCACAACCTCGCCATGCACATCAGTCAGCCGAAAATGCCGGCCTTGATACTGGAAGGTCAGCTTGGTGTGGTCCACTCCAAGGCAATGCAAAATCGTTGCCTGCAGATCATGAATATGGACGGGATCTTTGACGGTGTTGTATGAAAAGTCGTCGGTCTCGCCGTGAACCATGCCGGGCTTGATCCCGCCACCCGCGGCCCAAATGGAATAGCAGCGCGGATGGTGGTCCCGGCCGTAGTTATCTTCGGTTAGGCGACCTTGGCAGTAAACCGTGCGGCCAAATTCCCCACCCCAGATAACGAGCGTCTCATCGAGCATGCCACGATCTTTAAGATCCTGGATAAGGGCCGCCGCGCCCTGGTCGGTTTCCTTCGCCCGCTTGGGCAGGTCGGTGGGCAGTCTCCCGTGCTGGTCCCAACCGCGGTGGAAAAGTTGAATAAAACGGACGCCCCGCTCGGCCAGCCGGCGGGCCAACAGGCAGTTGGCGGCGAAGGTCCCGGGCCTCTTCGAGTCGTCGCCGTAGAGCTTGAAAACGCGCGAGGGCTCGGTGGAGAGATCGGTCAGGTCCGGCACCGAACTTTGCATCCGAAACGCCATTTCATATTGTGAAATGCGGGTCGCGATTTCGGGATCGCCGAATTCATCGAGCTTCATTTGGTTCAACTGCCCTAGTGCGTCCAGATAAGAACGCCGACTTTTTCTTGTGAAGCCCTCGGGATCGGAGAGGTACAACACCGGGTCGCCAATCGAGCGGAACTTGACGCCCTGATACTCGGTCGGCAGAAAACCGCTGCCCCACAGACGGTCGTAAAGCGGCTGCCCGCCGCCACCCTGCGTCACCATGACCACGAACGCCGGCAGGTCGCTGCTCTCACTGCCGAGCCCGTAAGAGAGCCACGAACCGATACTCGGACGACCCGCGATTTGGGCGCCAGTCTGAATGTAGGTGACTGCCGGGTCGTGGTTAATCGCCTCAGTCTTCATCGAGCGAATGATCGCGATATCATCGACGACCTTTGCGGTCTCCGGCAATACTTCGCTCAGCCAGGCTCCCGATTGCCCATGCTGTTTGAACTTAAAGATCGAATCGACCATGGGGAAACTCTCCTGGGTGGAGGTCATGGTCGTGAGCCGCTGGCCCTTGCGAACCGATTCCGGCAGGTTCTCGCCGCGCAATTTATCGAGGCCAGGTTTGTAGTCAAACAGATCAAGCTGCGAGGGGCCGCCGGACTGAAATAGCCAAATGACGCGCTTCGCCTTGGGCGCAAAATGCGGCAGATCGGGCAAGCCTGGATAGGGCCGATCGGAAGCTTCGCCTTTCGGCGCGGCCTCAAGATCGTTCGCCAGCAAAGACCCCAAGGCGGCTGTACCGATACCGGCGGCCGTTCGTCCGAAAAAATGCCGCCGGGTCAAGTGTCGCTTGCGTTCCAATCGAGGATCCATGGTTTACTCCATTACCCGCTGCCGAAATGCCCGCTGCCGAAATGTCCGCGGGCGATACTCGCCAAAAACAAGCGCTCAGCGGAACTATTCCTTGCTAATCGTCTCGTCCAAATTCAAAATCAAACTGGCGACGCTACTGTAAGAAGCCAGCTCCACTGCATTGAGAGATTCATCCAGTTCCGACTCGCCCTCGCCGAGCATCTGCTCGGCGCCTTCCGGGTTCGTCTGAAAATCATCCAAGAAGTTGCCGTAAGCCTGCCGCAGGACATTGGTTTCTTGAGAACGCGGCGGGCGCGCCGTGGCCAGCTCGAATCCGTAAGCAATGCGTTCGGCGGGTGTCTCGCCGCCCTCGTTCATCATGCGCTCCCCAAGCTTGCGCGAGGCCTCGACGTAGGTCACGTCGTTCATTAAATTCAAGGCCTGAAGCGGCGTATTGGTGCGAACTTCCCGCACCTCACAGGTCTCGCGATTGGCCGAGTCGAAGGTGACCATCGACGGTGGCGCTACGGTCCGGCGCCAAAACGTATAGAGGCTGCGGCGGTAGAGATCTTCGCCCTCGTCGGGGACATAGCCGTTTTCATTAAATGTCAATTCCGCCCAGAGCCCCTCGGGTTGGTAGGGCTTCACCGAGGGGCCGCCCAGCTCTTCGTTCAGTAATCCCGAAATAGCCAAGGCTTGATCGCGAATCGTTTCCGCCGGTAACCGGAAGCGCGGGCCGCGGGCATACAAACGATTTTCCGGATCCAGTTCGATAAGCTCCGGCGTCATCTTAGACGACTGGCGGTACGTCGCGCTCGTGACAATCGTCTTGACGATCCCCTTGAAGTCCCAACCGCTTTCCATGAAGTCGACAGCCAGCCAATCGAGGACATCTTGGTGAGGCGGTTTTTCACCCTGCGAGCCGAAGTTTTCGGTCGTCTTCACCAGCCCGACCCCGAAAAACATTTGCCACAAACGATTGACCGTAACGCGCGCCGTCAACGGGTTGGAGCGGTCGACCAGCCAGCGCGCCAGCCCCAGCCTGTTATTCGGCCATTCCGGTTTGAAGGACGAGAGAATCGACGGCGTGCCGGGATACACCTTATCTCCGTGCGCGTCGTAAGAGCCTCTCTCGAGAATGTAGGCTTGGCGAGGCTCTTCGCTATCCATCATGACCATCACGGTCGGGATGCCCTCATGGAACAACCTGCGCGCTCGGCGGGTATCGTAGAGCTGCTTGCGCGCGGTCTCAATCTCGGCCGGCGCCGCCCGATCCAGAAACGCGCCGCGCAGCTTGTGCGCCTCGAATGTCGTGCGTTTACTAGTCCTTTTGCGGGCAATTTCAGTCACTGTCGCGAGCACGGGCAGGAGCTTCGCTTCCTCCGCCGGCAAAGCGCGGTCGTAGACGCGCACATCATCGATCAGACCCTGAAAGTTTGGCTCACCGCCGCCAGCGCCAATGCGAAAAGGCTCTTCCGACCCGAAGGGAAAGATCAGATCGTTCCACTCGATCTCCTTGCCTTGCTCTTCGCCGTTGACGTAGAGGTGGACACCCCGAGCCTTGCGTCCGCCGTCGTAAGTCACGGCAACGTGGTGCCAACGATTCATCTCAATCGGCTTGTCGCCGTAAAGCCGCAGGCTGATGTCGGTCCAGCGGTTGTTGATGTAGAGAAAGACCTTGCCGTCACGTAAGTAGAGCCCATGACCGGCTTCTTTCGAGAGAAGTTTTGTCTTGGAGAGAATGGCCCCGTTCGGCGATGTCGGGTGAATCCAAGCCGAGAAAGTAAACGGATCGAGGAAGCTGAACTCGAAGCCAGGACCACCTTCGACGTGTGTCTTGCCGTCGAAGCGGGCGGCCTGACCGAGCGGTCCTTTGTCGAAAGAGAGCTTGAGGCCTTGGTCCTGGCGCTCGACCTCGTCCCCCTCCTCGTCATCTTCATCGGCGACGACAACGAAGGGGTGAGGCGGCGGCTCCGGGTCGGGGTTTTTCAGAGGATTGTGCGATACGTGCCGGCGGTAAACGCCGGTCTCCTCGCGCAAACTCCCGTCCAACGGAAAGTGCAGAATGAGCCCGTCGCCGGGGGCCCAATCGGGGGCGCCCGAGGCCTGCACCCACTTCTCCCAACTTCGTTGCGTCTTGTTGATTTTTCCGTCGAGCGCCCCCCATGCCTTTTCGGCGGCGGCCTGTTCTTTGTCAAGAGCTGCCAGCTTGCTTTCGTCTTCGGGAGTCGGGGCTTTGATCCAAGGTTCTTCGTTGCCGAAGTTGTAGACCAAACCTCGCTCCGGAAGATGATTAAAGAAGGCGAAGAGTTGATAGAACTCTTTCTGTAAAAGCGGGTCGTACTTGTGGTCGTGGCAACGCGCGCAACCGACCGTCAGCCCCAACCAAACCGTGGCTGTCGTCTCGACGCGGTCGGCTACGTATTCGACCCGAAACTCCTCCTCGACCAGGCCTCCCTCGGCGCTGGTGCGGTGGTTGCGATTGAATCCGGTGGCGATGATCTGATCGCGCCGCGGGTTCGGGAGCAAGTCGCCGGCGATTTGCTCAATCGTGAATTCGTCGAACGGTTTGTTGTCGTTGAAAGCGTCAATGACCCAATCCCGCCAGCGCCACATATGCCGGTAGCCATCGCTTTGGTAGCCGTTGGTGTCGGCATAACGCGCGGCGTCGAGCCAGCGAATCGCCATGCGTTCGCCGTAGCGCGGCGAGGCGAGCAAGCGGTCGACAACTTTTTCGTAAGCGTTCGCGGATGTGTCGTTGACGAAATCCGCGACTTCGGCCGGAGTGGGCGGAACCCCGGTCACGTCGAGAGACACACGCCGAATCAAGGCGCGCCGGTTGGCTTCAGGCGACGGTTTGAGACCTTTTTTTTCGAGGCGGGCAAGTATGAAGTTATCGAATCCCACTTGAGCCCAAGCAGGGTCGGCGGCGGCCGGTTCGCTCTCGCGGCGCGGCGGGATAAACGCCCAGTGCTTTTCCCATTTCGCACCCTGCTCGATCCAGCCGCGAACCAGCTCAATCTGTTCGTCGGAGAGCTTGTCGTGCCCCAGGTATGCCGGCGGCATGCGCAGCACTTCGTTGCCGGAGACCAGCCGCTGATAAAGAGCGCTGTTTTCGGCATCGCCGGGTACGATGGCTTTCCCCCCAGCCTTGAGATCGACGAGCGCGCCTTCTTCGTTGTCAAAACGCAGTTCGGTTTTGCGCTGGCCTTTGTCCGGGCCGTGACAGGCATAGCATTTGTCGGAGAGGATCGGACGGATGTCGCGGTTAAACGTGACCGACTCGGCCGCCGAGGCCAGCCCGGTCACTGTCAAGACAAGGCAAAGGAGAAGACATGGCATGGCGAAGAGTGTCCATTTGGGGAAGGAGATGGGTGTCATGATGGCTGCCCGCTGCGAGATGAATTGCTCTCTAGTAGTCATTATTATAGCACCCAGCCCTGACCGCAGCCCTTGAGCCGCGCGCGTCAGCAAGCGGTTATCTCAAGCGGATCAATCGTCCGCGCGAAAACCAAAAGCTCAAGCACACTGAGCCCGTGCCGTGGCCTGATCCCCGCGAAATAACCGTTACTGACGCTGCTGACGCGCGAGGCCCACGCCGCTCGACGCCCCCCTTCAATCTACAACGGCGTACTTGACGACGCGTCGAGCACGGCGAGCAAGCGCAACGAAGTCATCGCAAGCCTGTCGCGTGCTCGGGCCGTCCGGTAGGCAGAAATGCCGGCCAGAACAGGTGGCTTGGCATGGCCATATCTCGATGCCGGTGATCGAAAGAACGCCGTCAGTTGAGACGCCCCTCTGTTGAATCTATCAGCCCGATAGAGATTTTTGATTTACTTTCTGCCTCGCGCGTTGCTAACGTAAACAATCTAGCCCGCGTTTCTCACCGCGTGGCGAGGCAAACGCGGCCGTACTTGGACAGTCCGTCGCGCACGGCGCGCAAGAGCAATGAAGTGATGGCGAGCCCATCACGCGGTTCGACCGTCAGGCGGTGAGAAAAGCGAGCTAGGCGCCTGGTGTCCGACGGCTCACGTCAGCCGACAATCGGCCCGCAACCAGTTTAAAACCCATATCAAAACAACGAGAGGTAAGCATCCCATCATGTCAAACGCACATTCCAGTGGATCCGCTCGCAACGCCGCGATCGCCGCGGTGACCAACTACAGTCCATCGGGCCCGCCGATGAACTTCATCGACACGCCGACGCAAGAGTTGTTCGGCTCGAACATTTTCGGCAAGGCCGTATTGAAAGCTCGCCTGCCGAAGGCAATCTACAAACTGGTCCTCAAGACGATCGAAACAGGCGAAAAGCTTGATCCTTCCGTCGCCGACGTCGTCGCCGCGGCGATGAAGGACTGGGCGATTGAGAAGGGCGCGACGCACTACGCGCACGTTTTCTATCCGCTGACCGGCTCCACGGCCGAGAAGCATGACAGCTTCTTGTCGCCCGACCCCGACGGCGGCGCGCTTGCCGAGTTCAGCGGCGCTCAGCTCATCCAAGGCGAGCCCGACGGCTCCAGCTTCCCGACCGGCGGTATCCGCGCCACCTTCGAGGCCCGCGGCTATACCATCTGGGACGTTACCAGCCCGGCTTATATCCTCGAAAACCCCAACGGCACGACACTCTGCATTCCTACCGCGTTCGTCTCGTGGACCGGCGAGGCCCTCGACAAGAAGACGCCCGTGCTGCGCTCAATGCAGGCGCTCAACACGCAGGCGCAGCGCATCCTGAAGCTCTTCGGGCACCGCGACGGCGCGCTGGTTTCATCGACCGCGGGCCCCGAGCAAGAGTACTTCCTGATCGATCGCAACTTCTTTTTCGCTCGTCCCGACCTGATCAACGCGGGCCGCACACTATTCGGCGCGCCGCCTCCGAAGGGCCAGGAGTTCGACGACCACTACTTCGGCGCCATTACGGCGCGCGTGCTGGCCTGCATGCTGGAAACCGAGCGCGAGCTTTTCAAGCTAGGCGTGCCAGTCAAGACACGCCACAATGAAGTCGCCCCGGGACAGTACGAGATCGCGCCGGTCTTCGAGTCCGCCAACGTAGCGACCGACCACCAGCAAATGACCATGATCGCGCTGCGGCGAGTCGCCGAAAAGCACGGCATGGTGTGCCTGACGCACGAGAAGCCCTTCGCGGGCATTAACGGCTCGGGCAAGCACGTCAACTGGTCGCTGGGCAGCGCCTCGCAGGGCAACCTGCTCGATCCGGGCGATACGCCGCACGACAATGCGCAGTTCCTGCTCTTCTGCGGGGCCGTCATCCGGGCCGTTCACAAGTATCAGGGGCTGCTGCGAGCCGTCGTGGCGTCGGCCTCGAACGACCATCGTCTCGGCGCCAACGAGGCTCCTCCGGCGATCATCTCGATCTTCTTGGGCGATCAACTCACCGACGTCTTCGAGCAGATCAAGGGCGGCGGCGCTAAATCGTCACTGCCAAAAGGCACGCTGACCGTGGGCGTCGGCACGCTCCCGCCGCTCCCGAAAGACGCTGGTGACCGCAATCGCACCAGTCCATTCGCCTTTACCGGCAACCGCTTCGAGTTTCGCGCGGTCGGCTCGAACCAGTCGATCGCCGGTCCGCTCGTTGCGATGAACACCATCGTCGCCGAGTCGCTGGACTACTGCGCAACGAAAATCGAAGAGGCGACCGGCGGCAAGAAATCGCTACTCAACGAGGCTCTGCAGGAGCTACTCAAAGAGATCATTAGCGAGCACGGCTCGGTCGTCTTCAATGGTGACAACTACACCGAGGAGTGGCATACCGAGGCGGCCCGGCGTGGCCTGCTGAACCTCAAGACCTCGGTTGACGCTCTCCCCGTGCTTGACGAGTCCGAGGTGAAGGCTCTGTTCGAGAAGTACGGCGTCCTGTCGGAGCGCGAACTCGAAAGCCGCTACGAGATTTATCTTGAGCAGTACTGCTTGACCGTCAACGTCGAAGCCAATCTCATGAAGGAGATGGCAAAAACGATGATCTTCCCGGCGGCCATTCGCTATCAGGGCGAGCTAGCGTCGACCTGCGCCGACCTCAAAGCGATCGGTGCTGAGTTCGACACCGACACGCTCGACAAGGTCACCGCCCTCGTCAAATCCCTGCAAGACTCGATCGGCGGTCTCGAAAAGGCAATGGATATCCCGGATCACGGCGGTTCTCTCGACCACGCCAAACACTACCTCAACGACGTGCTGCCGGCAATGGCCGAAGTTCGCACGCACGCCGACGAACTCGAAGGGATCGTCGCGGACGACCTCTGGCCGCTGCCGACCTATCAAGAGATGCTCTTTATTAAGTAGCCGAATCAAGTAGCCGGATCAAGTAGCCGGATCAAGTAACCGGCTGGGGGATTTCGCGGTTTTCCGCGGAACGGATCGCGAGCGGAGCATCAAGCGAGCGCCCTGGCATACAAACGTTGTCTGGTGCTGGGGCGTGCTCCGCGCTTGTCTCCGCTTATCTCAGACGGTGCGTGTACTATCTTGACGGCGCAACGGCGATTGCTCGCTTAAGCTAGCGAACCCGAGCGTCCTTTGTGGTTCAATAGGAAACAGGCGTTTGCCCGCTCATCCACCCCATGCTTTGGGTCTTGATTCTAGCGCTGTTCTTCGGATTGGTCCTCCCTCAACCCTCCGTCGCGCAAACACCCGCCGGCCTGCTGACGCTGGGTCCGGAAGAGCCGCCGCTTCCAGCCGAACGCGATTGGGAAAGACTGGGCGTCTCCAACTACGAACTGCGCGTCCTGGAGCGTTTCTACCACGACGAAGCAGGCGTCGAAGGCTTCCACATCGCGTTTGAGAGCGGCGAACTCAATATGACGGGCGTCCTGGTGCAACCGCACATCGAGCTGCCCGACCCCGATGCGCCGCCCACGATGGTGATCAATCCGGAGACGGGCAAAGAAGAAGAAGAGGAAATCAAGTACCCCCTCATCGTGCTCAGTCACGGCTCGCCCTACGGAGTGAGCCCCGCCTATCGGGAAATTGCGATCGAGCTGGCGCACCGAGGCTACGTCGTCATATCCCCGACATTTCGCGGACGCGCCGGCCGGGAAGGCAAATCCCAAGGGCTGGTTGAGCTCTCGAAAGGCGAGGTGATCGACCTGTTGCAATTGACCCAGATTGCCCGCCAGATCGAATACGTGGACACGCGTCGCATGGGCGTCGTGGGGTTCGGCGACGGCGCGACAACCGTTCTGCCCACCATCGAACGATCGAACGTCTTCCAGGTGGCCGTCGTGGTCTCGCCGACGCCCTTCGGAGGCTTGGCGGAATTTGGCTACGCCGGTATCGGGGTTCTCCAGCGCCGCTCCCATGAGCTATTCGGGCGCGAACTTTCGCGCAACGAACTGCTGCGTGAACTCTACGTCAGGGACGCCTTCCGCAACGTGGATCGCATCACAACCCCGCTGCTGATGATCATCACCGGGGAGGACCCCAGCCACAAAGACCAGCTCTACTTCGTCACCAATCTTCAGCACTACGGCATCGGGCACCGCCTGCTGGAGTACCCCAGCATGTCCCCCGGCTTTCTCACCGCAATCGACGACGGCACCCACCCCCAAAGCTGGCACGAGGTGCGCGACGCTGCCTGGGGTGAGATCTTCGCCCTGCTCGATGAGCACCTGCAACTGCCCGAAGAAGATGAAGGGCTAGACGAAGAGTAGCAAGTTTCGGCTAGCAAGATTCGCTCCGGCTCATGCGGATTCGGGGGAGGCCTGCATCACTTGGACGACGGTCCACCCCCTCCCTCCCGCGCATTTCTTTGAGAATGCCACTGCTGCTTGCTCCCTTTTATTGCGCGCCCATCCGGTCTCTGATAATCTAGCTGAGGCAGGAGCAATACCTCATTCAATACATACGCAGCGTGAGTGGCCATACCATCGCGCGGGATTCTCCGCAAGGAGTCCGCGTACAGCAGTGGTTTGCTGGCGGCGAGCCGGAATGATGGCCTGAGTCGCCCATTCCGGCCAATTAGGACCCTGCTGATCTTCCCAGACTACATGAGTACGCAGCGCCAAGATACCCAACAGGATGCACACATCTCAAAGAAGCCACTTACTGAACTTGCTCAGTAGGGGCCCCGTGGTGGTCTACACCTGCCGGCCCTCGGGCAACTTTGGGGCCATCAGTGTCAGTGACAATATCACCGCGCAGTTGGGCTACGAACCTCGTGAGTTCCTGGATACCCCGGGATTCTGGGCGGATCACATCCACCCTGACGACCGCCAGCGCGCCACCGGCGGCGTGGGCAGGCTTTTCGAGGAGGGCAGTTACTCTCACGAGTACCGCTTCTTGCACCGTGACGGCTCCTATCGCTGGATGCACGACCAATTGGAGTTGGTGCGAGACAAGCAAGGCAAGCCGATTGAAATGGTCGGCTACTGGCTGGATATCACGACCAGCAAGGAAGTCCAAGAGAATCTGCGGAACAAGGAAGCCGAGTCCCGTTCCGTGGTGGAGTCAGCGCCGGACGCCATCGTCATCGCGGATTCGCAGGGGAAGATCGTGCGGATCAACAAGCAGACCGAGAGACTGTTTGGATACGAGCGCGGCGAGATACTGGGCGAGAACGTCGAAATACTTCTGCCGGCGGCGGTGCGGGACAGGCATGTGTCTGAAAGACAGCGGTTTCATGCCAAGCCTGAAGTCCGGTCGATGGGAAACGGTTCGGACCTGGCCGGTCGCCGCAAAGATGGAAGCGAATTTCCCGTCGACATCGGCTTGAGCCCGGTTGAATCCGAACATGGAACGCTGGTGGCCGCTTCGATCCGCGACGTCACCGAGCGCCACCGGGCCACGGAGGAAAAAGGACGCCTGGAAGCCCGCTTGTTTGAAGCCCAGAAAATGCAGGCCGTGGGCGTGCTGGCAGGCGGCATCGCACACGACTTCAACAACATTCTTGCCTCGATTGTGCTGTTCATCGAGATTGCCAGGTCTGAGTTGCATAATCCGCCGGAGGCCGAAAAGAGCCTGAACCAGGTGTTGAAGGCAAGCGCCCGGGCCGAAGAACTTGTTCGGCAAATCTTGGCCGCCGGACGCGGGGAGGAGCTTGAGCTGAAGCGGATTTCCGCTGAGGAGGTCATCCAGGAGGCCTTGAGTCTGTTGCTTTTTTCCATGCCCGCCGGGATCGAGGTCCGTCAGACGATTTCCCCGGAGTGTGGAACTATCCTGGCCGACGCCACCCAAATACACCAGGTGATTGCAAATTTGTGTACGAATGCCTGGCAGGTGATGGAGCACTCGGGCGGCTTGATGGAAATCGACCTCAGAGCGGTCGAAGTCGATACGCAATTCGCACGGAGGCACGCGGAATTGCACAGCGGCCCGTATGTGCGGTTAACCATTCGCGATAGTGGAGCGGGCATCGATCCGGCGATTCAAGCTCGGGTCTTTGACCCCTTTTTTACGACCAAAGAAGTGGGCACGGGACTGGGGCTCGCGGTCGTTCGCGGGATTGTGCAAAGTCATCATGGAGCGATCGATCTGCAAAGTGAGCCTGGAAAGGGAACGGAGATGGTCGTCTATCTTCCCCGATTGGAGCGCGTGGGGGTCACGCGGCCCGCAGCCGCCGAAGCCCGCCCCGCTGGCAGCAAACACATTCTGTTCGTCGACGATGACGAAATGCTGACGGAGGCGAGCCGCCTAATCCTCGAGAGCATGGGGCACCGGGTGACAGCGTGGGCGAACAGCGTGGAAGCGCTAAACTTGTTCCGCGCACAACCCCGGAAATTCGACCTCGTGATCTCCGACGTGAGAATGCCGATGATGAACGGCATTGAGTTAGCCCGGAAGCTGCTCAAGATTCGGCCGGATATTCCTATCATTCTGGCGACGGGTTTTACGGACCTCATCAAACCGGAGGAAATCACTAGCATCGGCGTGCGGGAAGTGCTCCACAAGCCGTATAGCCTGCGGGACCTGGGAACGACCATCCGGCGGGTGTTAGACGAACCGGCAGAGCCCGGCGACTGAAGGGGCCGAGAACAATGGCGATCCTCGTGGCCGCTTTTCTCACCGCGTGGCGAGGCCAAGCGTGCGTACAATACGTGCTAGCCCATGGTGCAATACGAATACGACGGACCGCGTGAATCAGTCAGCATCTCGCGGCACTTCAAAGCGTCGCCGGCGCAGGTGTTCGACGCCTGGGTCAAGCCCGAAACAGCCAGCAAGTGGTTATTCAACACCAAGACCAGTAAAACCATTTGCGAGCTCGACGCGCGAGCCGGCGGCTCCTACACAATCACGAGGACGAGGGGCGGCAAGCAGTACGTTGCGGTGGGGGAGTACCTCAAGGTCCGTCGGCCCAACAGCCTGGTCTTCACCTTCGGGATGCCTCAGTTCGCCGCCGATTTTGACACCGTCACGGTCGAGATCACCAAAGACGGGGACGGCTGCATCGTGAACTTCACTCAGGCTGGCTTGCGTCCCGGCTATGAAACCTCGACGGTGAACGGCTGGGGCAAAATGTTCGACCTACTGGACAAAGCGCTGGGGTAGGTTTCGGCAAACCGGGGGGCGCGGGGGCGGCTTTTCAGGACGGTCGCCTCGGGGGCTCGGCGGCGCGACAACCCGGCCACTCGACAACCCGGTCACTCGACAACTCGGTCACTCGGCGGCGCGGCAAGCCGGGTCGGTGAACTCGCGCCGACATCAGCCATTGCGTCGGTCGTCGGAACTTCGGCCCGTCGCTTGCGCTCTGGGCTCTGTTACGGCGGCCCGTCGCTTGCGCTCTGGGCTCTGTTATGCCACCAGCGGCTTCAGCACGTTCCCGTGGACATCGGTGAGCCGAAAATGCCGCCCCTGGTACTGGAACGTTAGCTTCGTGTGGTCGATCCCTAACTGGTGCAGCAGCGTCGCGTGCAGGTCATGGACGTTCACCGGATCACTGGCGATGTTGTAGGAGAAGTCGTCGGTTTCGCCGTAGGTCATGCCGCCCTTGATACCGCCCCCGGCCAGCCAAATACTGAAGCAGCGCGGGTGGTGGTCGCGCCCGTAATCGTCCTCGCTCAGCTTGCCCTGGCAATAGACCGTGCGACCGAATTCTCCGCCCCAGATGACGAGCGTGTCGTCGAGCAAGCCTCGCTGCTTGAGGTCGGAAACCAGCGCGGCCGAGGGCTGGTCGGTGTCGCGGCATTGTTCCGAAAGTTGTTTAGGCAGCTTGCCGTGCTGGTCCCAGCCGCGGTGGAACAGTTGCACAAAACGAACGCCCCGCTCGAGCAGCCTTCGCGCCAGCAGGCAATTGGCCGCATAGCTGCCCGGCCTTCGCGCGTCCGGGCCGTAGGCTTCAAAGACGCGCTCGGGTTCACCCGATAAATCCGTCAGCTCGGGGACCGAGGTTTGCATGCGATAGGCCATCTCATACTGCGAAATTCGCGTCTCAATCTCGGGATCGCCGAAATCGTTGAGCTTGATGCGATTGAGTTCGGCCAGATCGTCGAGATAGTGCCTGCGGTCGGTCTGGTTGAAGCCCGGCGGGTTCGAAAGAAACAGCACCGGATCGGCGCCCGAGCGGAACTTCACGCCCTGATAGCGGGACGGCAGAAAACCGCTGCCCCAAAGACGGCTGTAAAGAGGCTGTCCGGCGCGGCCCGTGCCTTGCGAGACCAAGGCCACGAAACCGGGGAGGTCCTGATTCTCGCTTCCCAGCCCATAGGAGAGCCAGGAGCCGATGCTGGGCCGGCCGGCGAGCTGGTGTCCGGTCTGCAGGAACGTGATCGCTGGGTCATGGTTGATGGCTTCGGTATGCATCGAGCGGATGATGCAGATCTCGTCAGCGATCTTCGCGGTGTGAGGCAGCAGCTCACTTAGCTCGTTGCCCGATTCGCCATAGCGGCTGAAGCCGAACTTCGATGATGCGACGGGAAAACTGGCCTGGGCGGCAGTCATCCCGGTGAGCCGCTGGCCCATTCGGATGGACTCGGGCAGCTCGCTTCCCTGGCGGCCGCGCAGTTGGGGTTTATGGTCGAACAGATCGAGTTGCGCCGGCCCGCCCGACTGAAACAGATAGATGACGCGCTTGGCTTTGGGGGCAAAATGAGGCAATCCCGGCAATCCCGGGTTGGCCGAATTTCGGGCCGGTGCTCCGGCTGCCCGGGCATTCCCATTGAGCAAGCTCGCCAGAGCCGCTGTTCCGATGCCACTGCTCGTGAGGCCGAAGAAATGGCGGCGCGTGAGTTGAAGCTGATGTTCGAGCCGGGGATCCATGGGGTTTGTTCCTCTGTCCTTTTATACTAACTTTCTTGTGAGCCGTGCCGAGGAATGCGGGCTCGCCCAGGGCAAAGTTTGTGGGGGCGACAATCGGGGGTTGGAAGCTTTCCTGTTTCATCAGGTGATGGATGGATACTTTACTCGCATTTCCTCTTTTTTACTGCTCAAACGATCGCATTCGCCATTTAAAGAGTCTCCATGGACGGTTTCGGTTTGGCTGTAAGTTATTCAGTTATCTATGGTTAACTTTTTCAATGAGAGTATTTGCGAGTATTTGAGAGGTTTTCGGGATTTTTGGTCCCCCGCCGGGGCTTTGGAGTGGTTTTCCCTTGGTTTGTGGCGGGGCTGAGCCGGGCGGTGGCTGCAACTTTGTTTGCGGGTTTTCTTGCTTTGGGGGTGGGCGGTGGCTGAGGGTTTGGTTGGATCGGTTTTGTTGCTGCTGCATCGAGCCGTGGCTGACCCCTCACTTGTGTTCGGGGCTCTGTTGGGGCGGGCTCCGGCTGAGGGCTTGGTTGCGTCGGCCTTGTGGCTGCTGCATTGGGCCGTGGCTGACCCCTCACTTGTGTTCGGGGCTCTGTTGGGGCGGGCTCTGTTGATGGGTTTGTTGGTTGCGGACATGGTGAGGCCGGGCAGGTCGGGGAGGGGGCCGTCGCCTCGGAACCAGTCGATGTCGGGGCCGGCTACCATCCAGGGGCCGTCGTCGTCCCTCCAGACGAGATAGGCGCCGGTTGGGGTATTTTGCACTTGGCGCGCTTCGAGCCGTTCCAGAAAACTGACGATTTTGGGGTAGTAAGACCCTTGTGTCATTGCTTGCCTCCGCTGTTTGTTTTTGCTGCCGCATTTAGGCTAGCAGGCGGTTGCCGGATGATCTAGGGGCTTGATTGCTAACGTGTTGAGTTTATTAACACTAAACTTTTCTTTTATCCGTGAACGGTTTCACGGGATTTGGGGAATTGGCGTTTTTTTCGGCGGGGCGGGGGGATGGAACGTTTTGGGTCCGGTGGGGCGTTGTCTTGAAAGATCGTTGTTTTGAGTGCTAGGCGGTGTGCCTGCGGAGTGAGAGGCAGAGCGGGACGGAAGCCCGTTGAAACGGGCCGGGGCGAGTGCGGGAGGGGGCTCTTTCACCGGCCCTAAAAGGACCGGCCTAGCCCCAATGCTCTTCACTGAACGATTTAGGCGCCTGATTGCCTGCCGAAGTCCATTGTTCTGTCTTCGGCGAAAATCGGCCCCGCCATCGGAGCCATGCGGAGTGTTTTCCTCCGCCCTTTCAGGGCTTGCGCATTAGCGGGTTTCACCCAGGGTTGCGCTTCGCTCCACCCTGGGCTACGATCCTGCGCCGCTTCGCGGCTGAACGGCTCTGAGCTTGTGGTCTCTAAGTGAACAGTATTGGGGCTCACCCGCAATTCTCACCGGCTGACGAGGCCAAGCACATGATAGGCGCGCCATGACTTCGTTGCGCTAGCTTGCCGTGCTCGACGTACTGTGAGAGGCGATGTCGCCAAGATGGCGACTTTGCACGCTGGAAGCGTGCATGGCAGGCAGGGATGCCTGCCCCACGTTAAGCGGCGCGCGCCTCGTACTGACGTGCCTCTCACGCACTTCATCTCGCCACGCGGTGAATAGTGCGGGCTAGAAACCAAGCCACGTGAACGTGGCTTATGGTCGCTGGGCGCGCGGACTGGCGTCCGCGCCTCGGCTGTTGGGGCCGCTCGGAGCGTGGACTTCCGTCCACGCCTCTGTTGTTACGGTTCTGTTGTTGAGGTTGGGGGAGGATTATTGCTTGGTGATTGTTTCGTCGAGATTTAGGATTAGGCTGGCTAGGGCGGTGTATGCCGCTAGATCGGCTGAGGGGAGAGTCTCGTCGCGCGGGCGCTCCCCGGTGCTCAAGTATTCGGTCGCGTCGTCAGGACTCGTTTGGTAGCGGTCCCAGTAGCGATGAAAACTTCGCAGCAGGATCTTGCGCTCTTCCTCCGCCGGCCGGCGTGCCGCGGCCAAGCGGAACCCATACGAGAGGCGCTCATTCGGCGTCGCCCCGCCTTCTTTCATCATCCGTTCGGCGAAGAGGCGAGAGGCCTCGGTGTAGGTCACGTCGTTCATCAAATTGAGCGCCTGCAACGGCGTATTCGTGCGCGTTTCGGTCACGACGCAGGTCTCGCGGTCAGACGAATCGAAAGTCATCATGGCGGGTGGTGCAATCGTTCGTTTCCAAAAAGTATAAAGACTGCGCCGGTAGAGCCCCTCACCTTCGTCGTGTTGATAAGCGTCCCAGTTCGAGAGTTCCTTCCACAACCCAGCCGGCTGATAGGGACGGACCGAGGGACCGCCTCGCTCGTCGACCAGCAATCCTGAAATCGCCAAAGCCTGGTCGCGCACGCTTTCGGCCGCCAGCCGCACTCTTGGGCCGCGCGCCAGGAGCCGATTGTCCGAATCCTTTTCGAGCAGTTGCGGCGTTACTTTCGAAGACTGGCGATAGGTGGCGCTCATCAGGATCGTCTTCAGAATGCCCTTCACGTCCCAGCCGCTTTCCATGAACTCAACGGCCAGCCAGTCGAGCAACTCAGGATGAACCGGCCAGTCACCTTGGGAGCCGAAGTTTTCGACGCTCTTCACCAGGCCCGCACCAAAAAGCATCTGCCAAAAGCGGTTGACCGTGACGCGAGCGGTTAGCGGATTGGAGCGGCCGACCATCCATCGCGCCAGTCCGAGGCGATTGTTCGGCTGGCTGGCTGGCAGCGGCGGCAGCACGGCCGGCAGGCCCGACTCAACGCGCTCGCGCGGAGCGTCAAAAGCTCCCCGCTCAAGAACGTGCGTCGGCCGAACCTCGCTTCGCTCATCCATCACCATGACCGTCGGCAGCGAGTCCAAGAAGCGCTCCCGCGCAAGATAAAGCTTGCGCGTCTTGTTCCACAAACGAGTGATGTTTTCTGGTGCAAACCGTGAAAGATAGGCCCAGCGAAGTTTCCGGCTCTGCCCTCGCGATCTCGCGGCGGCGGGCGAAGCGGCAATCTCGCTGAGCGACTCGGCGGCCGCGACGACCGCGACTTCGTCGCCGTTCAGCGCACGATCGTAGACTCTGGCGTCGTCAATCAGCCCCTGGAAGCCGCTCTCCTCGTCCGGTCCAAACCCGATGCGTAAAGGAGCTTTCGCCTTCGTGGAGTTGAGCGACTCATCGATCAGAACCGTCACCGCTTGATCTTCACCGTTGACGTAAATCTTCATTCCCGCCGCCACGCGCGAACCGTCATAGGTAGCCGCGACATGCGCCCATTGATTCAACGCGATCGGCGCGACCGTCTCGATCCGCATGCGGTCGGAAATGCTGCTGGTATCGATTCGAAACTGCAGCTTGCCATCGATCAGGAACAAGCCATAACCCTTGGGGGACGGCAGGTAACGAGAAATGATCCCGCCCGTCGCACGGGCCGGTTTTACGCGGGCGGCAAGGGTGAACTTGTCATCGAAGTCGTAGTCGCCTTGGTCTCCAAGATCGGTCGCGCCCCTCCCGTTGAAGGAGGTCATCGTGCCGGGCTTGCCGACCAATCGCTCTTCAAAGGACCAATCTAAATCTCCGGAAGCAGCCGAGGGCGCCCAGACGAGCATTCCCTCTTCCATCGTTGCTTGCAGTGCGGAGAACTCCCGCGCGCTTGCCGCGATCTTGCCGTCGAGATCGGCCAGCCCGGCCTGCTGCTCAACGGTTGGAGCATGCACGATCGGCGGCGTGTTGCCGTATTTGAAATAGCGGCCCCGGTCAGAGACGTTATTGAAATAAGCAAAGAAGCGGTAAAACTCCTTCTGCGTAATCGGGTCGTACTTGTGGTCGTGGCAGCGGGCACAACCCATCGTTAGTCCGAGCCAGACCGTCGCGGTCGTGTCGACGCGATCGACTGCGTATTCGACCTGGTACTCGTCGGGGTCGGTGCCGTTCTCGGCGTTGCCCCGGTGATTGCGGTTGAATCCGGTGGCAATCTTTTGATCGAGGGTCGCGTTCGGAAGCAGGTCCCCGGCGATCTGTTCAATGGTGAACTGGTCGAACGGCATGTTGTTGTTGAAGGCCTCGATGACCCAGTCTCGCCAGCGCCACATGTAGCGCGGACGATCGTTTTGATACCCGTTGGTGTCGGCGTACCGTGCGGCGTCGAGCCAGCGGTAGGCCATGCGCTCGCCGTAGCGGGGCGACTCAAGCAGGCGCTCGACCACCCGCTGATAGGCGGCGGGAGATGGGTCATTGAGAAATGCGTCCACCTCGGCGGGTGTCGGCGGCAGCCCGGTCAAGTCGAGCGTGGCGCGACGGATCAAAGTCGTTCGACTGGCTTGGGGTGATGGCTCCAGCCCTTCGCGTTCGAGCCGGCGCAGGACAAAGTAGTCCATCTCGCTGCTGGGCCAATCTTTCTTTTGGACGCTCGGGCGGGCCGGCCGCTTGGCCGTGATGAACGACCAATGCTTTTGCCAATTCGCCCCTTGATCGACCCAGCGGGTGATGAGCCGGATCTCGCGCTCATTTAGCTTGTCGTGTCCCAAGTATGCGGGCGGCATGCGGAGGGCGGCATCGTCGCTTGCGACCCTTTGCACCATCTTGCTGGCGGCAGAATCACCGCGAACGATCGCGAAGCCGCCGCTTGGCAGT
>Ga0114996_10000844_pt1 | contig 42472 bp, 31 predicted proteins | sample ArcticOcean_MG_C_4_FD_87039 | JGI IMG/M metagenome (GOLD analysis project Ga0114996, IMG submission 87039) | Marine microbial communities from western Arctic Ocean - ArcticOcean_MG_CB4_134 | ecosystem: Environmental > Aquatic > Marine > Oceanic | place: Arctic Ocean: Canada Basin | collected... | reverse complement strand
TGAACATAACACCCTCGCATTCAGAATTTCTGAATCAATGGGCTCGCAGTGGGTCGCCCGCCTCGCTACCCTCTGATCGGATCCTTGTGAATCCACACACACGTCGTACACGATGGCCTATGTCCGAACTTCGGACCAATTGCTTCAATAGGAACTGGACCCAGAAGATGGTTGATGGCACTGCTACAGCAATGGCACCGCCAACGCCCCTGGTTGATGGCCGGTGTGGCCGCGCTCGGCGCGGGTCTCGGCGCTGTCATACCGTGGAACTGGACGGCCTCCGGAGTCATTTCCACTCATTCAGAGAATCCGTGGGAACACCCGCTGCGACAGCGGATTCTGCAGGTTCTCGATGCACAGCCGGGCCTTGCCTACCGTGAGTTGCAGCGCGAGTTGGGTGCTGCCAATGGCACCTTGCGCCATCATCTGGATGTGCTGATCTCAAATCGCTCGATTACGGTCGTTCCTGTGAATGGGAGATCCTGCCACTACGCGGGCGCGCCGCAGCAGATTGAGATTCTTCGCGAGATGAATGTCGGTAATCAGGAGCGGGCAGCGCGCATGATGCCGGTCGGCCTGTCCGGCGCACAGCGAATCGTCGTCGCGCGCCTGATGAAGACGCCGCAACCAACGAGTCAGGCGGCACTGTCGCGCGAACTGGGTCGTTCTCGAGCGACGGTTCACTCTGCAATCAAGGTGCTGCGCCGCCGTGGCATCGTACATGCGCACGAGTTGAAGCTCGCACCTCATCTCGAAGGATTGCAGACCAGCGGCGTCGAATACGAGTGGTTGGACGAGCGTCCGCTGCCCGAATGACGACGCCTTAGTTAGGTCTGAGGCGCTTCTGCTGACGGAGGGGTTTTGAGCCCTCAAGCATCGGCTTCGTTCATGATTGACATGCGTCTGGTCGAACAGCCCGCACCCGCGGGCAGTCGCGATGTCGACCAATTGATTGGCTGGCTGCTCGACACGCTTGAATTCGTGCGACGTAGCGGTGATGACTGGGCCGGAGATGGCATTCATTCGCCGATTCACCGGATTCTGTCTGAATTCATGCTACCAAGACCCGGAGAAGGTTGGGATGCGCAGGAACTGGGAGATGAATTGGGGCTCTCACCGACGGCGATTCAGTATCAGTTGTCGAAGTTGAATGATTGTGGATTGACCACTGGCATCAACCGCGATGGCTGGCGTGTGCACCACCTGCGCAATGGTTCGCTGTCCAATGCGGTCGAGATGATGGCCGCTGAGGGCAGGCTCGTTCTCGAACAGCGACTTCGCGGCTTGGATGTCTGGTTGACAGAGAGTGATTCTCGAATGACGATTCCCTCTGAGAAGGGCGATGAAATGCCGTTTCGCATCCAAATCAAGGGTAGGGTACCACTGGCTGAGGGCCAGGATGAGATGGATGCCTTCCTGCTCGACCTCGGCCTGTATGGTGATCGTGTGCGTCGTCCCAAGGACGGCAGCGCGCCGTTGGCGCGCCAAATGTTCGAACATCTCCTGGCTGCCCACGCGCCTCTCTCTCTGGATGAGGCGCTCGAATTGTGGGGGACGACTCGGCCTCGCTTGACGCGGACCTTGGATCGCTTCCGCGCGGCGGGGCTCGCCGAGCGCGTCCCACGTCTGGATCGTCTGGCCGTCACCCTGTGGTCAGCAATCTCCAGTCAATATGACCGGCGGGGTGGTGAATGGCTGGCCAAGAAGGGCGGTCTCAATCGAATCGATGAGAAGTTCGCCAACAGAGTCGTCAAGGCACTCGAAGGTGGCAAGTTCAACGTCGAGAAGTGCGAGAAGATGTTCGCCGACATCCCCGCCAAAGATCAGATGATCCTGCTCAACCTGCAGGGCGGCAAACTTCCGGTCGGATGGCGGCTCTGCGGCGCGAAGTCCGTCAACGTGAGAGAGCGTGTGCTCGCCCGTTCGGATCGCACCTTCCGACGCATCAAGCGCGTCGCGCTGACGCTGGAAAAAGCGCTGCAGAGTTGATTGCGGCCAGTGCTACGGCCTCCTCGACCATCAGGGAAGGGCTCCTGCCGCTGGAATAGGACTCCAAGGCCAGATTGAGCGGTTCTCCAATGAGGCGGAAATCCTTGATCGCGTGCAGATGTGGTCGAAGTTCGCGGCCACCCGGCAATCCCTTGGTGAATGATATCGCGTGTTGTTTCATGTTTCTCGCCGCGTAGGGACCGCCGATCTCATCGACGAGTTCGACGTATCGATTCCACGCCCAATGCTTCCTGCCAGCCTCGTTGGCTTGTCCCCAGGGGGCTTCGAAATCCTGCCAGCCGAGTTCGGCCTTGATGCGGCCGAAGATGCAGGGGTCACCGATTGCGGCGCGGCCGATCATCAGGCCTTGCGCGCCGGTGGTCTTGAGGCACTTCGCTGCGCTCTTGGCATCGACGATGTCTCCATTGGCGATGACTGGGACGTCGTGTGGCGCGCACACATCCACCACCTTGGCGATCATATCCCAATCGGCGGTGCCCCTGTACTTCTGCTTCAGAGTGCGACCGTGGACACAGATGCGCTCAACACCGAGCGCTGCGCAGCGCTCGGCGATCTCGAGGACGTTGATCTTCTCAGAACGGGTGCCGAGGCGCATCTTGACCGAGACCGGCACTTCGCTGGCCTCTATGCAGCGCTCAACCATACCCACCAACGAATCGGGCAAAGCCATCATCGCCGCGCCCGCGCAGGTCTTGGTGACCTTGGGCGCGGGACAGCCGAAGTTGAGATCAACCACATCAGCACCCTTTGAGAGCAGACGGACGGTCTCAACCATCTCATCCTCGATGCCACCGAAGATCTGCGGAATGAACGGTGTCTCACGCGGATGAGTCTCGACTTTCGCCCAGGACTTCGCATCCTGCCGGCTCAAGCCACTGGCCGCGGTGAATTCGGTCGCCGTGAAGTCCGCTCCCGCCTCGCGCGCGAGCAGACGATACGCCACATCCGTGACGCCGGACATCGGCGCGAGAAACAGCGGAACGCCTTCTGTCATCAGGCTGGGCGGAGCGTCGCTCCGCTTTCAATCGCTGGGTTCGCGAATCTAAAACGTGGATTCCCAGTCTGCAACGTCTTGCATTGCGTCCCAGGTGTCGTCATCCAGAGTGCCGCGGGCCTTGAGGACCTCGCGGGCGAGAAGCCAGTAGATGAGAGACAGACTGCGGCGACCCTTGTTGTTGGCCGGCAGGCACAGATCGACGTTGCGTAGGTTGTTGTTGGCGTCACAGATGGCGACCACGGGCAGGCCGCTGCTGACGGCTTCAGACAGCGACTGCTGGTCCGCCTGCGGGTCGGTCACGAGAATCAACTCGGGCTCGATGTAGGTGCGGAGGCCGGGGTTGGTCAGGGTGCCGGGGATGAATCGGCCGACAATGTGGCTCGCGCCAATCGCCTGAGCGAACAGACGGGCAGGGCGCTGTCCATACTGACGCGCGCTGACCACAAGGATGCGAGAGGGGTCGTAACGGTTGAGGAATTGGGAGACGACGCGCATGCGGGCGTCGGTCTGCTCGAGGTCGATCAGGTGCAGACCGGTGCCATCTCCACGGACATCGGAGAGGAAGGAATTCATGTCTGAACTCTTCTGTTGGGTGCCGATGTGAACCGCATGGTCCTCGTAGGTCTCGTGGGGTACAAGCATTGTTCCATCCATGACGAAGCCTCGTGCGGCCTCGCCACCGACCTCCTCTTCATAACCGCTTCGCTGCGACCAGACCGGAGGATTCGACGCAGTCCACCGATTTCGATGCCTGTGGATGGGGTAGAATAGCTGGCGAGGCTCACGCCGGAAGAACGCTTAACGCCGAGAGGGTGCGCCTCGGTGTCATGGCGGAAGGTCGCACGGTTGAATCCGCCATGGATCTTGCTGGTCCAATCGCAGATGGCAGCCGGCGTGAGGATGGTATCTGGATCGATTCCGAGGGTCTGGCGCTGCCGGTCTCCGCCTCTGACCTTGAGCGCCATACCTACTGCCCGGTCTCCTGGCAGTTATCCAAGGCCGGTGTCTCTGGCGAGGGGAAAGCCCTGCGCAAAGGCATGGAGGAGCATGACAAAATCCATCAGAGCATGCAGGATTTCAAACATGAGGAGGATCGGGCCGGTCGCGAACTCGTCATCTGGTCCTGGTGGTTCATCGTCGTGTGTGCGCTCTCGGCCGATTCCGCCGCCTTCTTCTTCGTCGGCAAAGGCACCATCTCCGAGGCCTTCATCTCCGATGTTGGCCGTTTTCTGGTCCTGCTCGCGCTGGTCTGGCTGATTCTTGCAATCGCTTTGATCTCGCTGCCGTGGCGGCGTTGGCTCGGATGGCCGTTCGGCCTCGGACAGCCTCCGGATTTCGAGGGATCTGGGCTCGAGGAATACGATATGGCCTCGCCTTTCGATCTGAATCCGCAGATCGAGGATGATCTGATCCAAGGGGGTCGGATCGAGGCACGCCTGTTGCTGGCCTCGATCGCGGTCGCGCTGCATGGTCTGGCCATCTACCTCGCGCGCGACCGCACCGTTTTCGCGTTCTCACTGATTGTCGCAACCCTCGCCTGGCTTCTGATCACGGCTTGGCGACTGCATCGTGCACTCGCCTTCGAGCGCAAGGCACGCCATGCGCGCGACCAGGCTGGATTGTCCAAGGATGACATCCTCGCCTACAGTGATGATGCGGGTGAGAGCGCCGCGCTTCTTGTCGATGAGGTGACGGGGCTGCGCGGTCGACCCGATCAGATCGTTCGAATCGACAACCAGTTCATCCCCGTGGAACAGAAGACCGGCAAGATTCCGAATACGCCCCACGACAGCCATAGGATGCAGTTGCTCGCCTACCTCCACTTGGTCTCCAATACCACCTCCACCGAACCCGACTATGGAATTCTGCGCTATGGTGGCGAAGCGCTGTTCACCGTCGCCTGGAATGCGGGTGCACGTGCGGAAGTCGTCGATAGCATCCAAGAGATACAGCGGCTGATGGTCGAAGGCGGCGCTGAGCGAAACCACCAGCGGGAAGGGAAGTGTCGAAACTGCTCTCGTAGACACCGATGCCCACAGAGTCTGGTCTGACTCATTCGAACTCGACCGAGGGCGTGCAGACCTCCGGATTCTCAGGGAAGGCAAGGCAAGGACGGATCACCGTCACGCGAAGCGTCCAGGAATCTTGGAAATCCAATGGAGTTCCGGTCTCGATGCCGACACCTTGACCCTCCGCATCCAGTCGCCACGTGCCATCGATAAATGGCATCTCATCGGCATTCAACACGGTCCGATTCTGCGCGAATGACTTGTTCGTACGCTCGTGATAGACCGCAGCTTCACAGTTCGCCCCATTCGAATCACACGGCCTCAGCGATACCTCGACATAGCGCTGATCCATCTGATCGAGGAAAGCCGAGGGCACGAAATCGGGCACGACATCGTCGATGTCATCGTAATACATCGATACCTGGAAATTGATGATGATCAACTGCACGGTATGATCGATGGGGATTTTCTCGGTCTTGATCTCATGGACCTGATCCGGCGTCGTCGCATCGGTCAGGAATGTGTGAGATATATCGTAGGCCAGCGTAGTGTCGCGCACTTCAGGCTCACCTCGAGCACCTTCCATCAATTCGCGCCCCAGAACCAGAGAGAGGCATCCCGGCATCGCGACCGAGACGAATAGAAGGGAGAGAACCGCACCGAGGGTCTTTCTGCGAAGATGGGACAGAATATCGCCTCCGGTTGGATTGGTCTCAATCTTCCTTCTTGCGTCGGCGCACGCCTCGGCGACGCGGTGCCTCTTTCGCTTCATCCTCACCCGCGTCCGATTCAGGCTCAGGCTCAGGCTCAGGCTCAGGCGCAGGCTCAGGCTCAGGCTCAGGTTCGGGCAGTGCTTCATCCTTGACGGTGAAGTCGCTGCTCGCCGTGCGAACCTCGTTGCCGACGATGCTGGTGTCCACCATCGTACCGACGGTGACCTCTTCACCGGGCATGACGCCGCGCTCACCGATCAAATCGTAGAGATGTCCGCGATAATGGGCGTCGGAGGCGGACAGTTCGACTTGCTCATCGGTCAGGTGACGACGCTCTCCGATCTCGCCGAGGAAGGCGTCCAGATCGTGGTCAGGAAGCTCATCCATCGCCTTGCGAAGCCGGGTGGATTCGACGATGTCGCCGGTCTCGTCCTCGGCGTCCACCTCCGTCTCAGCTACGAGTTGGGCCTGTTCTTCCTTGCCATCGAAATAGGCCTCTGCCTCTGAGATGTTATCTTCCCATTCGCCTTCCCATTGGTCTTCATCGAAGCCCATCTCGCCAGCGTGGGTCTCGAAGGTATCCGAGCCGCGGACGACCTCATCCTCATCGAACTCGTCCTCCTCGGGCAGCGCTTCGGTCGCCTCGGGATCTGGCAGCGGCTTGGTCTTGCGCTCGCGCTTCTTGTAATGGTCACGCAGATCCTGCTCCTCGCCACAGAAGGGACAGTGCTCCATCATCGAGGGGATGGTCGCGTGACAACTCTCGCAGTCGTGGAATTTGGCTTGGGCTCCACGTAGATCGAAATCGCAGTGTGGACAGGTCTGCTCCTCGTCCTCAAGTTCACCTTCACAGGCCGGACACAGGTCGTAGGTCTCTCGATTCGCATCCGCAAGGCCGCGTCGGGTCAGGATGATCGCAGCGACCAGCGTGGCGATGCAGAGCGCGGCCACTAACGAGATCAACAGAATCGCCGCGAAGGGGTCATCCCCCCAGCCATTGTCAGCATCGCCACCGCTTCCGTCTTCGGACTTGACCAACCAGATCTTGCCGTAGGGGCTCACGCTAGCACCATCGGGAATGATGGTGAATTCGATGTCACCCGGACTGTCCGGGTGGACCACACATCGCAACTCCTTGGTCGCGCCCTCGGCGAAATCCAAGGTGACTCGGTCGAAGACGTGGCCTGAAATCCGATCGACGCATTCGAAGGTCTCGGAGCCGGATCCCTGGTTCGCCCTGATCTCGACCGAGTAGACATAATCGTAGCCGGAGTGCAGCGGCAGTCCCGGCGACCAAAACTCGGTGGTCTTCAGGATGCTGAGCTGCATGTCCGAGATTAGGTGGACCAAACCCAGGGCTTGGTTATCGGTGGCCAGTCGATCATGGGAATCGGTGCTCTTGGCCCAGGTCGCAGTAAACGGGATGTTTCGGGTCTCACCACTGACGGGCGGCGTGGTGAATGTAACGGTTCGCTGACCCTCGCCCGCGGTGTTGGAAGCGGGTATGGACACCGTTTCAGAACCGAGGACCTCACCATCGAACGTGGCGGACAGCGTGCCGAACACCATGACCATGCCGACATTCTGCAGACTGACCTCAAAGGTCAGTGAGAGACCGGGTGTCACCGAGGGAGGGCTGGCGACAGCGGTCTCGGCGACCACCACGTTCGGCTCCTGGTGAATGGTCAGAAGCGCCTCGCTGATGTCGTTGAAAGTGTTGGATTGCTCGACATCTCCAGAGGGGTCGATAGCGAGTTCAAGGAGGGAATCCCCCGGCTCGCTGCTGGTGAGATTATCCGCTTCAATCATCAGGGAATAGGCTGCGAATACATCGACATCGCTGAAGGTGAGATAGATCAGTTTGAGGGTGTGGCCGTCCTTGATGCGGACTTCGAGTGGGACTGTGGAATCTCCTGAACCGCCATCGCGGGCGATCGTCCCGCTCACGGTCCAAGGGCCATCGAGGCTGCCGGCCTCTGCGACGACATTCGGCCCGTCCGCGTGCCGATAATCGGGCTGGACCTCGACGACGAGTGTGGCCGTGTTCTGATTGTCAGCCGTGGTCGACTCGACCACACCATCACCGCTGTCGGCATTGACCACACCAATCACTGAGTAGCTGCCCGCCGCGGGCGCATTCGCCGTCTGGTTCAGCCATACGCTGTCACCGACTTGGAGGGGGGGGACGCTGAGCAGGTTCGCTGCACCGGCGAAGGTGAGTTCGAGATGGCTTGCACCTGCATCGGCATGACCCGCGTTCTCGACCTGAATCTGAATCGTAATCAGGTCATTCTGATAGACGCCAGTGGTCGGAGAGAGTCCGAGGCTGCCGAATCGGAGGTTGGCCAGCCCGCCGACATCGAAGGAATGGGATATCAAACCGCTCTCGCCGGCATGACTGACTCTGACAAACACATCCTGCGAGCCGAAGCCGAGGTTGGACCAAGAGAACTCGATCTGCTCGAAGGCGTCTGCAGCGATATCCAGAGAATGGGCTGCCGAAGGCGAGCCTTGGACGTAATTCGACTTGTGGAACTCGACCTGGACATCCTCGGCAATCACATTGTCAATATTCTGCAGCGAGAGCGTGAAGGTCACCGCACCGCCCTCGACCGGTGATGCGGGGTTCATCGCGATGCCTTCGGAGCTGAATGCGATACTGCCCGCGGTCTCCGCGGACGAGATGGGGGCCAGAGCCAAAAGAGGGGTGAGAAAGAGGAAGACACACACAAGGTGTGTGCTCAGACGCCCGGCCATGTTCTCTTGAGAGCAGCCGTCGCACTTCAATCCTGCTTTCGGTTACCACCTCTGACCCCTGACACGGCAGCCTGCTGATGGGGCCGTTGGAAAGCCTTGAAGGGCGGGGCGCACAGTGGCCGAATTGGTCCTGATGTCGTCACGACGCCTCTTCCTCGCCATGGTGGTGACGATTCTGATGCTCGCCACCCCACAGGGTGCGATGATGAGCGCACAGGCAGCGGAGGGACGCGCTGAGGATCTGGCCTTCAGTGGTGGACCGAACGCGGCTCAGGTCCTCGCGGGAACCTACACGGTGCGCACCACAAATGTCGCGAACATGGGCTACGTCCATGTCGAGGCCTGGGATGGCAGCGTATGGACGCCGATCGCCAACATCACTGGAGCACCTTGGTTGACCGCTTGGGACACGACCGCACACGCAGACGGGGATCACAAGTTGCGGATTCAGGGGACCTACGCGAATGAGACCATCACCGCTTGGATTGAGAGTCCGACCTTCTCGCTCGACAATACCGCTCCGAGCGGGCTCGTATTCGAGGTTGCTGACCCCATTGTCGGCGATGGCAGTTCCACGGTGAATCGCGCTTGGTTCACCACGCCAGCTGGCGGCACGTTGACCTTCAACTGGTCTGCCACCGACACCCACCTCTCCCATGCCACATTGACGGATGTGCCGGGCTCGGGCACACCTGCGCAGGATGGTCCGGGCACCCTTCTCAATCGATGGGATTGGGCTCCCGGTGACCTTTCCGAGGGCACATGGACCCCATTGCTCTCCGTGTTCGACGAGGGCGGCTCCTCAGCCCAGACAACAATCCACATCGGAATCGACCGCAGCGGACCCGACGTGGGTACGCCTTCTCTGTCCGAAACCGCGGGTGTCTGGACCAGTGCGACCATCTTGGTGTTCAGTGGCCTCGCCAACGGTGCGGGCGACTCCGGTGGCTCCGGCGTCGACACCTACAGTGTGCGTGACAGCGGCGATTCCTGGAGCGATCTCGGCGCCAGTGACAGTGGCTCGATGCCGCTGCAGGAAGGTGTGCGAACGATCCAGTTCCGAGCCGTTGACCGGGTCGCCAATGTCGGCGACCCGCTCAACGTGGCGATGAAGGTGGACCACACGGCACCGACCTCGGGTGGCTGGGTGCTGCCGGACCTGACCGATGCCCTGAGCGGCGCGGTGTCGGTCTCGGTCGATGCCACCGATCAGCACTCCGGAATCAATCAAGCGATCTCCAGCCTCGAATATGGCTTCGATTCAGATGGCACGGGCCCCACACCAGACATCACGACATCCTGGTTGAGTGTGGGCAGCGGAACCTCGGGCGACCTGTCCGCTTCGATTGATTGGTCGACCCGTGCGGGCCAATACCTCTCGCTTCGCTCGGTGCTCACCGACGTCGCTGGAAACACCGTCACGACCACAGCCTCCCACTTCCTGATTCGGCCCGGACTCGATCTCTCGATCTCGGACCCCAGCCTTGACCGATTGGTTGTCCGAGCCGGCCAGAACGATCCTGTCCACCTTCAGGCGACCGTGGTCGCGACCGAGTCCTATACCGGCAGCGTGAGCGTGCAGATCCAGAGTGCACCCGCGAATCGTGATGCGATGACGACTTGGACCACTCTGCAGACAATCACCCTCACCGCGGGCGACCTGACCGACATGCAGGAAGCGATCTCGGTCAACCTCACCCTGCTCTCAGCGGGCGAGTACGACCTGCGCATCCTCATCGATCCGAACGATGTGATCGCCGAGGGTGACGAGGGGAATAACGAGGCATTCCTGCTCATCAGCGCGGCCGACCCCACGGTCGTCGGCGCGGTCACGGGCTTCGCCCCCGACCTGATATTGCTGCTTCTCGGAGGTCTGTTCGCAGGCTTCGTACTCCATCGACGCGAATCGGCGTCTTGAAAGAGGGGGCGCCGGTCGCCGAGGCCGATGGAGAGCATCGCTCGGATTCCACAGGACCGCATCGCGGTCCTCATCGGCAGCAAAGGTGTGACGCGAAAGGCACTGGAGAAAGCGACCGGAGCCAAGCTCCACATCGAATCCAAGAGCGGGGATGTCAGCGTCATCTGGGCGGAGGAATTCGACCCGGTTGTCCGCATGAAACTACCCGACGTCATCAAGGCGATCGGGCGTGGAATGAACCCCGAACGGGCCATCCAACTCCTCGATGATGATCACCATCTGGTTCTGTTCGACATGCGCGAGTACGTCGGCAAGGGTGCCAACCAGCAACGCCGCATCCGCAGCCGTCTGATTGGTCGCAACGGCCGTATCCGCGAACTGATCGAGGAGCACTCGGGCGCAGAGATCGCCATCTATGGCTCGACCATCGTTCTGATCGGAGATGAAGAGGCATTACCCCTTGCCAGTCAAGCGATTGAACGACTGCTGCAGGGCGCAGAGCACTCCAGCGTGCTGAAACATCTGGAGACCGAACGACGCAGGAAGCGCATGGCGGTCAAGCATCTTGAATCAATCGAGACGCGTGAGGGCGGAGATCGATTCTCAACCCTCGTTCCGGGTCTGGACGCGGCGCGGCGCAAGCGCGAGCGTCGCCATACCACATCCCAAGTCGACCCCGACGATGCCGAGGCCGTTACAGAGATGATGGAACTGGCCGAAGACGAATCCGTGGGCTACGAAGAGGAGTGATCAGGCGTCCAGAACGTGGGCCATCGCTTCGGCGAGGTCCGCCTCAACGCCTTGGCGCTGTGCCCATTGGACCAGCCGCGTCACATCTCGTACGAGGAACTCCTCCGAATTAGGATGGGCTTTGGCGACCGCTTGGCCGACATCGATCACCCTCGGCCCACCATCGTGCCACAGGATGTTGTATTCGCTGAAGTCCGCGTGCACCAACCCCGCATCATTCCAACAGGTGCGCAGCCAATCCAGAAGTTCAGCATAGACGGCGGCGGGGTCCGGGATCTCGACATCGCGAAGGCGCGGACTCGGCGCTTCATCGGTGCCCAGATAATCCATCACCAGCACATTGCGGAACAGGGCGTGAGGCTGGGGGACGGAGAGTCCGTGGTTGGCCATTCGCAGCATGTTTCGGTGCTCCTTTCGCACCCAGATGTATACCAGTTCCTGATGTCGACGGCGCAGACCACCGAATCGAGGGTCGCCCTCGATGTACTTCATCAGGCTCTTGAACACGGCATTGCTGGTGTGGAAAATCTTCACCGCCGCGACACCATTCAGTGTGGTCGCGTGGAAGACGTGGGCCTCCTTGCCACGCGCAATCGGCCAATCCAGCGTGTCGATATGGCCCTGCTGCATCAGTTTGTAGACGGCGAGAAGCGTACGCTGGTCAAACACCTGGTCAAACACGCGTCGGTCGACCCATTCGTAGCGGCCTGAGCCGAGCACACCTTCCAGGCGATGCTCGATTTGCTTGAACATCGAAGCGTACTTCTTCTCCTTCATCCACACCCAGGAATCCTGCTTTCGATCCATGTCCGCATGCAGATCCTGTTCGGATTCGGCCTGGCTCCACTTCTCCTCGGCCAACGCGATGTTCTCCGCCTCGATTGCCAGTTCAGCCGCGGTCGGGTCCGCATCCAGATCGTCGGCAACATCCGCAGACGGCGAGGTCCAGTCACGTGAATCGCCCTCACGACGAGCCTTGCGGCGTCGTGCGATGTTCTCGTCCTCCCTCAGGCCGGCCCAAACAGGCTGTCGATGTCTTCGTCGGTCACGTCATCGACCGGCGCGGGGGAGAGTGTGGGTTCAGAGGATTCCTCAGGAGTTTCTTCAGGAGTTTCTTCAGGAGTTTCTTCAGGAGTTTCTTCAGGGGTATCCTCAGCGACCTCCTCTTCGACTTCCTCCTCAGCCTGCTCCTCGACTTCAGAGGGGGCTTCTGCCTCCGCAGGCTCATCGTCGAACAGGTCGTCGTCGCCGCCACCGAAAATGCCAGCATCATCCAGATCATCCCACTTCTCGTTTCTGGAACCGAAGATGTCGACAATCTCGGGCAGGACACCCTTGCGGGAGAGATAGAGGGACTGGGTCTTGGTGTAGCGCTTCTTGACATCGGCCTTGGCGTCTTGGAAATCCCAGGGCTGCACGATGATGAGGTCGCCCTCACGCACCCATTGGCGTCGGCGCATCTTGCCGGGGATCCGTGCGAGTCGGGTCTCACCATCCGCGCACACGACACGCACCTTGCGGCCGCCGAGGATCTGATCTGCGATGGCGAACATCTCACCGATGCGCTCCTTGGGCTGTGGCACGCGAATCTTATCGCTACCGCCTTCCTCAAGCCGCGCGAGCAGCTCTTCATCGACGAGTTCCTCACGACGTCGGCCCATGGTATTCAGGCCGGCCGACTCGACCGCCCTACATAAACAAGGAGGCGTCGGCCGAACCGCCTCTTTGGGAGAGGGTTCAGTCGAACAGGGCCGCGGCCGCATTCGCGGCTGCATTGACCAAGGAATCCGCGAGTTGGCCGAAGCCAAAGACGACCGCGCCCATCGTGCACAGCATGATCGCGATGCGCAGCATCGGAGCGCGCGAGAGACGGACCGGTCGGTCGGTATCCTCGAAGAACATGACGACGACCACCCGCAGGTAGTAGAAGATCGAGAGCGCGCTGTTGACGAAGATTAGGATCGCCAACCAGAACACCCACGACAGATCACCGACGGTCGTGACATCTCCCAGCGTTCCCGAAATGATGCCGCTGACCATCATCAGCTTGGAGAGGAATCCAGACAATGGTGGAACTCCAGCCAGCGCGAGCATGAAAATCAGCATCGATATCGCGATCAGCGGATCGCGCCGAGCGAGACCATGGTAATGCTCCAACTCATGGCCACGACCCTCGCATTCCAGCAGGCTGATGACAAGGAAAGCACCGAGCTTGAAGGTCACGAGAACAGCGAGATGGAAGATGATTGCCGTGGCGATCAATTCGCTGGATTCACCCGGTCCGAGCGCGCCGATGGCCGCGATGCCCGCCAGCGTGTATCCCGCGTGAGCCACGCTCGAGTAGGCGAGCATCCGCTTCGGGTTGCGACTGCCAAGAGCAGCGAGATTGCCCCAGGTCATGGTGACGGCTGCAATCAGTCCGATGAGCACGAACCAGGCGTTCTCGCCTTCTCCCAGCGTGACGCCAATCAGAACGCGCATCAGCGCGAGGAAGCCCATCGCCTTGCTCGCGGTCGCGAGCACGCCAGCGACCGGCGCGGCAGCACCCGAATAAGCATCGGGCGCAACGAAGTGGAAGGGCACGGCGCTGACCTTGAAGCCGAACGCGACCAACATGAAGCCAAGGCCCATCATGGCCATCGCATTCGGTCCCTCGGTGGCCCATTTCTCAGCCAGACCATTGGAGCCATAGATCGAGAGATCACCATTCCAGATGTACAGCATCGAGATGCCGTACAATCCCACTGCGCTCGAGACGCTGCCGACGATGAAATACTTCAGTCCAGCCTCAGAACCGGTCTTGGTCTCCTTGAGGAAAGCGACCAGCACATAGGAGGCGAGGCTCGCCAGTTCAAGACCGACGAATAATACGAACAGGTTGACCGAGAGCGCGACCACGGACATACCGAGCGCGACCATCAACACGAGCAGGTAGAAGTCGACCTGACGACGGTTGTTCATCAGGCGCATCAGACGACGGGTCTCGACCGCTTCATCGGACTGGGCCTTGAGTGCGAGCCGCTTGAGCGGTGTGGAGGACAATCGGTCCCAATTGCCCAGCAGCGCGAGCAGCAATGCGGCGTAGAATATCATCTCGAACAGTCGACTGAATGCATCGATTCTCAGCACGTGAGTGCTATCGGAGGTGCAGTCCTGAACCAGACCATCCATGGTCAGACAGGCCTCGGCGATGCCGACACTGGAATCGATTATCTGACTCATCAGCGCGGTGACGAAGGCCGCCAGCAGCGTGAAGCCCGCAATCGCTGCAGGAAGTCGTGGATCGCTGGTGATTGCGAAGCGCTTGCCGCCGAACAGAATGGGGATGCGGATGCTCTTGCCGGGAATTGGCAAGCGGAAGGTGGCATCGCCGAGATTAGGGATGATGAACATGGCGACGATGCCAAGCAGCAGAATCCACTCCGGCATGAGCGCGCTGGCCATCTCTGGACCACTGAACAGGGTGCCGAGACTCATGGTCCCACCTCCACGCCGTTCAGAGCATCGATGATTGGGCCGCCCACCACGAGGCTTGCCCAATCCGACATCATGTCGAAGAAGAAGAAGGGCAGAATGCCGAAGACCACGGCGAGCACACCGAGAATCAACATGCCCGCATTCTCATGCCAGGTGATGTCGCGTGGGGTGTGTCCCTCCATGCTCGCGGGCAGGATGGCTTCTCCCTCGCCCTCGAAGATTGTGCGCTGCATGCTCCACAGGTAGTATAGCGCGGTGACAATCAGCGTCAGAGCGGGCAATAACACCCACCAGCCGAAGGCCATGTAGAAGGCGATCAGAATAGCGACCTCAGCGACGAATCCGGCCATCAGTGGCAGGCCGAGGCTGCCCATCCAGCCGACCATCATGTGCGCGCTCATCCACGGGCTGTGATGCGCAAGTCCGCGCATGCTGCCGATCTCAAGCGTGTGATAGTGATGCTTGAACGCGCCACACACGGCGAATAACAGCGGGCTGATGATGCCGTGCGCGAACATCATGAACAGTGCCCCCGCGATGCCCAGGGGTTGCAGGGTCGCGACACCGAGGAAAATCAGTCCCATATGGGATACCGAGGAATAGGCGACCATCCGTTTGAGATTCGTCTGGCCCAGACACACAATCGCACCGTAGACCAGACTGACCATGCCGAGCACAATCAACAGCATCTGGAACTCGATCACCTGATCGGGGAATAACGAGAGAGACATCCGCAGGAAGCCGTAGGCGCCCATCTTCAGCATGACACCCGCCAGCAGCATCGAGCCGGCGGTCGGCGCCTCGACGTGCGCATCGGGCAGCCAGGTGTGAACCGGTACGCTCGGCATCTTGGCGGCGAAACCGATCAACAGCAGGATGAAGACCAAACCTCGAAGGCCACCGCTGGCGATGAATTGCCCCGCGCCCTCGCGATTCTGCATGGTGGTGAAATCGAAGGAACGACCGGTGAGATTGCCCGCCCAAGACACCTCGTTATTGTAGTACATGATGAGGATCCCAGCGAGCATGAACACGCTCGCAGTGAAGGTGTAGATGAAGAACTTCTGAGCCGCATATCGGCGGTCCGCTCCACCCCAGATCAGGATGAGGAAGAACATCGGAATCAGCGTGAGTTCCCAGAACACGTAGAACATGAACAGATCCAGACTGACGAAGACCCCGATCAGGGCGCCTTCCATCATCAGAATCAGGCTGTGGAAATAGGGACCCTTCTTCGCATTCCACTCGACCAGCATCGAGATCGGGATCAGGAGCGTAGTCAGCCAGACCATCGGGAAGGAGAGCGCGTCGAGACCGACGTGCCAGGACACGCCGATGCTGCTGATTAGTGAGCAGGAACCGCTCACCAATTCTCCGGTCTCGCAATTCTGGAAGATGAATTCGCCCCAGGCGAGGTCCATCGACTCGAGGCCGATTAGGGTGGCGAGAACGAACATCAGCAACGCGATGCCCATGTTGACGGCGCGAATCGGGTTGGTCAAGGCCTCCTTGGTTGCGGAATTGGCCAGCCAGTGCACAAGCATCAGCAGCAATCCGCCGAGAATTGGCAGAAGCGTCAGCACGGTGAGCGGATTGCCCAACAGGGTCAGAATATCCATTCAGGCCACCCCCCACAGGATGCCGGTGATGGCGAGCACGCCGATCGAGGCCATCAGAAGGTAATCCGAAGCCCGACCAGTGGTCAGGCTGCGAATCCAGACGCTCATCGATTGGCTGCCGGACTCGATGCCCTTGATGACACCGTCCACCGCGCGTCGATCGAACCAGGCGGCAAGCATGGCGAACGGCATGATCGTCTTGGCGATCAGCCATTCGTAGGCATCGTCGATGTACAGACGATTGTGCAGGGCCTTGGCGAAGCCACCCTCGGCCAATTCACCCACATCGGTATGACCCGCACGGCTTGAGAGGTCGACCAGCCAGCCGACCAACGGTGTTGCCTGCTCGCCCTTAGCGAGGCTTCCTCCGTGCAGGCGCGCAGCGATGAAGGGTCCGAACAGGCTCGAAATCAGAATCGTCGTCCAACCGACCACCTTCAGAACGCTGCCATCAGGCAGGAAGGCGTGCGTCAGGGTTGCGATCAGGCCGTGGGCGAGGTCGCCGCCGTGCAGCCCGAGGTGGCCATCGGGCTCACCGATGTACTCGGGCAGGCTGAACAGTGCGAGCAGGAAGCCGGTGAAGGCGGTCACGATTGACAGCGTGACCAGAGGCGTCTTGATCCAGTGCGTCTCCTCGACCACGATTGCTGCGGCCTCGCTCTTGGGCTTGCCCGCGAAGGTCATGAACCACATCCGTGACATGTAGAAGCCGGTCATGCCCGCGGTGGCGAGCACCAGCAGGGCGGGGAAGAGAATCATCTCGCCACCATTGAGGTAGACGTTCCAGGCCTGGCCGACGATGCCCTCCTTCGACCAGAATCCGCCGATCAGCGGAATGCCGATGATCGAGGCCGAACCGAGCAACATCGCAAGGCTCGTGACCGGCATGCGACTCGCCAAACCACCCATGTTGCGCATGTCCTGCGCATCGAAGTGTTCCTCGTGTTCGCCACTCTCGTGGGCGATGTGCTCGTGCGCGTGGTGGAGTTCGTGAATGACCGAGCCCGAGGCCATGAACAGCATGCCTTTGGCCATGGCGTGGTTGAACAGGTGGAAGATCGAGGCACCGAAGGCGACCGCAGCCAATTCTTCGAAGCCATTGTTGGCGAACCAGCAGGCCGCACCCAGCCCGGTGAATATGTAGGCCAGCTGGCTCATCGTGGAATAGGCGAGAACCCGTTTGATATCATTGGCGACGAATGCGATGAAGGCCGCCATGCAGGCCGTGATGCCGCCGACCCAGGTGATCAGCAGGGCGAGGTCGGACAAATCGCCTTCAAAGGCTGCCTCACCGAATAGCGGATACATGCGCGCGACCAGATACAGTCCCGCATTGACCATGGTCGCGGCGTGGATGAGCGCGGACACCGGGGTGGGACCCTCCATGGCATCGGGAAGCCAGACGTGCAGCGGGAACTGAGCGGACTTGCCGACACAGCCGATGAACATCAGGAACAGGGGCCATTGCAATTGGTCACCGCTGATTGTACCACCGAGCGTGGGGTCGCCGAAGATGACGGAGAAATCCAAGCTGTGATACAAGTCGTACAGCATGAACAGGCCAATCATCAGGAAGACATCACCCACACGCGTGGTCATGAAGGCCTTCTTGGCGGCCGCGGTGGCGCTCGGCTTCTCCCAATAGAATCCAATCAGCAGGTAGGAGCACAGCCCCATGATCTCCCAGAAGATGAACAGCCAGAGGAAATTGTCCGCGAGCACCATGCCGAACATGCCGCACGAAAACAGCAGGAATTGCGCGAAGAAGCGGTGATTGCGGTTCTCGTTGACCGGGTCGGTTGTCATGTAGCCGATCGCGAACCAGCAGATCAGGAAGCAGAGGAAGGCCGCGACGAATAGCACGACCAGAGACACGGGGTCGATCCAGATACCGAACGACAGCGGCGCGACCGCGATCAGTTCGTGGCTCACGCCATCATCGTTGAGTAGATCGAAGGATATCCAATCGAAGACCGTGCCCTGAGCACCGAAGGTCGAGTGATCGATGATGAACGTCAGCAGAATCCAGACGGTGAGCGAGAGTGAGATGGCCAGCGTGGCCAGAGCGATGATGCCGCCCTCCTTGAGCTGATTTTTCCACATATCAGTGCCCTTGTACATCTGACCGAGGATGAGAATCGCGGGGAAGACCAGCAATGGCACGGCCGCAATCAGGAAGGCGCTCTCGATTGGGCCGTAGCCAATCGAATATCGAATGAAGGGGAAGGCGACCATCGCGAGGACGGGCAGCAGGAGGTTCCATTCCGACTTGTTGTGTTGTCCCATAACATCACACCTCCTCAATTCTTGAGCAGCGTCACTTCGTCGAGGCTGATCGTCTCACGTTGGCTGTACAGCGCCAGGAAGATTGCGAGGCCCACCGCGACCTCGGCCGCAGCGATCGCGATTGCGATCGCCGTGTAGACCCAACCGTGGATGTCGTTGTAGAGCATCGCACCGGCGACAAAATTCAGGTTGACCGCGTTGAGCATAATCTCGACGCACATCAGGACGATGATCGCGTTCTTGCGGGTGAAGGTCCCGGCAAGACCGATGCAGAATAGGAAGGCACCGAGGCCCGCAATCCAAGAGGGGTCGATCATTCCTCTTCACCCCCCGTGATTTCCCACATGAGATTGATCTCGCGCTCGTCGCGCACCAGATAGGCCGCGCCGGCCATCGCCATGGCGAGAAGCGCACCGAGCGCGACCATGGCAAAGGCCCATTCCTCGAGCATCGTCGTGGCGAAATTCAGCGTGGTCATGGCATCGCCACCACTGCGTTCGACCCAGTTCCCGGGGTCCATCAGCACAGCGAGTAGGGTGCCGAGCAGGGCAATCATGCCGAGACGCGCGAAGGTGCCTGCGAGTCTCATTCGAAATCCTCCTCCATGATCTGCCGACGAGAGAGCATCACGCCGAAGGCGAACACGAGCATCACGCTGCCGAGATACACCAGGATCTGGATCGCAGCGAGCAACTCGGCCTGGGCCAGCAGGAACACGCCCGCGACCGCGAAGAAGCACATGATGAGAGCGAGCATCGAATGGGCGACGCGCTTGGCATAGACCGTACCCAGTGCGCCGATGATGGCCAATACGGCGAGGATTGTGAAGGCGATACCCTCGACCGAACCGAGGATGTCACCGACCGGGTCCATCAGAAAGGCGGGGAGTTCCATGTCTCAGGCCTCCGTCTTCGCGGCCTTCGCTGCTGCACGTTCTGCCTTCTTGCGCGCCTGCTCGGCGCGCTTGGCCAGTTCACGGTCGACCGCTTCCGCGTGTTGGACGGGCAGCACGCGGGTGCGGTCCGCCTCGTACCACAGACCCTCGCGGGTATGGGTGGACATGCCATCGTACTCATTGGTCATGAAGAAGGAGTTGAAGGGACAGGATTCCATGCACAGGCCACAGAACATGCAGCGGCCGATGTCGATGCGACCGGACACGATGTCGATCTCGGCACCGAGCAGATCATTGGACGCGACCTCCTCGGTCGTTCCCGAAGCATTCCATCGCACGCTCACTGTGTCTCCAGACAGGTCGATGACCTCGCCGAACTCATACTCCTCGGGTGGGGCTTCGTGGGCCGTTGAAAGTTGGAATTCCGCCGCAGACTCTTCACTGCCTTCGATGCGACGAGCCGCCTGACCACCGACTTCGAGCGCGACGCCGTGACCGTGATTCTCATCGCCCTCCTCAGCGAGGTCGAGCACGTTGACACGGGTCTCGGTCTCCATGTGGAGGCAGGCGTTGGGACAGATGCGCACGCAGGCCTTGCAGGCGGTGCAGGTCTCCCAGATCACACCGATGCGACCATTGTAATTGCCCGGCACGAACAGCCAGGGCTCCATGTCCTCGAGTCGCTCATAGGGATACATCACCGTGACCGGGCGTTCGAAGTTGGGGTGGACATCTGTGGTCGCACGATCCGGCGTGTAGGTATGGCCGACGCTCGGGTGAGCCTGTTCGGTATACATCTCGCGCTCGGCCTCGGTCATCGGTTCGATGACCTGTCCGTGGTAGGGCTTGCCACCGCCGTGGGATTGCAGCCACTTCGAGCGGCCGATGAACGGGAGGGTGCGCAGCGCGGTCTTGAGCGTCATCCACATCGGACGGACGATCAGGTTGCGGAAGTTCGGGGTTGCGTGCTTGTGGTGCGCCATTGCAATCACTCCCTGTGCTGGCCTGGACTGGCCACGTCTGTCGTCTGTACGCTGTAGGGCCGGGTATTAGCCTCGATTGCAGTGGGGTCCTCATCAATCGCGAGCAGGATGAACAGCACCAGTCCGATGGATGTGATGAGGATCGGCACCAAGATTGGCCACTCGCCGTTGATGCCATCGTAGACCCACAGGCGCAGCGCGGTCGCCATCGCGAGGTTGACCAGACTCAGCGGTAGCAGCCAGCGCCAGCCGAATTCGAGAATCTGGTCGGTGCGAACGCGGTGCAGTGCAGCGCGCAGCCAGACGAAGAAGAAGAAGATGAACCAGGCCTTGAGGAATACCCACACCATGTGTGGCACCATCGAGATGAAGGGGATCGTGTCTTCGAACGGCGCCTCCCAGCCACCGAGGAAGAAATGCGCGAACAGCAGGCAGGCCGCATAGGTTCGCAGATATTCCGCCGAGAACATCAGGCCCCAGCGCATGCCACCGTACTCGGTCCACCAGCCCTCGACCAATTCGGCCTCGGCCTCGGGCATGTCGAACGGGATGCGCTCGACCTCAGCCACCATAGCGACTAGGAAGAGCAGACCTCCCAGCGGCAGGAGGAATATGTTCCACACACCGGAGTCGGCTTGGAATTCGATGACTTCGATCATGTTGAAGGAGCCTGAGATGACGACGACGCTGAGGACGACAATCAGCAGCGGAATCTCATAGGCGGTCAACTGCGCCGCACTTCGGATGCCACCCAGCAGAGTGTACTTGTTGTTGGACGACCAGCCGGCGAAGAAGACGCCGAGCGGCGCGATCGAGAAGATCGCCATCAGGAAGAGAATCGACAACTCGGAGTCATTGGAATAAATCTGCGGTCCCAGTGGGATGAAGGTGAAGCACATCACGGTGGTCGCGATAATCAGGAAAGGTGCGATCTCGTAGACGAGGCGATCCGCCTTCTCGGGAACCATGTGTTCCTTGGTCATGAATTTCATGCCATCCGCCAGGTTCTGGAAGAAGCCAGGCAGCATCCACCACACACCGTGGTAGGAACGATTCTTCACGCGCGAGACGGCCTCGAGTTCGTGGTCATTGCCCGCGACCTTGTTCAGGGTGCGATTCAGTATGCCGATCGGTACGCCTGTTCCGAAGGGAAGTTGATTCCACCATTCGCCTGCCGTGACCCCGCCCTCGCCGACCCAGAGGCTGCGTAGAGAGGTGACGGCGCCGCGACGATCCATGAAACGGCCGAGCAGCTTGCGTTCCATCCACAGCAGCACGAACAGGGTGCTCATGATGCCGCCGAAGATGACGACCGTCATCACGAACTCCGTGAGGAACCAGGCCACGCCGTCGGTGTATTCCCAGTGACGGGACATGCCGACCGTGTTCTCGGCCACGCTGTCCATGCCCATGCGGACCCAGCCGCGGACGTCGAGAATGTCATCGGTCGCCATCAGATCACCTGTCCGTCTCTCCGATGCAAGGGTCGAATGAACCCATGATGGCCGGGATGTCGGCGATCTTGTAGCCGATCATGCACTTGGCCGCGTAGGGGATCGTGATGAACATCGGGCTTCGGATCGAGACCCGGTAGGGGTGCTTTCCTCGCCCTTCGCCACCACCGGCCAGATAGAACATCGACTCGCCGCGGCTGTCCTCGAAGTGGTGGAAGCCAGTCTTGCCTTCAGGCGCGCGTGCCGGCGCTTTGCCGATGATCGCCGGATCCCCGGGGGAATGGTGGGTTTCGGCACCACCGGGCATCTTGTCGAGGCCTTCGAGAACCATCAGCGCGCTGTTGCGCATCTCTTCCACGCGCACGCGGTAGCGGTCGTAGCAATCACTGCCCTTGACCGATGGGCGTTCAACGGCCACGGTCCAATCCAACTCGTCATAGATTGAGTAGGGGTGGGCCCAGCGCACGTCGTAATTGTGACCGGCCGCCCTGACGTTGACGCCAGTCACACCATGGTTGACCATCTCTTCGGCCTTTGCGTAGCCGACACCTTGGGTGCGGATCAGAAAGATCGTCGATTCATCGAGGATGGCCTCATACTCCTGGATGCGGTCCAAGAACAGCTTGAGTTTGGCACGGCAGCGCATCGCGAAGCCGATTGGAAGGTCGCGCTTGACCCCACCCACGCGCGGGAAGTTGTAGTGCATGCGGGAGCCACCGAGTTCCTGCAGCAGATCCATCATCATCTCGCGCTCGCGCAGACACCAGACCATGCCGGTCAGATTGCCGACATCCGGGCAGTAGGCGCCGAGCCACATCAGGTGACTCGCGATGCGCTGTAGTTCGACGGCGACCATGCGGATGTATTCGGCGCGCTCGGGCACCTCGACGCCGAGCAGGTCCTCAGCCGCGTAGATGTAGGCGTGCGACCAGGTATTGGCGCTCGCATAGCAGAGTCGGTCGCAATAGGTGGTGATCTGGGTGAAATCGCGGGCTTCGCAGATCTTCTCGACGCCACGATGGATGTAGCCGAGATCCGGTTCGGTATCGACCACGGTCTCGCCGTCGATCTTGACCTTGAGGGTCCACAGGCCGTGGGTCATGGGGTGTTGAGGTCCCATCGAAATCCACATTTCCGCCATTCACTTCACCTTCCCTACGTCGTCCGGCTTTCGGCCGAATCCCTGCGGATCATCGTACATCTCGTTGAAGTCGTGATAGCGCAGTCGGTGCTGCTTCTGAAGCGGGTGATAGCCGGTGGGCGTGTCGTGAGGCAGCAACACACGGCGCATGCCGACATGGCCTTCGAAATCGATGCCGACCAAGTCCCAGGTCTCCTTCTCATTCCACTCAGCGCCGACCCAGATGTCAGCCACGCTGGGCACGCTGGGCTCGCGGGTCGCAGGCAGTGACATGCTGATCTCGAATTCCATCGGAACGTTCGCACCGGACAAGTTGGAGATGTCGACCTCGGTCTCATGGGTTCGCCCTTCGATGCGCTTGGGATTGCACACACCCATTCGCATCAGGTGAGCGACGATCTGCCAGGTTGCCTCGGCCTTTTCGGGCCAGTGGATGCCGGTGATCATGGAGCAGTGGTCGACACCTTGGGATTTGGCGAGCCAAGCGGCGAGATCGTGCCAGCGATCGGCTTCGACCGTGATCGAGACATAGGCGTTCTTTCGACGGCCGCCGGTATGATTTGCGACCTCTGCGACGGCCGCATCGCCGAATTTCTCATGGGTCGCTTCGACGATCGCCTCAGCGGCGTCCGTTGCCTGCTGTGCGCTGACTTCCTTGCCCATTTCTGCACACCTCAATCATCGGCGACGATTATCGGCGCGCCACGCGCATCGCTGTCTTCGCTCGGCACCGCACCGATGCGGATGATCTTCTCACGCAACTTGCCGAAGCCATCGATGAGGGCTTCGGGACGAGGCGGGCAGCCGGGAATGTAGACATCGACCGGAATGACCGTGTCGACGCCCTCGAGAATGTTGTAGGATTGGTAGTACGGACCGCCTGAGATGGCGCACTCACCCATCGCGATGCACCACTTGGGCTCAGGCATCTGCTCCCACAGTCGAACGATCGGATCTGCGAACTTCTTCGAAATCGGGCCATTGACCAACAGGACGTCGCACTGGCGAGGGCTGGATCGGAACACGACGCCGAAGCGCTCCGCATCAAAGCGAGATGCGCCGGCGGCCGCCATCTCCAGCGCACAGCACTTGATGCCGAGGTGGAGCGGGAATAGCGATTTGCGCTGAGCCCAGTTGAAGAAGCGGCCACCCAGAACGGCGATGAAATCCTTCAGCCGACTGGCTTCGAGCGCCTTGTCATTGAGGTCGCCGACGACATCGAGCAGCCCTCGGCTGCTGAAAGCGGTGTAATTCGTTCCGTCATCCATGTCCATCACCTCAGATGTAGATCCGCCCTCGCTTGCGGAACACGTACCATACACCCAGCCCCATCAGACCGAGGAAGACCATCAGTGTGACTAGGGACCCGGTGGCGGCTTCGATGCTGCCCGCGGCACCCGGCGTGGCCGTGTGGTCTGCACTCATGGCGACGATGCCGCCGAAGGCCAGGAACATGAACGCGATATCGAAGACGAGGAAAATGATCGCATACCAGTAATACTGGAAATGGAAGTCAATCATGGCGTCCCCAACCGGGTCCGCACCACATTCGTACGTGCTGAGGCGTCGCACGTACAGAGACTGGTCAGATTCGTATCCGCGCAACAGGAAGGAACGCAGTTTGGTCGGGTCATTGGGGTCTGGCATCGGACGGAAAAAGCGCGACATCACGAAGCCGCCGAGCGGGAAACCGATACCGACCAGCGTCATCAACGCGAGCGAGAGGTAGTCTGCCGAGACCGTAGACAATCGAGTCGCCCCTAGGAACCCGTAGGGTTCCTTCAAGCCGGTCGACCCGCAGACCCATCATAAGCATATCCGGCGAGCCGGCCGGTGGACCTCACCTGAGCTCGCTGCGGAAGCGATTCGACAGGACCGTTCCGACGATGGCCAGTCCGATCGTGCTGATGAGGACCCATGAGACGATATCCCAGGTCTTGGCGGAGAATCCGAACATATTCTTATCGAGCGTTGCCGTCACGGTTATGTCGATCGGTTGTGCGGCGACCGGTGCGCTTTCGGGGGTGACAATGAGCGTGAACTCGAACTCGTCCTCAATCGACATCTTCACCGGGGGTTTGACGCGCACGAGGATCTCGGCAGACTGGCCGGAATCAAGACTCAGGTCGGTCTGTCGGATATCAATCGTCCAGCCGCGCAGGCCTTCGGTCGAACTGATTTCGATCTGCTCGTCAACGTTGCCACCATTGTAGATGATCACGGTGAAATCCGCGAAGTCGGGGTGGGTAATGTTGCGCTGTGCGCCACCGACCACCTCGACCGAGAGGTCGTGCACGGTGGCCACGGTGAGAACCACAGCCACGCAGGAGGGCTCAGCCGTGTTCCGCATCGAGGCCGCACAGACCTGGATCACACCGGCTTCGCCATTGGGCACGCCGGCCAGAACAGAGAGGGTGATCTCGACTAGGTAGCCCTGACCATCATCGGGAATCTCGAAGGGCATCGAACCAATCTCGATCCCGAGTCCATTCACCGTCATCTCGCGCGAGATGGTGGAGTCCATGCCCTCGACTGTGAACAGCGCAGCCTCGACATAGGGCGAGGTGCCGATATCGGTCAGCGTCATCTGGATGGTGATTTCGCCACCCGGCGGTAGGGTTGCGGCGGTCGAATCGGGTGCGCCCTGTGGATCGGCGAGAATCAACTGCATCATGTAATCATAATTCGAGACCCGCGCGGTGACCGTCACCTTGTACTCTTCCGCGGGTGCGGCGACGATGTTCACCTTGATCTCGACCTGAAGGTAGTCGCCTTCATCCTCGCTCGAGATCGTAATCTCGAGGAAGACCTGCTGCGAGCCACCCGCATCGAGCGCAATTTGGGTAATCTGCTGTCCGGCCGCATCGACGAATCGCGAGGACCACGAAGGCGAAGCACAGGATGAACCGGGTTGGTTGGGATCGCATGCGCGCAGGCGGAAGGAGTCGCGCACGTTGCCATCATTGGATATCGTCACCGGGAACAGGATGGTCTGATCGCTGCGCCCGGTCTGGTCCAGAGAAAGCACGGAGGCGGATAGCGCATGTCGCTCGGCGACCGAAACCTCGAGCTCCTCGGATGAGCTGACCGAGGAATCACCGCTGCTGCTGACGGTCAGCGTGATGGTGACCATCTCATCGGCGAGTGCGTCCGTGGGCACGAAGACAGCGACCTCGACGTTGGTCTGGCGATCATTCTGGGAAGCGTGTTTTCCCTGAAGTGTGACCGACGAGGAGGCAATGTTGACCGACCAACCTGCGGGCACCGGTGAATGGCCGATCGAGAAACTGTCTTGGCCATTGCCCTGATTGGTGATTGTGAGCTGAGTGGATGCCGAGGTACCGGGGTCGACGTTGTTCAGCGCGTCATTGGACAACGAGATCGCGGCACCATAGGATTGGCCGACGGTCATCGAAAGCATCGCATAACAGCGCTCGTCATTTCCATCCAGAGCCTGGATGCGAATCTGGGTCGTGCTGTCGGCGGGAAGGCTGTCATCGGGGTTGACATCGAAGGTGAAGGATGCTTCTCCATTGCCGTTGTCATACGGCAGCGAGCGGGTGCTCGTCGAGGGTGTGACCCAGGACGACTTGGCGCCAGACTTCCCGAAGTTTACCGTCCAGTCGCTATTGCCCTCATTGGTCAACTCGAAGGTGCCCGATTGCGAAGCGCCGGGAGCCAGCGTCATCGAGGAAGGCGAGAGTGTGGCATCGCACTCGTGCAGTTCAGGGATGTTGAGGGTCAACGACATGTTGTCCTGTGCCTTATCCTGTGGATTGGGGTCGGTCGTCACCTCAGCATGGATGATGAAACAGTGTGATCCAGCCTCGGTCTGCTCACCCTCGGGCACGTCGACCGAGACGATCACTACCTCCTCGTCATCCGCGCCCAGTTGAACCGAGGTGGGGTCGACGGTGGCCGACAGACCATCCGAGCGGCAGGAAGATAAATCCGTCATGTCCAGTGAAATCGTCTGTTGACCCTGTGCCTGACCGGTATTCTTGACCGTGACCGACCACTCAATGAATTCCTCGCCATCATAATTCTTGGTCGGCTGACTGGAGGAAAGCTCGACCGCATAGGCGGTATTGCCGCTGCCATCGGCCTTGGTGGTCGTCACCGTGACATCGTCTTGTCCCGGCGCACCCGGGGTACCGACCACAGTGGCTGAGGCCGTGACCACGGTTTCACAGGTATCCGCAACCTGTTCGGAGGAGTCATCCGTGACATTGACCGTCAGTGTGACCTGTTCGGAGGCATGTGCCGAAATCGTGCCGGGGACCTGTTCGATCGCGCTGGTATAGCCTTGGCATCCACCGGCTTCCTGACTGGTCGAGAGCTGCACGCTGATATCGTCATCGCCATTGTTGGTCACGGTGATGATGTATTCCGCAGGCTCACCCGGAGAGGCCTCCTTGCCAAGGGAATCCGAATAGACCGAGACATCTGCATCTCGGCCCCCAGAGGCTGACGCATAGGGGCTTGCGAGCACAAGCAGGAGCAGCGTGCTGAACAGCAGTGTGCGGCCTCGCGGGGGCGTGCGCATGGAGGGCTGAGGCAACGACCCCCTCAAAAGGACGCCTGCTCGCCGGTTCACTCGTCCACCTCTGGCACGAAGGTGGCGACAGCCGCATCGCAATTGCGGCAGTTCACTATGGTTGAAGCCATGCAGGCATGATTGGAGTCGTGGTATCGGGCGCCACATCCCGGGCAGGCGCGGCGCGGCCCGGTAATCGGCACATTGCATCCCCAGCAAACCACGCTCGGCGGGGCTGCCTTGGCGAGAAGCGGTGCGGTCAGCGAGGGTGCGATGGCGGTCATCATCGACTCAGGGCTGACCTCATCCGGCTTATTCAGCCGCATGATTAGCAATCCGGCCAGGGCGAGCCCGCCGAGGATGAAGAGGATCAGACCGCCGAACGCCACGGTTTCGCCCCATCCACTTGCGCTGCTGCTTTCCGGGTCATCAATCACATCCAATCCAATGGTGTGGGTGGCGCTTTCGATGTCGTCCGAGCCATCGAGCCGGACGACGACGGTGGCGAGCCCAGGCTCCGCCGGCACCACCCTGATGCGGACCCCGCGGGTCTCATCGATCGCCAGGTCGACGATGTCCGGACCATCGACCTCGGCGACCCAGCCTTCGGGCGCCTCGATGCGGATGCGCTGCTCGATGCGCGTATTGCCGGTGTTCTGAATCTCAAGATGAATCATGGATTCTGCACCTTCGAGAGATTCGTCGATCGAGAGGGTGGACCATTGAACGGCGGGTTGAGAGGCGACGGTGATGACCGCGACACTCGTTCTCTCGACCCCCTCGGCATCGACGACCAGGCTGATCTCGGGCTGCCATCCTCCCATCGCGAAGGGGGGTGCGGTAATCACGCAGGTCACCTCGGTTGAGCTACCGGGAGAAATCTGATCGACCGGGTCACAGACCCCTTGCCAGGTCTGGTCGGGCAGGTCGAGCGTGAGTAGTGGGGTCCAGGCTGCACCCCCGTCATTGCTGATCCTCCAATTGGCCTTGAAACCGGGCTCACCCGCGGGCACCTCATCGAGCGACATGCCCTGTGCATCGGCGAGGCCGAGGAAATCGACCACTGGCTGAGCCTCTTGGACCACATCGAGCACACTGCTCCAAGTGGTTCGATAGCCATCCGAGGTCGACAGGTGAAGATTGATTGGCCCACCCACGGCAAGGCCATTGCCGGTCAGGCCGAGCACATAAGGTACCGAATCTCCAATCGGAATCTCGAGCGCGCCCGTGCTAAAATTGGAGACCGACCAGCCACCTGGACGTTCGGCGATGTCAGGTTGCAAGACCAGGTCGACATTGCCGAGATTGGTCACGGTGAATTGGATGTAGACGATGGAATCCGGTCTCAGAACACCGGGTTCCGATTCCGCCTCAATCAATGCGGCGGCGTATTCGCTCACCTCGATCTGGATCGGCTGGACCCATGACTGGTCCGGGTCGACCTGTGAGATGACCCGGAGGTTGGCCGAGAGGGAAAGGCCAGCAGCCGGCGGCGCGCCCTCCGGCGGAATCACCGTCATGTCGACCGTGCGCGCACTGTCGACCGGGATCGCACCGGTCGATCCGGTGGTCGCCCCAATCGTCGAACCGAGTGAATCCAATCCGATTCGCCAGCCATTGGGCGACTCGATATACAGATTGTAACCCTGATTGCCATTGCCTTGGTTGAGCACATCGATCGTGAAGGACGTGGGTTCAGAGGGATGGACCATCAGAGTGGAGAACGGCACCTGAAACGAAACCCCAGGCAACATGGGTACGTCGAGTGTGAGCGTGAGCGGGAAATCGAGGTCATTGTCCTCATCGTGAGCCGTGATTGTCAGTTGATACAAGCCCGGCGCGGGCGCTGCACTGTGCACCAAGGTGAATCCCACCGTCGAGGATTCGGCACCCGCCAGAGCGAAATTCGTCTGCGTGAAGGAGGTGAACCAACCCGAAACCGGTAGTCCATCCTGGATGCGGAAGGCCGTGCTCGCCGTGATTGTCGCATTGGTCGGAAGCAGCGCAGTGTTGCGAATCTGGAACTCCCAAGTGGTGCTGGTCGAGCTCGCATCCGCAATCACCTTGGTCGACTGAGCGGTGGTGACGCGAACCCCGGGCGCACTGACGGCAACCAGGGTCTCGAACATGTTGTTGTCCTCATCAATCTCCTCGATGTCATCTCGGGGGTCGATGCGGATCGTGATGGTCTGCTGGCCCTCCGTGATGGGCGTCCAATCCCACGTCAGCCAACTGGTCATGCCCGGACCGATGTCGACCTCGACCTCGCCGAGATTCTGGTTGCCCGCGATGGCCTCGATGCGCAGGCCATTGGCCCGGCCGCCACCCTGATTCTGGATCTGGATGGCGATCTCGCACACATCGTTGACCTGCGGGATGGCGGTGGAGAGCTGGAAGGAGGAACCCAGAGGAAGAGGATCGCTGCGCAGATCGTTGACCCCTGCGCCCCGTACAGCCAGAGCGAAGGCCTGATCGCTGGTCTGGCCGCCATGGGCGACATCGGTGATGCGAATGGTCCACACGCCCATCGCGGCCTGATCGATGAGCACGACCTCGACATTGTTGGTATCATCGGCATCGCCGCCCGTGGTCGATCGGCCCGAGGCGAAATCATTGCCCTTGTACGCGGTGCCATCGGGAGCGGTGACGACCATGTCGAGATCATTCTGCAATTGTTTGGTCGCCCAAGTGCTGCCCGGATAATCCGACCAGGTGAGCACCGCCTTGAGCGGCGTGTTGGCCCGCGTCAAATTGAACAGGTATTCCCGGGTCTGGCCGCTGCGAACCGTGTTGCGATCGTCCACCCAGATTCCGGTATCGGTGCCGGGGATCAGTGAATTCGCGAGATTCACCCGACCCCAGCCCTCGTCATTGTTGGGGATGTCTCGGGTGCCACTATCCTCCGCGCCCAGAATCAACAGACCCTTGATCAGAGCACCCTGAGGCGCAGGTCGGCCGGCAATCTCCATCAGATACTCGCGGATGAGAATCGAGGCGCCCGCAGCATTGGGTGCGGCCATCGAGGTGCCGGAATACTCCAGATACCAGGTGTTCGACCAAGATGAACCATCCGTGTTGGCCGCGTCCTGGCTGCGGCAGGAGCGCACCCAGGAGCCCGGTGCCGTGATGTCGGGCTTGATGCGCCCATCATCGGTCGGACCGCGGCTGCTGCTGGCGGAGAGGGTGCTCGGTGCGCCGCCACCACGGTTGTGGTGATTGCCCACGGTGACGGCATTCTTCGCGGTGGCAGGCGGTGTGATCGTATCGGCATCAGGGCCATCATTTCCAGCGGAGATGAGTACGAGCATGCCATCATAGGACCAGAATCGATCGTAACGATTGGTCCGGCTGTCGACATCCTCACTGCTCGTCGTGTATTCACCGAAGTAGCCATCCACGCCCCAGGAATTGGTATGGATGTGGGAATTCCCCTCGTAGGCCTTGCGAATCAATTCGTCCATGCTGACACCACCGAAGTTCCCGGTGCTGTCGTCCTCCATCGCCTGGAAGCGCAGTTTGGCTTGTGGTGCGACGCCCGAATAACCGCCGCGGCTGCCATTGCCGAGCACGGTGCAGGCGACGTGGGTGCCGTGACCGGTGTCCGTATCCTCGGTCGAGGAATCACCCCAGGTCACAGACTCGACATGTTGAATCCGACCATTGAAATCGCCGTGATCACGGTCGATACCCGAATCAGCGACGGTGATCGATTGGCCGCTGCCATTGAGGTCTGTGATGAAGTAATTCGACACGTCATCGGCCCTCATATGACCCACTGCGAGGTTGTTATGGGTTCGCAGAACCGGTGCCAGACTCATCCAAGCCAGGCCCGGATCCGCTGCAACCGTGGCGATGTCGGCAAGTGGGAGCAGGCCCAGATGCCGGCCAACAGCGATCGGTTGATGACCGCTGAGCATCATCGTCGCCGTGGTATCGAGATCGCCGGAGAGACGTCCGAGACGGACATGATCCTGGGGTGAGCCGGCATCAGCGAGCCGCCAACCACCGAGTTGCACGGGAGTTGAAGCGGATACACCGTCAGGCATGGAGGAGGCGGATGCGAGCAGCTCGCTGACCTGACGATCGACCATGAAGGCGAGCGGCAGCGGATGGACGGCGGCCACGACCTCCAACTCAGCGGCGGCGACCAGCGCATCGGGATGACCCTGAAGCAGGAATCCTGAGGGCGGAATGTACGCGCGGACTTCGATTCCCGGCAGCGCTTCAAGGGCCTCCCGTGCGGTCCACAAGCCGACATCACCCTCAACGATAACCAATGCGATGTCGCTGCGTACAACACTCAGAACCTCGGGAACCTCAAGATCGGATTCGAGCCCCGCTGTCGTGAACAGGCCGATGTGGGTGCCCGCGGTGGTCGGTCGGAGGCGTTCCTCGCCATCCCAACTCGCCGCGGGTTGGGCATCGGAGATGCTGTCAGGGTCCGGATTGAGGCGAATCCACTCGATTCCGCTGCCCTCCTCGACGACGTCTGCCGCCTCGAAGTCGACCCTCGGCGTGGCCAGTGGCGATGCACTCGACAACAGCAGGAGCGCCAGCATCCCGAACACGATTCGCGCGTGCATCATCATCGCCTCAGGGGGTGGGGCTGCCGAGTCCGTTTTCTATCTTGCCCGCTCGTGGCGACACCTACGGTGTCGTTCATAGCCAAGTTCGATCCGCATCCAACTCATGCTTTTCGAAGGTGTACTCTCCAACTTCCAGCGTCCAGACCTGCTCTGGCAGGGCGCCATCGTAATTGTCGTAATCCAAGGTGATCTCGATTGTGTATAGCTCCCATTTCGAAACCCCGGTGACGACCAGTTCCAAATCATCACCCGCGATCGAGGTATGGGCGGCGACCGAGGCTCTGGCGAAGTGGGATGAATTCAGGAGATTGCCCTGTGCATCGGTGAAGGTGATGTCGACCTCGACGTTGGCGATTGGTCGACTGCCGTAATTGTGCACCTGAACCATCACCACATGGCCCGGACCCCCCTGTTTGTAGACGACCTCCACGGTCACGGCGTCGCGCGGCGCGACCCAGAAACCCAATGCGAACAGGCTGAACATCAGCGCGGCCATGAAGATCGAGGCGAGCGCGACCCGGGATGGAGTGATCTGGCTGGCCACCCTCCGGGCCTTCTCGAAGGCTCGATCGGCGATTTCGCGTTCCTCTTCCGTCGGCTCATAGGTCTCGGTCGCCGTCCGGCTGGTCATGCGCCGCAGACGCTCGGTCAGGCTCAACTTATCCTTGCCAGCCTCCTCAAGATCCGGATCATCAGGGTCTCCGACCAGGGTGTACATCCCTTCGACCGGCTCATCCTTCGCCATCTCAATCCCCCAGCAAAGTGGCCACTCCCGTGACGAGGGCCGTGGTCAACGGCTCGGGCATCAGGTAATGGGTGGTCTCACCCTCGAAGCCCATCACATTCAGCAGTGAGAGGTCGGCGGCCAGACCATTCACGCCGATGGTCGTCCCGGTCGGGATACCACCGGTCGCCTGTGCATCGATTAGCACCGCGCGCCCGTCCAGAGTCTGGCCCGCGACCTCGATGTCGACCCGCGCATTGGCGATGATGCGGCCACCGCGCACGTCGTCGATCGCGATGACCGGATAGGGACCGTACTGGTGGATCTGGATTGTCGCGCTCTTCAGATTCTCCCCCGCGGCCTCCAGTTGGTGCAACCAGACTCCTGGTTGAGCCGGCACGTCGTTCTGACGAAGGTAGAGTCGCCCGATACCTTCGCCGCTGCTGCTGACGCGCATGCCGAAATCAGTGGTCGGCTCGATGCTCATGTGGCTGGCGATATTCTCAGCCAGCAGAAGCGAGTCACCGCGGGTCTCCACCGCCCGTCCCGTGGTCGAGATGAACAGGTCCATGCCCGGAGCGGAGGAGGAATAGGTCAACGTGGCCATGCCCTGGAATCCGAGGGGTTTGGTGATGTCAAAGACAGTGGAGGGCGCGGTCGTGAGGTTCATCTCACTGGGCAATTCGTGAAGGAAAACAGTCGCAGGCCACCATTTACCCACGCTGAAACGGTTCATCTGCAGCATCAATGAATCGATGGAGAGGCCATCCTCACCTGGATCATTCGCCTCCATACCCACCGAGACCATCGAACCCAGTGAGGCGGTCATGTCGAGTTGCTTGGGGATGCCCTGCAGCAGCAACTCATAGCGGGTGGATCGGGTCCGGTCGAGCAGGGTTGCGTGAACCGCATCCAACTCCACGCTCATCTGGTAATTACTGAACATCGACAACTGCGGCACCACCGGTCTGAAGTCGGTCGTGATCTGGGTCTCGATCGCGATGTCTGTGGATTCGCCCGGTTCGAAGCCGAGCAACATCAGGTGGAGGTCGCGGCCATTGTAACCATTCACTTCGATCATGAATTCGGGGTTCGCCGGCTTCCAGCCCTCCAGCTCGATGCTGATGTCCCATAGGTCGGTGATGTTGAGGTTCTCATAGCCGATTGAGAGATCGATCATCGGCGCGAGGTCCGGCATCCAGACCCGGGCGCGGAAGGCGGTGTGGTTATCGGCCGAATTTCCCGCCTCGACCGAGATGCCATGCAGCCATTCGGGCTCATCAAGTGGCATTCGGCCCTGTTGGGCATCGATCACCAGATCGAATCCCTGACCGGCATCGAGTTCGATGCCGAAGGAGAAGTTCGAGCGCTGCTCATCGATCGCACCACCGGTCACGCTGGTCACCAGATCGCCGAGCATGCCGTTGACGCTCTGGCCGAAGTCGGTGAAGCCGGCGAGGAAGAATGCGATGCCCACCAGACCCTCGTCGGTGGTGAACTCAGGAACATCGAGCGGGCTGGTCTGGTTGACCCCACCTTGGGGAACCTGCACCGCGAGTTGGGCGGGCAAGGGGTCGAGCAGCACGAATGCGGTCAGTCCATCCGCCTCGGATTCATACTCGGTCTGGTCCATGATGACCCCGTGGAAGGCACCATCCCCGGGTCCGACCAGGAATCCTTGACCGCGGCCCGCCTCGCCGGGATCACCGGGCACCTCAGCGCCGAGGTAACCGACCTCGGTGATGCCGTGGATGCGCGTGGACAGTGTCGCTTCGCCGGCATTCTTGTCCTGAATGAATAGAAAGTGGTCGCCATCCATGGTCTTGGGGTCGCTGGCGTTTGAGATCATCAGCGAGATCGAACCGATTGGTGATTGCGATACCCAGGTCACATCCTCATCGACGGCCATGGTGAAGTTGCCCGGCAGGTGATTAATCACGAGCGCTTGGCGCTGGTTTCCCTCCTTGCCGATGTAGATGATCTCAGGAATGTCGCGATCCGCACTGAAGGTCAACTCAGCCAGCGAGACATCGAGTTCGAGGGTCGCGGGTTGTTCGGACAATCGAATCGACTGGAAGTCACTCGAGGCGATATCGCCCCCTTGGTGTTCGAGGAAGATGATCCGCAACGGATCGCCGCCCACGGCGCCGAAGGCGATGCGTTGGGATTGCGAGGTCGCATTGTCGACGATGTGGAGCGATTGCAGGCCCTCGTGGTACAGACTGATTGAGATCGGCACCAGTTTGTCGACCTCTCCGTGCCGCCCTTGAACCGTGGGCGAGGTCCGGTCATCGGCGAGGATGAGATGTGGGCCATAGGCGATGGGAATCACACTCGACCCCATCACGAGACCGAGGACACCGATTGGCATCGGTTGACGGCCGACCTCGAAATGGGTGAACATCTCGAGGTGGATCTCCGTGCCTTGAGAGGCATCTCCGGTGCTGCCGCTGATCACATCGACCAGCGCGTTCGGGATGCTGTTGATGATGTTGGATACATCCATGAAGATGTCAACGACAGTCAGGATGGTCACATCGAGCATCTGGGAGAGGATGTCGAGGCTCGCATCCTGGTCCTCCACGGTCAATTCGTCGCCGCCACCGAGGAAGAAGTCACCATAGAGAATCAGACCAGTCGGCAGGTCCTCGATTTGGATTCCCGTCTTGCGATGATCGGTCTCCGCACCCTCTCGCATGAACCAGGATACGTAGTCCACCGCTGCCACCGACTGGGTTGAGCGCAGCAGGACCAACGTGTTCGGCGGGTTTCTGGGGTCGATCGGCAACGTCGGGTCATCCACATTGGGTGTATCATCGCGACTGAAGTTCTTGATGCCGAGAATGAACGAGAGGCGGGTGGGCAACTGACCGGGCAACTCGGGTTGGGAGGCACTGCCGAGCATCTGGAAGCAGCGCTCAATCTCCAGTGGAGACAGGGTGCCAGAAGGCATTCCGCGCAGCCAGCCCACTGATTCGGTGACATTGCCGAAGGGTTCGCCCGCACCCTCGGTGTAATTTCGCCGATCCTCGTGGAAGTGGAACCAGATGTCGGCGCGCTCGTCAGCGTAGTACTCGAGGGTGGTCAACCCATCCTCACCCATTATTCCGGCCCCGCTCGGCAGGATGCTGTCATCGCGAATCGTGACGTCGGCGATTGAGGGCAGTCGTTCACTTCCCGCAATCGGATGCAGAGCGACCTCGAGATAGGATAATTCCCACAGGTCTCGCCCCCCATCCTGCTCGGGTGCGAAGTGACCGTATCCGAATCCCGCAGCGATGCGACAACCATGCTCCTTGGATTCGTTCAGGTGGTCCACGGGGTCATAGCGAGTCGGACAATGGGTCTGTCCCGCATTGTCGATCTGAATCGAATACGGTGCGGCCAAGGCTGCAATCGTGATCGCGGACTCATCGGGCCCAGCCTGATCGGGAACAAAGGGATCGAGCACGCTGAGGATTGCCGCGATGAAAGACAGACCCACATCTCCGAGGTCGAACCAGAAGCGTTCGAAGCCGACCTGCAGCGCCCAGTCTGTCGGTGGAATCGTAAAGTGGGAATCAATAATCCACACATAGGATTCGCCAGACTGCAGCGGATTGATGCCATAGGCGAAGGATTTCATCAACGAGACCTCGAGGGTATCCATATCGCGCCACAGTTCGGCGGTCGGATCGATCACCTCGACTCTGAACTCGATCGTCGGCTCCAACCACAGTTGAGACGGTGGAGTGCCCTCGACTCCCCAGCCATTGGATAGGTCGAAGGCGATCGTGATGCCGACGCGGATGTCGGGGTAGTCGTCGCCGTCGCCATCGACATCGATCTCGTGCAATAACGGCTCTTGGCTGAACAGGCTCAAAAGCGAGGAGCTGAATGTGATGGTCGTGTATCTCTCATGCGACGGTCCGTCATTCACCGCCTGATACTGCACCCATATCACGTAATCCGTGAGATTGATCATCGTGCCCCAGATCGTGTCGACATATCCGGGCGGTGCATTGTCTCCGATCAGCAGATCGACCGGTGGGGGATGGTCGACGGGCTGAGGCTCTGAGGGTTCGGTGTCAAGGCCATCCAAGGCACTGTCGACATAGGCGAGTGGGTCGCCTGTGCCCATTGAACGCACCCCGCTTCGTACCGGTGCGAGGGCATCCTCGGCGCGCAGTCGCACCTCTTCACTATCGAGCAGGATATCGCGGGTCGCGAGCACCTCGTGCAATTCCGCGACGATGCCGAAATCCTCGGCCTTGACTTGGGCGGCATCGACCACCATGGCAGGACTGAGTAACGGCAGGATCAGCACCAGCACCAGCATGATGCTGCTTCGGTCACGTGACCGCGGTGTTGCGAGAATGAGGCGAATGCTGTCCGTCATATCGACCTTGACTGCTCTGCCCACCGCCTAAAGGCTCTCCGACACATGTTCACGAGGACCCTGCGTTAGCAGGGACCTCGATTCAGCGCCGAATCGTGTTGCGCTCGCCACATTTCGGACAATCGATTCGTGCTTCGGCGATTCCGCTGGGCATGTCCACAGCATAGCGCTGGCCGCACTGATTGCAGACGCCGACGAGTTCGGTCGATGATTCGGGCGTAGGTTCGGGCGCAGGTTTGGGTTCGACCGGCATATTCTGGGCCGCCTCACGCTTGACGACATCGTGCAGCACCCCTGGCAATTCGATGCCGCTGGAGAGCACTGTTGCGCTCCCTTGCACAGGCTTCTCCTCGGGTTCTGGACTCGCCTTCTGGGCCGGGGCGGGCTCTGCCTTGGCCGCAGGTTCTGGTTCGGGTTCGGGTTCAGAATCGTCGAAGGCGGCGAGAAGTTCTGCATCAGAGGCGCTGATCGGGCGTGCTTCGGCGACCGGCGCGGCGCTGTATCCACCGCCGACGCCTGCAATCTGTGACATCTCGTCGCCGGTGTCTCCCCGACCATATCCGGCCGACTCGCTGCGCTGGAACATCGTGAGTTGCTCCTCGTGTCCAGGCTCATGAGCGGCCTCAGCCTCCTCCTCAGCACGTCGCGACGCCTCCATCTGCATCAAATCCTCGTTGGCGCGCGACTGCTGGACGCGCTGGAACAGCAGGAAACCGCCGACCAGTAACACGATGATGCCGAGGATTCCACCCCCATAGAGAACCATATCGGAGGTCTTGCGATTCAGGGTCTCATCACCGCTGACATGGACACTCAACTCCTCTTGGGTGGGCAACCCTTCCGCATTGGTCACCGTGCAGGTAATCGAATAGGTGCCAGCCTTGTCGAAGGTCCATTCAACCAACGCACCGGTGGCTTCGACATCATTGGTGGAGTCTCCATCCTGATCCGAATCCACAGAGCGATCGAAATCCCAGGTCCATATCAGCACGGCGGATTGGTTGTCATTTGCGCTCAGCGTCCAACTCCGATCATCGCCGACATCGACCTCTGTGGGCCCGGCGATGGTGCCAACCTGCGGGGCTGAGATATCGCGCACGTTCACCTCGACCGAGGTCTCGTTTCCTCGGCCAGCGAAATCGAAGGCCTTCAGGGTAATCTCATGGCCACCGCCCTCGGAGAAGGTGTAGACGAAACTGTTCCCCGTCCCATTCTGAACGGTATGCAGCGTTCCATCGACCCACCATTCCTCACGGTCGATCATGTGGTTGTCTGTCGAGGAACTCGCCAAAGTGAAGGATTCCTCGAAACCGCGCACCAGATTCGTGCCGCCATTGATGATGGCGAGTGGGTCGGTCATGTCCTGCACGATGAAGGTCACATCGACCGAATCCATCCGCCCATCTGTAGCGTGCACACGCAGACGGATGGTGTGATTCCCCGGGCTGGCCCACGAGGTCTCCGCCCAGGCGCGATTGAGTTCGTATTGATCATCGAAATCCAGATCCCATTCATGAGCGCTGGTGTCGACCTGATTGGACAGGTTCGGCGTGTTGTTCGCCGAGAGTATGACCGGCTCGCTCACATCCACCGTCAGGTTATCCATGCCGCTGATCGTCGCGTCGAGAACGGGCAAAAGGGCGACGATGACCGTGAAGATCGCCACGGTCTGTCCATCACCACCACCGACGGGTCCCACCTCGTTGTCCGCATACAGATAGAGAGGCTGATTCGCGTGCATCGCATCGACGGTGAAGACGGTGCTGTCCTCGGTGGTGACCGACAGCAGATCCGCACCGGGCACCCGGAATTCGGGCGGGGTCCCATCCAGATAACTCAGGCGCTGGTTCGCCGTCAACAGGAACACGTCGGGATCGCCGCTCATCGGCAGAGCACCAATCGCGATCTGGCTGCCCTCATCGAGCACGAGCAGGTTCTCATCCACCAATTTCTGATGGCTGTTGACGCCGAGATTGACCAAACCATCGTGCAGCGTCCAGGCGTTCGGATTCGGGAAAGATATGGCGAGGTCGATCATCACCATGCCACCACCTTGAGCTCCCTCGCCACCATCACCAGGGTGAGCGAGGTTGTCGAGCACGACGAACCAGTTCTTCTCAGACTGATCGGTCGGCACCGTCCAATGCCAGCGTGCGCTACCCGAGAAACTCTCGAAAACGGTGTCCTCGGCCCAGTAGGCTGCGGAGCGGTAGGACTGGTCGTTGGCATAGCTGTCCAATGCGACCGAAGAGAAGACGAGGAAGTCAAAGGCTGAATCCGCCGTCAGGTCGAATTCAACCACCGTTCCCGGTGTGATCATGCCCAGAGAGACCTGCCGGCATTCCTGATCTGGAATCGAGGTTTGATTCGATACTGGAATCGCTCCAGATCCGATCTCGGTGCAGGGGGTTGCACGGCCCTCACCAGCCGAGGTCAGCGGTAGCGAAGAGAGCAGCAGCAGCGACACCAAGAGAAGTGCGAAACATGCCCGACGCATGGCGACGCCTCGCCTCATTCCCCTTTGAAGGTCGCCCATGTCAGTTCATCGAAGAACCATGGTGTTCCAGCCGTCCGCTACGCGGACGTGATGGCTGACATTTCCGTCAGAATCAATCTCGAATCGGTCGCCATCACAGGTGGCGGTCACCGGACCTGAGAATTGCTCACGGGCCTCGCTGACCGAAGGTGAGAGGCGCTCGAGACGACTGGAGTAATGAGTCAGTGCGAGCACACCGGCCTTGCACGAAGTGGCATGCCGGCCCGCATCCGCTGCGGTCGAGTGAAGATATTCGCTCGCCTTGTCCTGTTTGTCTGCAAGGAACGTGGCCTCGTGCAGCAGCAGGTCAGGTGGACTGGGCAGCTGATCTGTCTCAAACCCGATCGGACCGTGAGCGGTGTCGCCGCTGACCAACAGACTTCGACCCGGACGAGGCGGTCCGCGGAATTCTTTGCCAGAGAGTTGGATCCCATCCTCATCGAGGTCCTCTCCCGCCGCCAGACGACCCACCTGTTCCGTGGACAGGTCGAGCGCTTGGGCGCGCTCGCGGTCGAAGCGCCCCGCACGACCGGAGGTGGACAGATGATAGCCGCATGAAGGCACACCATGACGGGTGGGGACCACGGTGATCTCCACACCTTCGAGCGGTTGAACCGGCGCGATTACTGGCCGTTCATCTTCAACGGGAATCAGCACCCAGTCAATCGGGTAGGAAAGCGTCTCATCACGGGTTCCGAGCAGTTGCCATTGCATGAATTGGATCGCGAGGTCGCTCGGCGAGACATCCCCATTCTCGGGCGGAGCCTCGCCGGGATGCCGGGTCGCCCAGGCGATTGCAGCAGGGCTTGAGGGCCCCATCACGACGAGCCGTTCCCTGCGCCCATCCAACGATAGGGTCTGCAGCATCGGCAGCACGCCCCAGGTATGATCGAGGTGGCCATGGGTGAGCAGAATCGCGCGCACACGAGAGAGCCGGGTCCGTTTCGAACTGCCCGATGCCTTCAGGGCCCGATTGTGGTCGAGAACTCTCTTCTGCATGCCTTCGCCGCAGTCGATCAGCGCCAGACCACCCGGCGTGTCGAGCACCGAGCCAGACACAGATCGGCCATGGGCGAAACGGGCGCTGGAGGTGCCGAGAACATGGAGTTCAAGCACAGGGATCCCTCGCGATTCAACCGGTACGAGGCCCGCTCTCGCAGCCCCCGACCATGCCGTGGGTGACCCCCATCCCATTTCAAGGGTTCACGGGGTCCCGGGGAATCGGTGTGGGCGGGAACCAGCGCAGCAGAATCACATCCTCGACCGCGCGAATCCATCGCCATGGAATCGCCACGTGGATGCGCTCATCGACCAGGCGCGCGGGGGGATTCGCGACGAACAGGTGCGTGGCCGACCAATCATCGGTATCGACGACGATATCGTACACGTTGCCGAGGAATCGACCGTCCGGGAGGATGACGGGCATCCCTCGGAGTTCGGAGGCGACCGCTTCAGCCATCGAAGGATGGCGGGGCGGACTCGCCCATCAACCTTGGGCTGTGTGAAGGCCTCACTTGCCGCGGTTCTTGTTGGCCTTGAGCGAGGGGCGCAGCTTCTCCGCGCCCTTGCCCTTGTTGTGCAGGCCGCGACCGCGCTTGCCCGCGCTGGTCTTGCCGCGGTGCACTCGGCCGTGGTGTCGGCTGCCCGTGATCCAGCCCAACTGCTTGTCGGCCTGGATTGAGGGGTGGCTCGGATCGATCAGGATGATTTCGAAGAACTTGTTCTTGCCATCCTCGCCGACCCAGTAGGAGTTGAGCACCTCGAGGTTGGGGAACTTGCGAGCGACGCGCTCCTCTGCGATACGCTGGGTGCTCTTGCCCATGGTGATCTTCGCCATGCCCATCTTGCTCGGCTTGCGCTTCATGTTGATCTTGGACTTGCGCAGGCCACCACGGCGAACGCGGGTACGGACCACGACGACGCCCTGCTTGGCCTTGTAGCCCATGCGGCGGGCCGCATCCAAGCGGGTCGGGCGCTCGATCCGGTTGACCACAGGGTCACGGCGCCACTGCGCCATGCGGTCACGACGGTAGTCGTACGGCAGGGCATCCTTGGGGCGCTTCCAGAGTTCGCGAATCGCGTGATGAAGTGAACGAGGCATGGTATCCACCCTTTGGAGCAAACCGCCGACCTGCTCCCCCTATATGAGCGTCCCGCCCAAGCTCAGCGGCCCCCCGTAGGGGGGGAAACACCCTCACTATACCTTGATGCACAACAGGATCCCGGAGAGTCCTGCGACGTAGAATCCCCAGCCCGCCCAGTTGGTGTGAACGCTACATCCTGTATCCAGTTCTGTCCGTCTTCGGAGTCGATTGCTCAAACTCCTCGGCCTCTGGCGCTGAATCATTCGGATTTTTCATCGTCGGGAACTTGGTCAACGACTAGGCTCGGAAACAGTATCCCCTTGGGAATCAGCCACAAAATAAACAAACCAAAGCATATGAGTTGTCCGATTACTTCCAACATCACGAATCACTTCCCTTCTTCGGCTCGCAGATGGTTCTCCTTGATTTTCCTATACCTCGCATGCCCATCGAAGAACCAGAGAATGCCGAAGAAGAGAAACATGCAACCGACTTCGCCCCACGCCCACGCCATGACCGCGGAGAGGCTCACCCCGTTAATGACTCACTTCCCGAATATCCTAATGGATAAAGTCGGGTCTCTAATTGCAGCGCACCCTCTCCTGAAATCGGGTAAAT
>Ga0114996_10000843_pt1 | contig 42523 bp, 35 predicted proteins | sample ArcticOcean_MG_C_4_FD_87039 | JGI IMG/M metagenome (GOLD analysis project Ga0114996, IMG submission 87039) | Marine microbial communities from western Arctic Ocean - ArcticOcean_MG_CB4_134 | ecosystem: Environmental > Aquatic > Marine > Oceanic | place: Arctic Ocean: Canada Basin | collected... | reverse complement strand
GGGCGTCTCAAAGACTTTCGCCGCATCGCCACCCGGTACGACAAAAATGCAAACAACTTCCTTGCCGCTCTGTGTCTCGCGGCCCTAATCTGTTACTGGATTTGAATGAGTCTGGACCCTAGTCGAGCTGGTGCTACGGCGTGATAATAATATTCTGCTAGTTCCTCATAAAGAACCATTCTTGTTATTCGATTCGGTGGCAGTGCTGTTTGGTCGCTCATTGCCATGATAATTCTCAGTTATGCATAGATAACATTCGAGCCCAGACGATTTTATCTAATGTCTTTAAACCAATTAGAGAATTTGCCACTAATTAAAATAATTGTAAATGAATGTCTGCCTATGGTTGTTGAGTGATTTTGGTCCGGATGTATTTTCCAAGCAACCGGCTGTTCTCGCGTATGTTTGGAGTTCTGATTTTGGACGACACCGCTTGCTTCCCGCTCCCTCCCCCCCCCTTGACCTCACAAGCATTTGATCTATGATCCTCGCCTCCGTGGTGATTTGTACGACCGGCTTGCGGCCACGTTAAATAATCGAAGCTAAAAGGTCGGCGCGTTAAATGCCCCGACCGTAACCGGCCGGGGAATTTTTTTGCCCGGGTAAATTTTTGATACCCCAAGGGGTAAGGAGATCGCGATGAGCAACGATATCAATCAAGCAGGCTGGCGGCGCCAGACCAATCTTGTCCGGGGCGGCATCGAGCGTTCCCAATTCGATGAAATATCCGAAGCCATGTATCTGACTTCGAGCTATTCGTATGAGACCGCCGAGCAGGCGCAGCGGGCTTTCAAGGGCGAAGAGGATCACTACCTCTATTCCCGCTACGGCAACCCGACCGTCACCATGTTCGAAGAGCGCATGAAGCTGATGGAAGGCGCCCAAATCTGCCAATCGACGGCCAGCGGCATGGGCGCCGTGTTTGCCTCGCTCGCCTGTATGCTCAAATCCGGCGACCGGCTGGTGGCCTCCAAGGCCCTGTTCGGCAGTTGCGATTATGTCTGCACCGTGCTGATGCCCCAATATGGGGTCGAGACGGAGACCGTCGCCAGCACCGATCTTGCCGATTGGGAACGGGCCTTGTCGAGGCCCGCTAACGCGGTATTTCTGGAAACCCCGTCCAATCCGATGATGCAGGTTCTCGATATCGAAGCCATCGCCGACATGGCGCACAAGGCCGGCGCGCGGCTGATTGTGGACAATGTGTTCGCGACGCCGATCTTCCAAAAGCCGCTGGAGCTGGGCGCCGATATTGTCATGTATTCGACCACCAAGCATATCGACGGCCAGGGCCGCACCCTGGGCGGCGCCGTCCTCACCAACGATGAAGCCTATTACCAGGACCATATGCGCATGTTCATCCGCCATACCGGGCCGACGCTCAGCCCGTTCAACGCCTGGGTGCTGACCAAGTCGTTGGAGACGCTGGAGCTGCGCGTGGGCGCACAAGCGGCGGCGGCGGCCGATATCGCGGGCTTCATGGACGGCCGGGCGGGCGTGCTGAAAGTGGTGTTCCCGGGCCTGGACAGCCATCCCCAGGCCGATCTGATTGCGCGCCAGATGAGCGGGCCGGGCACCATTGTCGCGTTCGAGCTGAACGGCGATCAGGCGCGCGCCTTCCGCTTCATGAACGCGCTCAAGCTGATCGACATCTCCAACAATCTGGGCGACGCCAAAAGCATGGTCACCCATCCGACGACCACCACTCACCAGCGGGTCAGCGCCGACGAGCGCGCCCAGCTCGGCATCCACGAAAACATGGTGCGTCTGTCGGTGGGATTGGAAGACGTGGAGGATCTAAAAGAGGATATCGCCCAGGCGATCGAAGCGTGAGGCCGGTTCCGGTGCGTGTAGGGGCGGGTTTCAAACCCGCCCTTCGCCGCCGCCCCTCTAACCCTGTTTCCAGGCCAACCCGCGCACTTTCCAGCCGTTCTTCGAGCCCCGGTGGCCGGAATCGTCTTTGTCGCCCTCGAAGCCCTCGGCGATGTTGTAGCAGTTTGTGTAGCCGGCTTCGGTCATCGCCATGGCGGCGCCCGCCGAGCGCTGGCCGGAGCGGCAGAGGAACAAGATTGTGGTATCGGGGTTCGGACAGGCGGCTTGCACTTCGGAGGCGAAATTTTCGTTCTTTACGTTGCCGGGGAAATTCAGCCAGGAAATGTTGATCTGCTCGCGGCCCTCCCCTAAGGCGCTCAAATCAGTGACGCCCACATAGTTCCATTCGGCATCGGTGCGCACATCGACGACCACCGCGCGGTTGTCCGCCGCCAGCATATCCCAGGTTTCGGTTGGCGAAATATCGCCCGCATATCCGTCGGCCACGGCTATTCTCCCAAGTGCATTACCATCGGTGAGCGTTATACTATTGGCGGCAGCCCAGCGCCATACCGGGAAGCCTCTTTTCAGGCGCGGGCGGGCGTTGTATCTAGTGGCATTAAACACTATACGCGCGCCAAAGAAGATCAAAGAGAATGAATTCGGAATCCGGACTTGAAATATCCGTCGTCGTGCCCGTGCTGGACGAGGCCGAGAACATTGTGCCGCTGGCCGATGAAATCTATGCCGCGCTGGCAGGCGGGCCGGAATTCGAAATTGTCTATGTGGATGACGGCAGCAGCGATGAAAGCTTCGAGGTTTTGTCCGAACTGGCATCGACGCGGCCCAATTTCCGCGCCGTCCGGCACGCATCCCGGGCCGGGCAAAGCGCCGCCATCTTGAGCGGCGTGCGCGCCGCCGAAGCCCCACTGATCGCCACATTGGACGGCGATGGCCAGAACGATCCCGCCGATATCCCGAAATTGCTCGCTCTCTACCGGGCCGAAGTGGGGACGGGCGCCCCGTTAATGGTCGCCGGCCATCGCCGCCAGCGCCGGGACGGCATTGTAAAAAGGGCCTCGTCGCGCATCGCCAATGGGGTGCGCAGCCGCATGCTTGGCGATCAGACGCCGGACACGGGCTGCGGCTTGAAGCTGTTTCCGCGCCAGGTATTTCTGGACTTTCCCGCCTTCGATCATATGCACCGCTTTCTGCCGGCGCTGATGCTTCGCGCCGGGGGGCGGGTTATATCCGAAGAGGTCGGCCACCGGGCGCGGGCGCGGGGGCAGTCCAAATACGGCATGTGGGACCGGCTTTGGGTGGGCATTGCCGATTTGCGCGGCGTCGCTTGGCTGGCGCGGCGGGCTATAAAGCCTGAGGTTGCCGAGATCAAAGGCACGTCCGGCGCACCTGCCACGCCGGACGCCGGCGCTTAAAGGAAGCGGCCTTAATGCAGTCCTTGCCCCGCACCATCATTCGCGGCCTGATCATCATCGCCGTTTTGATCGCCGCCGGATTTTTGCTGAAAAAATGGGGTATCGGCGGCGGTATCCTTAACGAAGCCTGGATCGACGCCAACATCCGCCAAAACGGCGCGTCCGGCGGCGCCTTGTTTCTGGCCATCGGCGGCGCCTTTATTGCGGTCGGATTTCCCCGTCAGGCGGTGTCGTTTTTGGCCGGATTTGCCTTCGGGCTGATTACCGGAACCGTGCTGGCGGTGATCGCGACCACAATCGGCTGCATCGTGACCTTCAGTTTTTCGCGGTTTCTGGCGCGCCGCTGGATCGCGTCCAAATTTCCCGAGCGCGTCGCCAAAGCCGATGATTTTTTTGAGGCCAATACCTTCGCCGCCACCTTGCTGATCCGCTTTTTGCCGCTGGGTAGCAATCTGGTCACCAATCTGGTGGCCGGCGTCTCCAAGGCCGGCGCCGTGGCCTTTGTCGGCGGCTCGGGGCTCGGCTATATCCCGCAGAGCTTCATCTTCGCGCTCTTGGGCAGCGGCATCAGTCTCGAGCCGGGTCTTCGCATCAGCCTCAGCGTGGTCTTGTTTCTGGCCTCGGCGGCGCTTGGGTTTTACCTCTACCGCAAGTTCCGCCGCGACGGCTCGATGGCCTTTGACTAAGGGGGCGCAGCCGCTTTTTGACTAAGGGGGCGCAACCGCTTTTTGACTAAGGGGGCGCAGCCGCTCTTTGATTGATGTTTTGACTAATGCAATGTCCAGACCTGATCGACGCGGCGCATGGCGGCCGGTTTGATCAAATTGTGGCTGGCGACGCTGACCGAATGAATGCGCCCATCCAGATGGCCGTCCCAATAGTCCAGGAATTTGACCAGGGCCGGATATTCGGGCGGTAGATCAAGGGTCTGCCAGATGAAACTTTGCAACAAATCGGGATAGTCGGGAATGCGGTAGAGAACTTCGGCGGTGGTCAGGCAATAGCCCTTGAGCAGCTTGCCCATATCGCGGCTGGAATGTCTTTGGCGCGCTTTGCGGCGATTTCTCATTGGTCCACCATCCTTTGCAAATTTCATTGAAAGAATAATTTGTGGCTATTATGAGCCGAGTCTCAAAAATTATTCAACCTTTTCAATGAATTAGCACTCAAACGGTGGGAGTGCTGCCAAAACACCCAAGGGGTTAGGCAAGTTTTTTCGGCCCGGGGCTTGACGTTCGGCGCTCACAGACTACTTTGTTAGCACTCTCGCGCCGTGAGTGCTAATCGCGGCGCCTTTTCATTTTCGTAATTTGGAGGAAGATAATGGGTTTCAGGCCTTTGCATGACCGCATTCTGGTGCGGCGGCTAGAAGAAGAAGAAAAAACCGCAGGCGGGATCATCATTCCCGATACCGCCAAGGAAAAACCGTCCGAGGGCGAAATTGTCGCCGTTGGTTCGGGTATTCGCGGCGAAGACGGCACCATCACGCCGCTCGACGTGAAAGCCGGTGATACCGTTCTGTTCGGTAAATACGGCGGAACCGATGTCGCGGTTGACGGCGAAGACTTAATTATTCTTCGCGAATCGGACGTTCTGGGAATCATCGAAACCAAGGCGAAGGCGAGGAAAAAGGCCGCGTAATTTCCGGCCCTTCGCAGGTATTCGCAATACAGTTATTCAGCTATAGGAGATATCAATCATGGCTGCCAAAGAAATCAAATTTGATACCGATGCCCGCACGCGCATGCTTGCCGGCATTGATTTGCTCGCTAACGCGGTGAGAGTCACGCTCGGCCCCAAGGGCCGCAACGTGATTCTCGACAAATCGTTCGGCGCGCCGCGCATCACCAAGGACGGCGTCACCGTCGCCAAAGAAATCGAACTGTCCGACAAGTTCGAAAACATGGGCGCCCAGATGCTGCGCGAAGTTGCATCCAAGACCAACGACGAAGCCGGTGACGGCACGACCACGGCGACCATTTTGGCTCAGGCCATCGTCCGCGAGGGCACCAAAGCGGTTGCCGCCGGTATGAACCCGATGGATTTGCGCCGCGGCGTCGATCTGGCGGTTGCTGCCGTGATCAAGGAGCTGACCAAGCGCGCCAAGAAAGTGTCCACCTCGGAAGAGATTTCCCAGGTCGGCACCATTTCCGCCAACGGTGAAGCCTCCATCGGCGACATGATTGCCGAGGCCATGTCCAAGGTCGGCAACGAAGGCGTCATCACCGTCGAGGAAGCCAAGAGCCTCAACTCCGAGCTCAACGTGGTCGAAGGGATGCAGTTCGACCGTGGTTACACCTCGCCCTATTTCGTCACCAATGCGGAAAAGATGATCTGCGATCTGGAAAACCCCTATATCCTGATCCACGAAAAGAAGCTGTCTTCGTTGCAGCCGATGCTGCCGGTTCTGGAAGCCGTTGTTCAGTCTTCCCGCCCGCTGCTGATCATCGCCGAGGATATCGAAGGCGAAGCGCTGGCCACGTTGGTGGTCAACAAGTTGCGCGGTGGCCTCAAAGTCGCCGCCGTCAAGGCGCCGGGCTTCGGTGATCGCCGCAAGGCGATGCTCGAAGATATCGCCATCCTCACGTCGGGCCAGGTGATCTCCGAAGATTTGGGCATCAAGCTTGAAAATGTCTCTCTCGACATGATGGGATCGGCCAAGCGCATCACCATCACCAAGGAAGAATCGACCATCGTCGAGGGCGCCGGCAACAAGAAAGACATCGAAGGCCGTTGCAACCAGATCCGCGCCCAGATCGAGGAAACCACTTCCGATTACGATCGCGAGAAACTGCAGGAACGTCTGGCCAAGCTGGCCGGCGGCGTTGCCGTTCTCAACATCGGCGGTGCCACCGAGGTTGAAGTGAAGGAACGCAAAGACCGCGTTGAGGACGCGCTCAACTCGACCCGCGCAGCGGTCGAGGAAGGCATCGTTCCCGGCGGCGGCGTGGCGCTTCTTTATGCCACCCGAATTCTGGGCAAGGTCGAATGCGAAAATGACGACCAGAAGGTCGGCGTCGATATTGTCCGCCGCGCTTTACAGGCGCCGGTGCGTCAGATCGCCGAAAACGCCGGCGTCGATGGCGCCGTTGTGGCCGGCAAACTGCTGGAGCAGAAAGACAACAACTTCGGCTTCGATGCCCAGACTGAGACCTATAAAGATTTGGTCAAGGCGGGTATTGTTGATCCGGCCAAGGTCGTGCGCACCGCGTTGCAAGACGCCGCCTCGATTGCCGGTCTTCTGATCACCACCGAAGCCATGGTCGCCGAAAAGCCCGACGACAAGGCGGCGATGCCGATGGCGCCGCCGGACATGGGCGGCATGGGCGGTATGGGCGGCATGATGTAAGCCACCCTCGTCTAGTTGTTATAAAGAAGGGTCGCGCTTTAGGGTGCGGCCCTTCTTTTTGATATAATGGGGGTGGTGCAGGTTAGATGCGCCATACGGGCGGGTTTCAAACCCGCACCTGCGTCCCCTACAACATTGGAGATTCCCCCATGCCGACAATCGTGTTCGTGACCGATTTTCCCGACGCAGCGGATGTGGCAAGGGATATGGCGCCGTCTGGCTTTGATCTGGTCATCGCGGGCGCCGGCAGCCCGGAATATTTGGAAGCCATGCAGGATGCCGAATATCTGGTCGGCTTCGTGGATGCTCTGATCAATGACGCGCTGTTTCAGGCCGGCCCCAAGCTCAAGCTGGTTCAGCTATTGAGCGCCGGGTACGACAAGGGCGATATGGCGGCCGCAAGGCGGGCAAGCGTCCCCGTCGCCAATAACGGCGGCGCCAATTCGGTTGCCGTATCCGAGCATGTGCTCATGCTCATGCTGGCGGTTTCGCGCCAGCTTATCACCCAGCATGCCAACGTCACGGCGGGCCGCTGGCGGGGCAACGCCGTTCCCCGGGTGTATGAACTTCGCGGCAAGACACTCGGCATCGTCGGGCTTGGAACCATTGGCAAGAAAACCGCGCGCCTTGCGCAAGCCTTCGGCATGAACGTGATCTACTTTGATACCGCGCGGCTCGGCGAAGACGCCGAAGACCTCCTCGACGTCCGCTTCAGGCTGTTTCGGGAATTGCTTGGGCTCGCCGATGTGGTCAGTCTGCACACGCCCCTCGATCCATCGACGCACCATATGATCGGCGGAGCGGAGCTGGCATTGATGAAGCCATCGGCGATCCTGATAAATACGGCCCGGGGACCGGTTGTGAACGAGGCGGATCTTTATGCAGCCCTCGCGGCGGGAAATATCGCCGGCGCCGGCCTCGATGTGTACGAGCCGGAACCGCCAGGCGCTGATAATCTATTGTTTTCACTGAACAATGTGGTCCTTACGGCGCATATGGCGGGGCCGACCTTCGAAAGCAACATTGCGCGGGTGCGCAACGCATTCGACAACGTGCAGCGTGTTGCGGGCGGCCAAGACCCGTTTTGGGTCTGCTCGTCCCCCGCCGGCTAAAAAAGCCGATCGGAATATCAGCGGTTCAGGGAGCCTTGCTTTCCGTTAGCCGATTACGCCTGAGCACGTTGATCAGCCCCATTTCGCTGCGCGATTCCTGGCGGCCGCGGGCGACGTTGAGGAGCGACACGAACGGCCGGTAGGGGCGGCGTATCCAGGCGGCGGCGTAAAATAAAAGCGTGCCGATGGTGCGCAGGGTTTTCAAGCGGCCATCGGTGAAATGCTCCGAGTAGGATACCGTCTTCGAGGTATCGGCGTAGGAGCGGAGGCTGTCGAAATAATCATCGTCGAGGGTCATCTTGCGTGCTTGGGATATCTCGGTGAACAATTCCGATCCCGGATAAGGGGAAAACGCCCAGACGCTGATATCGAAGGCGCCGGCGATACCCATTTGTATAATGAAGCGGTAGCTTTGCAGCACTTCGGCCATTGTCTCGCCGGGAAAGCCGAGGATGATATTGCATTTGACGTTCATGCCCTTATTGAAGCTGGCGCGGATCGATGCCAGCACCGCGTCGGTGGTGATCTTCTTTTTAATGCGGGCCAGCACCGCCGGCGCGCCGCTTTCCGGCGAATAGGACATGTTGCGGCAGCCCGACCGGTACAACAGCGCCGCCACCTCGGAATCGATGGCCTCGGAGCGGGTGCCGCTCGGCAATTGCCAGGTGAAGCGCATGCCGCGCGCTTCGATCTTGGCGCAAAAATCCACGATCCAGCTTTTTTTGACAATCGCCGTCAGGTCGTAGAAATCGAAATTCTCGATGCCGTAACGGTCCTGGTATTCCTGCATCTCGTCGAGCAAGAGATCGGGATCGCGGGGAATCCAGCGGGTGGTCCACATGGATGGGTTTGAACAGAAAGTGCATTGATAGGGGCAGCCCCGGCTGGCCATAACGGGCAAGCTGCGGCCCCGGTTGACGCCGAAGCCATAGCCCCGCTCCAGATAGTTTTCGATGGGCATCAGGTCCCAGGCCGGCCACGGAATTTGATCGATATCCCGGCGCCGCCCGCGGCGCGGATTGATCACAACCTGGCGGTTGGCGCCCTTGTAGGCAATGCCGTCGATGCTCTCCGGGGCAAGATCGCCGGCCAGATGCGCCGCCGCGATGGCCACCAATGTTTCCTCGCCCTCGCCAAGCACGCAGATGTCGAGTTCGCTCTCTAACAGGCTTTGTTCGGGCAGCGCGGTGATGTGTTCGCCGCCGCCGATCAGCAATTTATCGGGGAAGCGGTCCCGGATGGCGGCCACCAGATCCCGGCAAGCGGGCCATTCGAAGGAAAAGCCGAAGGCGACGCCGATCATTTTGCAGGCGGGATCGATGCGCGCCACCGTTTCCGCCGGCGACAGGCCGTAATAATAACAATCGTTGGGCGCCGCATGGCGGGTGTCGAGGGATTCCCCGACCGCGTCGATCAGTTGAACGCCAAACCCGGCGCCGCGCAAAGCGCCGGCGAGATAGGCAAGGCCCAGCGGCGGCGTGAACATAGTGGTGATGTTCTTCGCCGGAACGACGATGGACGGCCGGATGAGGCAGATATCAATAGGCATAGGCGGAACTGGAAATCCGGTTTGAATGGGTTTGTTTCAATCTACTATCCAATATTCTAGTGATCTTCCAGAAAAATCCGGGTGGCCGTCACCGCGTCCGCCAATCCGCAGCGCCTAATCTCAACGCCGTCCGGAAACGCGGAGAGCAATCGGGTTGGCGTCGCCCTATCGAGAAGCGCGAATACACCCCGGTCGGTATTTTTGCGGACCAGCCGCCCGAACGCCTGTTTCAGGCGCAGCCGGGTGATCATATCATCATAGCGCCCGCCCTCGTAAGCCGATTTTCGGGCCCGGTGCAATAACGTCGGGCGCGGCCAGGGCACCCGGTCGAAGCAGATCAGGCGCAAGGCGCGCCCCGGAACATCGACGCCGTCGCGCACCGCATCGGTGCCGAGCAGGCAGGCGTCTTCCTCGGCCCGGAAAATATCCACCAGCGTGCCGGTATCGAGGCCGTCCACATGCTGGGCAAACAGGGCCATATGCGCGAACCGTTCCGACGTCGACAGTCTTTCATGGACGCCGCGCAGGCGCTGGATGGAGGTGAACAGCCCCAAGGCGCCGCCGCCGGAGGCCAGCATCAATTCCCGGTTGGCGGCGGCGAGCTGATCGATATTGTTTTTTTCGATATCGGACACAATGAACACCTTGGTCTGGGCGGCGTAATCGAAGGGCGAGGCGACGCTGTCGAATTTCGGCGTGCCCTCCAGATGGCGGGCGCCGGTGCGCAAGTGCACGCTTTGCCGGGCGCCGTCTTCGTCGCCGGTGGAATCCGATAATGTCGCCGAGGTGATCAGCAAACCATGCGCCGAACGGCCCACCTGCTCGGCGAAGGGCAGCATCGGATCAATCCAATGGCGGTGCATGCCGGTATCGTAGTCGCGGCCCTCGATGCGCTCGACGCTGAAGAAATCGACGAAGTCTTCGGGCGTCTCGTCCAGAAGGGCGCCGAGCATTTGGCGCCAGGCGCCGGCGCTACCGATAGCACGCCGCTCCAGGGAGCGGATGATGGCCTCGATGCGTGAGCGGGTGGCGGTGTCCAATTCATCGGCTTCGTCGTCGAGGCGCTTGTGCAGGATCTGGCACAATCGTTGCGCCGGCTTGATGATGGCATCCAGATGCTGGGACAATGTTTGCCCGGCCTCGGCCAACCCTTCGACGCCCGGCGCCACATCGCATTCCAGGCCGTAATGGGACGATGCGTTGGCATCGCGGGCATAAACCTGGGCGCGCACCAAAGTCAGGAAACTTTCGGCCGGCCCGTGGGGATTGCCTTCGCTCAGGCGCTGCATCCAGCTCTGGTTGGGCAGGCCATGGGCGGCGCGCAATATTTCATCGAGGGCTTCCGCCGCCGCGCCGCTTTCGCCGAGCAATCCTTCGGTGCGGGCCTTGAGGCCGCGCGCCCTGGAGGAACGGCGGTTGGTGTCGGCGCCAATCAGCCAGCGGCGCAGCTCGGCCAGCTCCATGCCGGTCAGGTGCGCCGAAAAGGCGCTGTCGGCGGCGCCGAACAAATGATGGCCCTCGTCGAACACATAGCGGGTTGGCCGGTAAGCATCGTCGCCGCCGAGCGCCGCCTGGATCAGCACCAGGGCATGATTGGCGATGACGATGCGCGCCCGCCTGGCCCGGCGCACGGATTTCTCGATAAAGCATTTGCCGTAATGGGCGCAGCCCGAATAGATGCATTCGCCGCGCGTGTCGGTAAGATCGATGGTCCGCCGGCGGCCGAGAAGATCGGCCAGCCAGGCCGGGAAGTCGCCGCCGATCATGTCGCCGTCGCGGCTCGCCGCCACCCAGCGCGCCGTCAGGCCAAGGGCGATGCGGTCTTCTCCTCCCGGCGCGTTCACTGCGTCTTCCAGGTTCAAAAGGCAGACATAGTTTTCGCGGCCCTTGCGGACCACGGCGCGTAACGCCTTTTCGGTTGGGTCCGGGTAGAGCCGGTCCAGCTCGCCGTCCAATTGGCGTTGCAGATTGCGGGTGTAGGTGGAGACCCAGACCGCGGCCTCGTTCTTGTCCGCCCAGACGCTGGCCGGCGCCAAATAGCCCAAGGTCTTGCCGACGCCGGTGCCGGCTTCGGTGATGGCGGCGTTGGCGGCGCCGTCGGCCTCGGTGGGCTGAAAGGCGTGCGCGGCGGCGATTGCATAGGCGATCTGTTCGGGCCGGTCCTCGGCGCCGTCGCCCAATAGCTGGTGCAGGCGCTGCAAGACGTCGGCTTCCGGCACCGGCTCGTGTCCCGGTGATGACGGTGGCGCGCTATCAGACCATTCCTTGAGCCGCGTCCAGACGCGCAATCCTTCCGCCGGATTGTTGGGCCGGCGCTGGGCCTGGCCGCCATCGATGGCGGCCAGCACATATTGGCCCCAGGGCCAGCCACTGCTGGCCATCGACCAGGCAATGGCGCCCGCCGGCTGCTTGGCGCCGGACAGTTCCGATAACAACGTGCGCGCCGCTTCCACCAGCCCCAAGGCCACGTCTTCGGGCGCCTTGGCCTGGCTTAGTCCCAAGGCATCGGCCAAACCGTTCGGCGTCGGCACGCAAAAGCGGGCGGGGCGCACGAAGGCGAACAGCTCCAACAGATCGAAGGCGGCGAAGGTTCGGATTTTCAAATGGCGGGCGGCAGATTTGGTGTGGCAGAGGATCGGCGGGCGCTCGGCCGCGCGCGCCGCCGCTTGGGCGTGGTCCAAGGTCTCGAAGCTGCCGTCGCTTTCCAAAATCAGGGCGCCGCGATAATCGGCGATGAGCACCGGCGCGTCGGGCAAGCGAATGGCGGGGCGGGCTTCGGGTTGGTCCATGACCCCATACTATCCGCGCCGCCTTCGCCGCGCCAATCATTCAAATTTATATAAAATTTGAACTAAAAAAATAGTAAATAAATAATATTGACTTCGAATATTGAAATAAACAAATATAATAATCAGTAAACCCAAGTGAACTGGTCCAATGGTTCGGAGGATGAGATGAACAAGATAAAGTTATCGCTAACCGCCATTTCGATGCTGGCGCTCGCCGGGTGCGGTGCGGCGGCGTTGACCGTGACCGGGGTGGCCGCCGGCGCCGGCGTCGATCACAGTTTAAGCGGCATCACCTACAAGACCTTTGCCATACCGGCGGACGAACTGCGCCAGGCGACACTGGTGACCCTGGCGCGGCTCGATATGGAGCTTACCGATATGCGCGAAACCGATGCCGGGTGGGATTTGAATGTGCGCGCCCGGGGCCGCGATATTTCCATCGAGCTGGAGACCCTGACCCGCATGGTTACCCGCATGCGGGTCACCGCCGATGAAGGGTTTCTGTTCCTCCGCGATACCGCCACCTCCACCGAGATCATCCTGCAGACCGTCGAGACATTGGATGTCCTGATCGATCTGGAAGACCAGGTTGGCAATCAATCCGGCAGGCAGGGAGGGTAAGCCCATGCGCAAAGTCTCTGCTTCCAGCCTGATCATCGCCGCCGCTGCAGTCCTTGGCATCTACGCTCTGACCACCACCAGCAGCGCCGCTGAAACCGCCGGCTCCTATGCATTGCTCACGCCCGGCGGCCAATCCATCGCCCGCGCCCTCCATAGGGCGCAACTCCTTGACTACGGGTCCGGGAAAATAAGCTTGGATAGGATCGCGGCCATGAAGGCGGCGGCGTCCGGCTGGGGACCGGTGTTCAATCAAATGAAGTCCGGGGGACTGATCGCTGGGCGCAGTTTAGGCTTGGTTATTCTCGGCCCTCGCCGGGTGGCTGCGTCGCGCGCTCAGCGGTCAAATTCCCGGGCCATCGTCGTTACCAATGCCATGGGCCGCCAGGTGAGCTTTTTTCGCTCCCGGCTCAAACGCCGGCGCCAATCTTTGCCGGTCCAAGCGGTTAGCGGCGCGGCGCCTATGCAATTCGCCGGCAGCGCGCCGCGTATTGTGAGCGGTGCAACGGCACCGGCAACCGTGCGCAGCACCTTGTCCGGCATTCGCAATTGACGCGGCCGACGACGGACGAACAAGGCGAACAAATAGGCCGCTTGCGCGGGCCCCTCTACGGCCTATATATAGGCCGCACCCCGCCAGTGGCTGGGTGGCCGGGACGGTCTGGGGATATCCGCGCGTGTCTGTAAATGTCGATAAATGACAACAATGTCGATGCTGTTTCGGCGTGTTGCATGTCGCATCCAGGTTTCTGTCTCAGCCGCAATGGATTTAGAGAGAGCCTGTATCTATGAGCGAAGTTCAAGACCACGCCCGCGCCGCCAACGCCTGGCCGTTCGCCGAAGCCCGCCAGCTGGATAAGCGCCTCGGCGGCAAGGCGCCGGACAGGGGCTATGTGTTGTTCGAAACCGGCTACGGGCCGTCCGGCCTGCCCCATATCGGCACCTTCGGCGAGGTCGCCAGGACAACCATGGTGCGCCGGGCTTTCGAGGTCATGACCGGCATGCAGACCCGCCTGATCGCCTTTTCCGACGATATGGACGGGCTGCGCAGCGTGCCCGGCAATGTGCCCCAAAAAGACATGTTGGAGCAGCATCTGGGCAAGCCGCTGACCGAGGTGCCCGATCCGTTCGGCACCCATCCTAGCTTCGCCGCCCATAATAACGCGCAGCTGCAAAGTTTCTTGGATGAATTCGGCTTCGACTATGAATTCAAGAGCGCCACCGACGCTTATAAATCCGGGGAGTTCGATACGACGCTTTTGGCCATGCTGGCCAATCACGAGCGGGTGCGCGGCATAATCCTGCCGACCCTCGGCGAAGAGCGGCGCAAGACCTATTCGCCGTTCCTGCCCATCTGCCCCGACACCGGGCGCGTCCTCCAAGTGCCGGTGATCGAAACCGATACAGAAGCCGGCACGCTGGTCTACGAGGATGAGAGCGGCAAAAAGGTGGAAGTGCCGGTCACCGGCGGCCATTGCAAGATGCAGTGGAAGGCGGATTGGGCCATGCGCTGGCTGGCGCTCGGCGTCGATTATGAAATGTCGGGCAAGGATTTGATCGAATCGGTGCGCTTGTCGTCGAAGATCGCGCGCCTGATGGGCGGCAATCCGCCGGCCGGTTTCACGTACGAATTGTTCCTGGACGAAAACGGCGAAAAGATTTCAAAATCCCGCGGCAACGGACTTTCCATGGAGGAATGGCTGAAATATGCGCCGCCCGAATCCCTGACCCAGTTCATGTACCAAAAGCCGACCCAGGCAAAACGCCTCTATTTCGATGTGATCCCGCGCAACGTGGACGACTATCTCCAGCACGTCGCCAAATACCCCGAACAGGAAGGCCAGAAGCAGCTCGAGAATCCGGCCTGGCACATCCATGGCGGCGCGCCGCCCTTTGAGGACGCGCATCTGTCCTACAACATCCTTCTCAACCTGGCCGGGGTCTGCAACACCGAGGACAAATCCGTTCTCTGGCATTTCATCAGCCGCTACCGGCCCGGCGCGACGCCGGAAAACGCGCCGACCCTGGACCGGTTGACCGAATATGCGGTCGAATATTTCAGAGATTTCGTCAAGCCGGGCAAAACCTACCGGGCGCCGGACGGGCCTGAGCGCACCGCCCTCGAAGCGCTGGACGCGGCCCTCGCCGCCCTGCCGGCCGGCGCGCCCGCCGAAGATATTCAGAGCCAAGTCTATGAGGTCGGCAAGCAACATTATGGCGAGGATTTGAAAAGCTGGTTCAAGGCGCTTTACGAGACGCTCCTCGGCCAGTCCACGGGGCCGCGCATGGGCTCGTTCGTTGCCCTTTACGGCATCGACGAGACCCGCCAGCTGATGGGCCGGGTGCTGGCCGGCGAAGATTTGAGCGCGCCGTGATATGTCCTTGCGCATCGAGCAGCTTGTTGATTGCGAAAACTATCTCGGCGAAGGCCCGGTGTGGGACTTAAAATCGGGGTTTCTTTATTGGGTCGACGGAACCGGGCGGCGCCAAGGCAAGGACAATGTGTTCCGCATGGAGACCGGCTCGGGCCGGCTCGAAAGCCGCTCCATTCCCGACCATGACGTGGGCGCCATCGCGGTGCGCGAAAACGGCGGCCTGGTGGCGGCCATGGATGACGGCTTTTATTTTTATGATTTCGACACCGGCGATTTGGAGCTGATCGCCGCCATCGAAGCGGATCAGCCGCGCACCCGCCTCAACGACGGCAAGACCGACCGGGCCGGCCGCTTCATCGCCGGCGGCATGGATGATCGGGAAGAGCTGGCCATCTGCGGGCTCTGGCGCCTGGATGCGGATCTGTCGGTAACCCGCATCGGCGGCGATATCATCTGCACCAACGGCCCCTGCTTCTCGCCCGATGACAAAACCTTTTATGTGACCGATACCTTCCAAGAAGAGATCTGGGCGCACGATTACGACATCGAAACCGGCGCCATCTCCAACCGGCGGACCTTCGCTTCGACCAAGGGCGGCCTCGGCATTTGCGACGGCTCCACCATCGATGCAGAAGGCTATATGTGGACGGCGGAACTGGTCACCGGCGAATTGGTGCGCCGGGCGCCCGACGGCGTTATTGAGCGGCGCATCGGCATGCCGGTCAAGAACATCACCAGCGTCACCTTCGGCGGTGAAGATATGGACGCGCTGTATGTGACCACCATGGCCCGCATCGATCACCCCGGCGCCGCCGCCCACGGCCGCTTCGCCGTGGAAACCAGCCCCCAATTTGGTGCCGGTTCGCTATTCAAAGTCACCGGCCTCGGCATCCGCGGCATCCCGGAGCCGAGATTTGGGGGGTAGGGGAGGGCTTCGTCATTTTTTATGTGTATAAAATTTCAAAATGTACATATATATGATTATATGTGTCATTAATTTATAAACGTACACATAATATATTGACATGTGCATTGGGTACACATATATCTCTAATATGAGTAAAAATTAGAAAAACGTACACATATTAGAGATATATTTTTATGGCCGATTTTGACCCACGGATTCCTTATAACGGATTGCCGGACCTCCCACCAAATCTTGACGTGGAAACGCCAAGAATTCTGAAGAGATGTCTAGAGGCTCGGGTTGCTTTGGAAGGTCTGAAGACAGCCGGCGGGCTCATCCCCAGCCAGAATGTATTAATCAATTCAATTCCCTTGCGGGAAGCCAAGGATTCTTCGGCCATCGAGAACATCGTGACGACCGACGACAAGCTTTATCACCACGCGGCGGCCGAAGAAGGCGATGCGGACCCGGCAACCAAAGAAACCTTGCGCTACCGGACGGCTTTGTTCGAAGGATTTGGCGATATCCAAAGCCGTCCAATTTCAACGGCAACGGCGGTAAAAATCTGCCGAACGATACGCGCCATCGATATCGATGTTCGAGCCACACCGGGAACAGCACTTCGGAGCAGCGTTTCGGGGGATATCATCTATACGCCGCCCGAGGGCGTAACCCTGCTCCGGGACAAACTCGGAAATTGGGAATCGTATCTCAATGGCAATACCGATATCGACCCCCTTATTCGAATGGCCATCGGGCATTACCAATTCGAAGCTATTCACCCGTTCACCGACGGCAATGGCCGGACCGGTAGAGCGCTGAATATTCTTTATCTTGTGGACCAGGGTCTTCTTGAAATACCGGTGCTTTATCTCAGCCGGTATATCATCGAGAACAAGGATGATTACTACCGTCTTCTCAGAGATGTGACGGAATTCGGCGCCTGGGAGCCTTGGATCATATATATGCTGACGGCGATAGAGGACACGGCAAAATGGACAAAGGCAAAAATCATCGCCATCAAATCGCTCATGGACCACACGCGCGATTATATCAGCACGGTCAACCCGAAAATCTACAGCCACGAATTGGTTGAACTGGTTTTTGCACAGCCCTATTGCCGCATTGGCCATTTGACCGGTTCCGGTATCGCCCAGAGAAAAACCGCATCCCGTTACCTGAAATCATTGATCGATATCGGTGTCCTGTCGGAGACACAGATTGGCAGGGAAAAATTTTTCGTTCACCCCAAATTTCTCCAACTGCTCATGGCCGACGTGAACAAATTCAAACTCTATGGCCCAAGCGTCACCAATATTCCCGGCCCGAACTAGATCAAGCTCTCAGCACGTAACCGCATATGTCAGGGTCTTGGCGCCCCGGCTGGGGTTTGGATTTGGCCATTAGCGGCGCGCTCGGAAAAAGTCTTGCAACAGTTTGGCGGCGGCGGCTTCTTCGATACCGCCGTATATTTCCGGCGCGTGGTGGCAGGTTGCTTGGCCGAATATGCGCGGCCCGTGCTCGACGCCGCCGCCCTTGGCGTCATAGGCGCCGAAATAAAGCCGCCGGATGCGGGCCAGGGATATGGCGGCGGCGCACATGGGGCAGGGCTCCAGGCTCACATAAAGATCGCAATCGGCGAGCCTGGGCGCGCCCCTTATTTCGCCCGCCCGGCGAATCACCAGCATTTCCGCGTGCGCCGTCGGATCGTTTCGCTCGATAATGCGGTTGCCGTCCGCCGCCACCACGCGGCCGGAGGCGGCGTCCACCAGCACCGCGCCCACCGGCACTTCGGCACGCCCTTGGGCCGCTTCGGCCTCGGCGAGGGCGCGCGCCATGGGTTCCATTTCCGTGTCGCTCATGCCGCCAAACTGGCGGAATGGGGGTGGCATGGTCAAGGCCGGGCGTTGCGCGGCTCCGGCCAGCGTCATAAAGTGCGGCCATGAACAGCCCGACCCCGCGCACATTAAACAAACCCTTGATCGGCATCACCGCCGATACCGAGGCGGCTGGCGGCTATTCCAAATTCCCCTGGTACGCGCTCCGCCACAACTACGCATCGGCGGTGGCCAAGGCCGGCGGGGTGCCGCTGATCCTGCCCCACGAGACCGATTTGGCGGGCGAATTGCTGTCCAGCGTCGATGCGCTGGTGGTGACCGGCGGCAATTTCGATGTCGATCCGGCCCTTTACGGCGACGACGGCACCCACGATACCGTGACCCTGAAAGAGGACCGCACCCAGTTTGAAATCGCCGTCACGAGGGCAGCGTTGGAGCGCGACATGCCGGTGCTCGGCATCTGCGGCGGCCAACAATTGCTGGCGGTGGTGCTTGGCGGCACGCTGATCCAGCATATCCCGGACGAAGTGGCGGGGGCCCTTGAGCACGAACAATCCAATCCCAGGGACGAGGCGGGGCACAAAGTCGCCATCGAGCCCGGCACCCAATTGCACGATATCGTCGGCACCCAAGAGATGAACGTCAATTCGGCCCACCATCAGGCGGTCAAGGAGATATCCGGCTCGATGGTGGTCAATGCGCGCAGCCGCGACGGCGTTATCGAGGGCATCGAGGCGCCGCGCCAGCGTTTTTGTATCGGCGTGCAGTGGCATCCCGAATTTGAAATCGATGCGGGCGATATCCGCATATTTGCAGCCTTTGTCGATGCCGCGCGCGCCTGAAAAAACCGCCACGGGCGGTGCGCCAGATGGCGAGCGCAAGGGCGAGCGCATCGCCAAGGTGATGGCGCGCGCCGGGCTCTGTTCCAGGCGCGAGGCCGAGCGTTGGATCGCCGAGCACCGGGTCGCCGTCGATGGCGAGGTGCTGACCACGCCGGCCTTCCTGGTGACCGGTGCCAGCCGTATCACCGTCGACGGCGTCGGCATTCCGCAAAACGAGCCGGTGCGCATGTGGCGGGTGAACAAGCCGCTCGGGCTTTTGACCACCCATAAGGATCCGGAAGGGCGGCCCACCCTGTTCGAGCAATTGCCGAAAAACATGCCAAGGGTGATTTCCATCGGGCGCCTCGACATCAATTCGGAAGGTCTGCTTCTCTTGACCAACGACGGCGAGGTGGCGCGCAAGCTGGAGCTGCCGGCCACCGGCTGGACGCGGCGCTACCGGGTGCGCGTGCATGGCCGCGTCGACGAGGACAAGCTGGCCGCCCTCGAACGCGGCATCGAAATCGAAGGCATCCGATATGCCGGCATCCGCGCCGCCCTCGATCGCACCCAAGGCGCCAACGCCTGGCTGACCATGGCCCTGGTGGAAGGCAAGAACCGCGAGATCAGAAAGGTGATGGAGCATCTGGGGCTGGCCGTTAACCGGCTGATCCGCACCGCCTACGGGCCGTTTCAGTTGGGCGCGCTCGGGCCCGGCCAGGTGGACGAAATTCCGCAAAAGGCTTTGGCCGAGCAGTTGGGCTTTAAAAAGGTGGCTCCCGGTGCGCATAGTCGGCGGAAGAAATAGAGGCCGCCGCCTGATCGCGCCCAAGGGCGCCGCGACGCGGCCAACCTCGGACCGCATCCGCGAAGCCATATTCAATATCCTTATGCACGGGCTGCAACTGGATTTGGACGGCTGCCCGGTGCTTGATCTGTTTGCCGGCACCGGCGCCCTTGGCTTCGAGGCCTTGTCCCGGGGCGCGAGTTCCGTCCAATTTATTGACAATTCGAACGCCGCCATTGATCTCATCCGCGCCAATGCGGACGCCCTCGGCGAAGATGCGGCGACGGTGGTGCGCGCCGATGTGAGGCGCCTGGGCGCGGCGCCGGCGAGCGACGATCCTGCCCGGCTGGCTTTCCTGGACCCGCCCTATGGGGCCCAGCTGATCCCGGCGGCGCTGGCGGTGCTGGCGGGCCCCAATTGGCTGGCGGGGGGCGCCGTTCTGGTGATCGAAACCGGCCGCGATGAAATTCTGGCGCCGCCGGACGTCTTTGAGATGGTGGAAGAACGCAATTACGGCGCCACCAAAATCAGCTTCGCCCGCTTCCACGCCTGACTCTTGTGCCGAATTTGCATGGCTGCCATGACCAATAATCCGGCGGAATCGCTTGCGTTGGCGCGTTTTTAAACTATTTCACTCTGTATGCTTAACCAAATAATGCAGAGTAAAAAATGAAAAATATTCTATCAGTTTCCGTTATCGTTCTCACGGCGCTTGGCGCCATTTTGGCTCTTGGGGCCGTTTCGGTGCGCGCCGCCAATCCCGCTCACGCCGCTGCCGGCGTTTGCAGCGCCGACATTCGGTTGCCGCAAAACAAAGAAGAATTGAGCCGCTTCGATGTGGAGCATGCGCTGCGCCAGCTTTTCGCCCGCGCCGGCCAGACGCCGACCAGGATTGAAAGCCGCCATGCCGGCGAGGACATCATCGCCGCCAGCGTCTATTTGGCTGATGGCAAGCGCTTCTGGACGGTGCGCATCGATAGCGCCGAGGCGCGCGTTATTTCCAGCCGTTATCACCTGAAAGCCGTTGGCTTCGGGAACCCTAAAAAATATTCCAGGGGCGCCGGTCTCCGCCGCGAAATTTCCGATACGATGCGGTTGCGCCGGCACATGCTCGGCGATGGCCAGCCGTGGGGTGATTGGGTTGGTTCGATCAAATCCACCTGCGCCGATGATTACCGGAACGGCGCGCCGGAAATGCTTTAGTTCGCTAACGCCGCCCGAACAGCTTTTCGATATCGGCCAGTTTCAGCTCCACATAGGTGGGGCGGCCGTGATTGCATTGGCCGGCGTGTGGGGTGATCTCCATGCGCCGCAGCAAGGCGTTCATCTCATCGCCGTTGAGGCGCCGCCCGGCGCGGACGCTGCCGTGACAGGCCATGGTCGATGAAATATCGGCCAACCGGTCTTTCAAGGATATGGCTTCGCCCAATTCCGCCAGATCATCGGCGAGATCGCGCACCAGGGCGCCCACATCCACTTCGCCCAAAAGCGCCGGCATTTCGCGCACCACCACGGCGCCGGGGCCAAAGGCTTCCAAGATCAGTCCCAATTCCGCCAGTTCGCCTGCGTGGCCTGCGATGCGCGCCGCCTCGTCCTCGCTCAACTCGACCACCTCGGGGATCAGCAAGCCCTGGCGTTCGACCCCGTTTGCGGCCAGTGCCGCCTTCATGTCTTCGTATACCAGCCGTTCGTGGGCGGCGTGCTGATCGACAATGACGATGCCGTCTTCGGTCTGCGCGACGATATAGGTTTCGTGCAGCTGCGCGCGGGCGACGCCGAGGGGCCAATCGGCATCGGCGGCGGGCTCGGTTTCGGCCTCGAAGCGCGCCGACGGCGCCCCATCCAGTCCGGCCAGCGGTGCGTGGTAGGGGGTGGCGTCTTCGGAGAGGCCGGTGGGCGCGCGATAGGCATAGTTTCCGCCGCCGCCTCCCACATTATTTCCCATGTTACTCCCCATGGGTCGGAAGGCGCCCATGGCTTGGTTGCCGACGGTGGTCGAGGCCAGGTGGCCGGCCTCGGCGAGGGCGTGCTTTAGGGCGCTGACGATGAGGCCGCGCACCAGACCGGGATCGCGAAACCGCACCTCGGTCTTGGCCGGATGCACATTGATATCCACCTGATCGGACGGAATATCCAGGAACAGGGCCAGCAAGGGATGCCGGTCATGGGCCAGGAAATCCCGGTAGGCGCCGCGCACCGCGCCAAACAGAAGCTTGTCGCGCACCGGGCGGCCATTGACGATGAGAAACTGCAATTGGGCGTTGCCCCGGTTGAGGGTGGGCAGGCCGATATGACCGGTCAGGCGGATGGCTTCGCGCTGCGCCTCGACGGCCAGGGCGTTTTCGGCAAATTTGTTGCCCATGATGGCGCCCACCCGGTCCAGCCGCGCATCGAAGAAATCACCCCCGGCGGCCGCCAGATTGAGCAGGCTGCGATCACCGTCGCCGAGGGAAAAGGCGATTTCCGGATGCGCCATGGCCAGGCGCTTGACCGCATCCAGGGCATGACCGCGTTCGGTGTTTTCCGCTTTAAGAAATTTGAGCCGCGCCGGCGTCGCAAAAAACAGATCGCGAACTTCAATGGTGGTGCCGCCTTGCCGCGCCGCCGGCGCCGGTTCCGACTTGGCGCCACCCTCGATGGAGATCGCGAAGGCGGTATCAGCGCCGCCGGGGCGCGAAGTTATGTCCATGCGGCTGACCGAGCCGATCGACGGCAAAGCCTCGCCGCGAAAACCGAGGGTCGCAATTTGTTGCAAATCATCGCTCGCCAGTTTCGACGTGGCGTGGCGCTCGACGGCGAGGCTCAATTCGTCGCGTTCCATGCCTTCGCCGTCGTCGGCCACCGACATATAGGTGCGCCCGCCGCCCCGGATAATCACGTCGATACGGCGCGCGCCGGCATCGATCGCGTTTTCCACCAATTCCTTGACCACCGATGCCGGGCGCTCGACCACCTCGCCGGCGGCGATGCGGTTGACAATGGTGGTTGGCAAAAGCCGGATGGTCATGGCCGCCCCGTCTCCAGGGTGCGGCGCGCCATTTCCTTGCCCGCTTCCACCGCCGGCTGATCGAAGGCGTTGACGCCCAACAGATGCGCGGCGATCACGGTCTCGATCATGAAATGCATCATCAGCGCGCCCATGGCTTCCTCGTCCAGACGCTCCAGGGCGATGATCCGAACGGGCCGTTTGCACTGGGTTAAGGCGGCGGCGGTGGCGCGCTGCTCGGCGTCCAAAAGATCGCCCATGCGGTGCCCGGCGAGATAGCCGAGCCCGGCTTCGGAAGCCAGCTCCGCATCGATCATGGCGCCGGTGCCTTTGGCCGCGGCGAAGATTAGCGTGAACAGCTTGTCAGATGGCCCATCCAGATAGAGCTGCAACTGGCTGTGCTGATCGACGGCGCCGAGGGCGCGAATGGGCGTCGTGCCGAGGCCGTTCTTTCCCAGACTTTCCGCCCAAAGCTGGCGGAACCAGGCGCCGAATTCCGTCATCCGGTCCAGATAGGGCATCATCACCGTGGCGGTGACGCGGTTGTTTTGGGCCAGCCCGACATTGATCGCGGCGCCGATGGCCGGGGCGAAGTTTTCCGGCGCCGCGCCATCCAGCAATGGCGCCAAGGTCCCGGCGGCACCTTGGCGCAAGGCGTCGCCATCGAGCCCGGCGATCAGGGCGGGCAGCAAGCCGACAACGCTAAGCGCCGCATAGCGCCCGCCGATTTTGGGGTCGTGATCGAGGATCGGGATCGAAAACTTTTGGGCGAGGTTGCGCAAGGGGCGCGGGCCGGGCTCGGTTATGGCAGTGAAATGATCAGCTATTTGGGCGCCGGGCAAGGCGCTCCGCATCCAATCGAGGGCGATCAGGAACTGGCTCAAGGTTTCGGCGGTGGCGCCGGATTTGGAGGTAACCACAAAACCGGTGCGCGCCGGATCGATGGCGCCGAACAGGGCGGCGAAGCTGTCGGGATCGATATTGTCCATGAAATGAAGCCGCGGGCGCTCTCCGCTCAGCGGCGCCGGGCTAAGCGCGCACAAGGTTCTGGCGCCGAGGCTGGAGCCGCCGACGCCGAGGCAGACCACATGGTCGAACGCCTCGATATATTTCTCGGCAATGGGTTCGAGCGATTGCAGCCCGCCCGCCGCTTCGCTCATATCCATAAACGCCAACGTGCCGCCGCCCGCGCCGGCGCGCAATTTTTCGAGCGCGCCCGAGCATTGCCCGAGCAAGTCCCGATATGCATCGTCGCCGAGGCCGGTCTCGCCGATCACCCCGGCGAAGCAGCCATCCGTATTTTGCTGATAGCGCATGGCTTTAGATTAGCAAATGCGCTGATGCGCAACCAGCCTCGCGCCTCCGCCGGTGGCCGGCCGGCATAAACCCTTGATCCGATTAAGGTTGCGTGGTCACGTTTTTGGGCTTGCCGACGACCACCAGGGTGATGCCGTCGGGCTTAAGGAGCGTTTTGGCGACTCGGTTGACATCATCATTGTTGATCGCCGCGATCAGCCCGTTGCGCTTTTCGATATAATCGATGCCGAGCCGTTGCAACTGAATGCCCACCAAGATCGACGATATGCGCCGGGACGAGGTGAAGCGCAGCGAATAGGAGCCGGTCAAATAGGTTTTGGCGTCCTCCAATTCCTTTGGGCTGACGCCTTTGTCTGCCATGCGCCGCCAAACATCGCGCATCACACCGATGGTCTCGCCGGCGCGCTCGTTGGCGGTGCCGGCGCCGCCGAGAACCAATCCGGCGGCGTTCATCGGCGACAAATAACTCCAGGCCGAATAAGCGAGGCCGCGCTTTTCGCGGACTTCCTCGTACAAACGGGATTCGAAACCGCCGCCGCCGAGCACGTAATTCATCACATAGGCGGCGAAGAAATCGGGATCGTCGCGCTTGATGCCGGCATGGCCGAAGCGGATGATGCTTTGCGGCACCGGCTTGTCGATGACGATGGTCCGCTTGCCGGGCACCGCCTGCACTTCGGGGAGCGTCCAGGGCGCCGCCTTGGCCGGCAAGCCGCCAAACACGATGTCCAGCATCGCCGCCGTCCTCGCCGGTGTAATATCGCCGACGATGCCGACCACAAGATTATCGCGGGCGATGCGCTGGGCCACGAACACGCGAAGATCGGCAAGCTTGATCAGGGGCACCGTCGCAAGCGTGCCGTCGCTGGGGCGGCCGTAAGCGTGGTTGGGAAAGAACTGCCGCATCAGGGCGCGGCTGGCGATATCGCGGGGGTTCTCGGCCGAACGGCGCAGCCCGGCGAGGATTTGCCGGCGCACGCGCTCGACCGCCTTGGTGTCGAACCGCGGCTTGGTCAGCGCCGCCGCCAAAAGAGAGAACGCTTGCGAGGAATTGGCGGTCAGGGTCCGAAGGCTGCCGGTAAAATTGTCGCGCCTGGAGCCAAAGCGCAGCGAGATCGACAAATCCTCCAGCTTGCGCTGAAATGCCTGGCTGTCCAGATCGCCGGCGCCTTCGTCCATGGTGGAGGCGGCCAGATTGGCGAGCCCTTCCTTGCCGTCCGGATCGAGGGCCGAGCCGCCGCGAAAGGCGATGTTCATGGTGATGATCGGATTGCCGTGATCCTCCACCAGCCAGGCCGTAATGCCGGACTTATTTGTGACTTCTTGAATTTCAATGGCGTTTGCCGGCGCAACCATAAGGGCTCCGGCGATCAGCGCTAAGGCGGCGAGAGATCGCATATCAATTCCTCTCAAGGCTTGGCCAAGGGCAGCAACAGACCGGTCACCGAGGCTTTGTTGCGGAACACGGCGCGCGCCGCCGCATTGATCTGTTCTTTGGTGACGGCGCCGATGTGCTCGGGCCAGCTTTCCACGTCTTCGATGCTTTGCCCCGATGCCAGCGCCGCACCCAGCGTGCGGGCGCCGCCGACCGAAGAATCCCGGGCATAGATCGCGCTCGAGCGCATTCTTTGTTTGGCGCGCGCCACCTCTTCGTCCGTAACGCCGGCGCCGGTCAGCTTGGCAATTTCCTTTTCCACCGCAGCTTCGATTGCGTCCATGGTCACGCCGGGGCGCGGGCTGGCGAATATATGAATGCCGCCGGGGCCCATGGAATCGCCGTCATAAAAGGCGCCGGCGGATACCGCGACCGGCGCGTCGACAACCAGGGCGCGGTTCAGCCGGCTGGTGGCGCCGTCGCCGAATATCGCGGCCAGAACCTGCAGCGGATAGACATGCTTGGTCTCGCCGGTTCCCAAAGTGGGGGCGAGGTAACCCTTGCGCCAGGCGGGCTGGCGCACGCGGGCATCGCGCAGCACCACGCGCCTTGCCGCATCGTGGGGCGGCTCGGAGGGGCGGATGCGTTTCGGGATATTGCCGGGCGGGATCAATTCGTAATGTTTGATCGCCAGCGGACGCAATTGCTTGGCGGTGATGTCGCCGGCGACCACCAGAATGGCGTTATTGGGCCGGTACCATTTGTTGTAGAACGTTTTCAGGTCTTTTTGCGTGATCGCCCTGACCTCATGCGCCCAGCCGATGACCGGCTTGTGGTAGGGATGATTGAGATAGAACGACGCGTTGAACTGCTCGGAAAGGCGGGCGCGCGGCGAATTGTCGGTGCGCGAGCGGCGCTCTTCCAGCACCACCTGGCGTTCGGTTTCAATCTCGCCCTTGTTCAAAAGCAGCCCGCGCATGCGGTCGGCTTCCAGGCGCATGACGATCTCCAGCCGGTCGACGGCGACGGTCTGGTGATAGGCGGTGTAATCCTGGCTGGTGAAGGCGTTGTCGCGGCCGCCATTTCGGGCGACGATCTTTGAAAATTCGCCCGAGGCGCGGCGCCGGGTGGCCTTGAACATGAGATGCTCGAACATATGGGCGATGCCGGACTTGCCCGCCGGCTCATCGGCGGCGCCGACTTTGTACCACACCATATGGGTGACCACCGGGGCCCGGTGATTGGTGATCACCACCACCTGCATGCCGTTGCTCAAAGTAAAGGTTTCCGGGTTGAAGACCACCGCCTTGGCGGGCTGGAGGTGCGCCAAGGCCAGAGCGGAGGCCGCCACTGCGGAAAATAATCGGATCGGATGCGCCATCGTTGAAGAATTCCCAATATCATTGATCAATCAATTCGGCGCCATTCTTTGCCATCGCGCCGCACGTGCTTCACTTTCGAAATATAGCCCATTGTTTGCGCGTTCAAGCGAACTCGCGCCAATGTGAAGGAGGGTGATCGGAGCGGGCCGCAATCAGCCCCGGAATTACTTGAATACGCCGTCCAGAAGGGCTTTTTTCTTGCGCATGACGACGGGCGTGTTGCCTTCGTTCAAGGGGACCCCCGCAGCCCTGTTGGCCTGAATGCGCTTCTTTTCATTCGCCGCGTCCACCTCGACGCCGAATTCGGGCTTTTTCCGCCAGAATATCATCGTATCGGTCAATCCATCGGCGCCATCGGCGAGGATGGCGCTTTCCTGGTTGACCTGGTTGCGGATTTCGCTGGTGACGTCGAGGGCCCCGGTGATGCGCAGCACCGAAAGCTCGCCCGGGCTCAAGGTGCTCAAATTCGGCTTGCCGGTCGCGGTGATGCGTGGGCGCAGCGTGGACGTCTGGCCAAGGGCGGCGCGGGCGCGGTCTCTTGGGTTGACCGATTGCGGGCGGTCTCTTCCCGGCGCCGGCGGACGCAGACGGTAATTTGGCGGCAGGCTCAACGGCGCGCGCTGATAAACCGCGAACTCATCGGGCGCGTTTTTGGTCTGGCCGAGGGCGCGCTTGGTCTCTTCGCAACCGCCAAGCAACGCCGCCAACCCCGCCAGCAGAAGCGGCAAGCCGGGGCGGGAGCCGCTGGCCGATTTCCAGATATTCGCGTTAATTTTAAGCATCATCCATACTATTACGATCATCGGCGCGTGCAAACAGGTAATCGAATATCAGCAGCACTGCGCCCACCGTGATGAAGCTGTCGGCGGCGTTGAACGCCGGCCAGTGATAGAAGCCCACATGCACATCGAGGAAATCGAGGACCGCCCGGTGCACGGCCCGGTCGATGACATTGCCGAGGGCGCCGCCGATGATAAGGCCAAGCGCCACCGCCATCCGCGTTGTTTCCGTGCCCCACAGCCAGCGCAGCAAATAGGCCACGATGGCGAGGGCAAGCAGCGAAAGCGCCAAGGCATTGAAATTGCCGTCGTCGTTAAACAGCCCAAAGCTGATGCCCCGGTTCCAGGTCTGCACGATGTTGAAAAACGGCGTAACCGTGATGGCCTGCCGCGATTGCGAAAAGACCTCCAGAATCCAGAACTTGCTCGCCTGATCGGCGATGATGGCCAGGCCGGCTATACCCAAGCCAAAGCGGAAGGGCTTGTGTCGCACGGCCGCTATTCGGCCGCCGCCGGGAAATTGGCGACGGCGTCGGTGCAGCGCCCGCAGATGCCGTCGTCGGCGTGGGCCGGCACTTCGGGCAGGATGCGGTAGCAGCGGACGCATTTCTCGCCATCCGCCCGGCCATTGGCGACGCCGACGCCGGGCACGTCATCCAGGGTAAAGGCATCGGCGGGCGCGGTTCCGGCTTCCAACGTGGCGCCTGAGGTGATGAAAATTTCGGCGGCGTCGATGCCCGCCATCACCGATTTGAGCTCGCCCTCGAGATACACCTTGGGGTGCGCTTCGAGGCTGGAGCCGATGCGCTTTTCGGCCCGCTCCCGTTCCAGCGCCCCGGTTACGACGCGCCGGACTTTGCGGATTTTCTCCCATTTCTCGGCCAGCGCCGGGTCGGACCAGGCGGCGGGCAGTTCTGGAAATTGCTGCAAATGGACGCTGGTTTCTTCGCCCGGATGGCGGGCCAGCCAGGCTTCCTCGGCGGTAAAGCAAAGGATCGGCGCCAGCCAGCGGACCAGACAATTGAAGATATGATCGAGGGTGGTGCGCGCCGCCCGGCGCAGGCTTGAATCGGCGCGGTCGCAATAGAGCGTATCTTTGCGGATATCCAGATAGAACGCCGACAATTCCAGGGTGCAGAAATTATGCAGCTCGATGAAGATCTGGTGGTAATCGAAGCGGCCGCCGGCTGACCGGATCATGGCGCCCATGGTGTGCAGGCGGTGCAAAACCCATCGTTCAAGCTCCGGCATCTCCCCTTCGGGCAATTTTTCCGCTTCGTCGAACCCGGCCAGATTGCCCAAGAGGAAACGCAACGTGTTGCGCAGCCGCCGGTAGCTGTCGGTCTGTTGCTTGATGGTCTCAGGGCCGAAGCGCGGCTCTTCGGTATAATCGGTGCCAACCACCCAAAGGCGCAATATGTCGGCGCCGTTCTGGGCAATGACATCTTGCGGCGACAGGGAATTGCCGCCCGACTTGGACATCTTGTCGCCTTTTTCGTCCAAAACAAAGCCGTGCGTCAAAACCGCATCGTAAGGCGCCCGCCCCCTTGTGCCGCAGGATTCCAAAAGCGACGAATGGAACCAGCCGCGATGCTGGTCCGAGCCTTCCAGATACATGGACGCCGGCCATTGCAGATCGTCGCGCTGTTCCAGAACAAAGCTGTGGGTGGAGCCGGAATCGAACCAGACATCCAGGATATCGCTGACCTGTTCGAAATCATCCGGGTCGCGGCCGGGGCCCAAAAAACGCTCCGGTTTCGAAGTAAACCAGGCGTCTGCGCCCTCGGCTTCGATGGCATCGGTGATGCGCGCCAGGACCGCTTCGTCGCGCAACGGCTCGCCCGATTTTTTGTCCACGAACACGGTGATCGGCACGCCCCAGGCGCGCTGGCGGGACACACACCAGTCGGGCCGGGTCTCGATCATGCCGCGCAGCCGCGTGCGACCCGACGCCGGATAAAACGCGGTCGCCTCGATCGCCGCCAGGGCGGTCTTCCTAAGATCGCCGGTCTCCATGGAGATGAACCATTGCGGCGTATTACGGTAGATCAGCGGCGCCTTGGAGCGCCAGGAATGGGGATAGGAGTGGCTGATTTTGCCCTTGGCCAGCAACGCATTGGCGTCTTCCAGGGCTTCGATCACGGCCATATCGGCCTTGAACACATGGATGCCGGCGAACAATGGCACATGGCCGAAATACAGCCCGTCGCCGCCGACCGTTTCGGGCACTGTAATCCCATTGGCGATGCCCAGCTCCCAGTCGTCGGCGCCGTGGCCGGGGGCCACATGGACAAAGCCGGTGCCGGTTTCCATCTCGACGAAATCAGCGGCCAGCAGGGGCACATCAAACTCGTAACCCTGGCCCCGGAACGGATGTGCGCAAAGGGTGCCGGCAAGATCGGCGCCCTTGAAGCGGGCGATTTCTTGGGCAACCGTGATGCCGCAATCGGCTTTCACCTGATCGGCCAGCGGGCCGGCGACGATGATCCGCTCACCGGCTTTCGCGGCGGCGTCTTCTTCGGTGCCGGTAATTTCCAGGCACACATAGTCGGCATCTTCATTAAAAGCGATGGCCCGATTGCCGGGGATGGTCCAGGGCGTGGTGGTCCAGATCACCACCGACGCGTCTTCGAACTCCGGCCGGGACGCGGCCGTCACCGAGAACTTCACCCAGATGGTGTTGGAGGTGTGGTCGTGATATTCCACCTCGGCCTCGGCGAGGGCGGTCTTTTCGACCACCGACCACATCACCGGCTTGGCGCCCCGGTAGAGCATGCCGTTCATGATGAACTTGCCAAGTTCGCGGACGATCTGCGCTTCGGCGGCGAAGGTCATGGTGGTATAGGGGTTGTCCCAATCGCCGATGACGCCGAGGCGCTTGAATTCCTCGCGCTGGATATCGATCCAGTGGGCGGCGAAATCCCGGCATTCCTGGCGGAACTCGGTGACCGGCACCTGATCCTTGTCCTGTTTTTTGGCGCGGTATTTTTCCTCGATCTTCCATTCGACGGGCAGGCCGTGGCAGTCCCAGCCGGGCACATAATTGGCGTCCTTGCCGGTCATCTGCTGGGAGCGCACCACCACGTCTTTGAGGATTTTGTTCAAGGCGTGGCCGATATGCAGATTGCCGTTGGCGTAGGGCGGCCCGTCATGAAGGATGAATTTCTCGGCGCCCTTGGATTGCTCGCGCAGCCGCTTATAGAGGTCCAGCTTGGCCCAGCGTTGCAGCAATTCCGGCTCGCGTTTGGCCAGGCCGGCTTTCATTGGAAAGTCGGTGCGCGGCAAATAGACGGTTGATTTCAGATCCGTAGCCATCAAGCAGTATTCCAGTCCCCGGCGCTGAGCCGGAGGCTCGCTTCCTTGCAGTCTTTGTCAATTTGCGCCTTCAGCGCTTCGACGCCGTCAAACTTCTGCTCGGGGCGCAGGAAATCGATTAGGCCGACGCGTAAGTGTTTGCCGTAGATATCGGAATCAAAATCGAACAGATGCGCTTCAAGAACGGGCGTTTCGCCATCGAAGGTAGGTCTATAGCCCAAATTGGCAACGCCGTCATGCCAAACCGTCCGCGGCCCTGCATCGACGCCGGCGCGCACCGCGTAGACGCCGAGCGCCGGGCGCACATTGGCCTCCAACTCGATATTGGCGGTGCGGAAACCGATCTGGCGGCCGCGCTCATCGCCGTGGGCGACGCGGCCCTCGATCTCGTAGGGGTGGCCCAACAGACGCGCCGCGTCCGCCGGATTGGCATCGAACAGAAATTGGCGGATGCGGGTCGAGGAAATGCCTTCGCCGCCGGCGCCCAGAACTTCAGCGATGCTTTCGCATTGAAAGCCAAGCTCGGTGCCCTTGGCGGCCAGGTAGTCGGCCGTGCCCTTGCGGTTATGGCCGAACACAAAATCATGGCCCGATACAATATGGCGGGCGCCGAAGCCGCCGATCAGCACCCGCGTCACAAAATCTTCCGCCGCCATGGCCGCCAGTTTCATGTCGAAATGCAGGACCACCAGGAAATCCACGCCCAGCGCTTCGATCTGGCGCAGCTTGACGTGAAACGGGGTCAGCCGGAAAGGCGGCGCGCTCGCATCGAACACCATGCGCGGATGCGGCTCGAACGTGAGGACGCCCCACGGTGCATCGGCGGCGCGGGCCGCAAATCCTGCAGCATTGATCACCGTTTGATGGCCCAGATGGACGCCGTCAAAGTTGCCGATGGCGATGGCGCCGCCTTGGTGCTCGGCGGATATTTCGTCAAAATGTCGGTAGACTCGCATGGGCCGGGAAAGTGTCTTAACGTCTCTGTTGGGTCAAGCTGGAATATGGGTGATTTTCGGCTCCATCGGCGCACCGTCCGAAACCCCGAGCAGTTCTTCCATTGCCGATGCGTTGGCCAGCAGCCGTGCCTCTTCGCCATTGGCGGCGATCAATTGCATGCCCACCGGCAGGCCATTGCCGGTGAATCCGGACGGCAGCGACAAGGCCGGGCAGGCGGTAAGGGTGATGCAATAGGTGATGGCGATCCATTCGATGTAATTGTCCATCCTGGTGCCGCCGATTTCTTCCACATAGCGGATGTTGACATCGAACGGCGCCACCGGTGCCGCCGGGCAAAGCAGCAGATCATAATCGCCCAGGAACTCTGCCACATTGGCGATCAGGGCGCCGCGCGCCGCCTCGGCCTTGGCGATTTCGCTTGCGTTAAGGGCCAAGCCCTTTTCCGTGTTCCAGACAATCTCCGCCTTGAACTTGCCGGGATGGGCGGCCATCAAATCGGCGTGGCGGCCGGCGAAGGCGGCGGCGCGCAAGGTCTGAAAGGTCTCGCCGGCGCCCGTGAAATCGGGCGATACCTCGCCGACCTGGGCCCCCTCGGCGGCCAGTCTCTCAGCCGCGCGACGACAAATATCGGCGATTTCCGGGTCCACCGGCAGACAGCCGAGATCGGGCGTGAAGGCAACTTTTTTGGGCAGCTTCGGCGCCTCGGCGGCGGCCAGGAACGGCGAGGGCGCGTCCTTTAAGGACAATACGTCGCCTGCTTGGCGCCCGGCCATGGCATCCAGCATCAGCGCCACATCGCGCACATCGCGGGCCATGGGCCCGATAACGCCGAGGCTATCGAACGGATTGGCCGCCGAGCGCGCCACGCGCCCCGGGCTGGGCCGCAAGCCGACCACCGAGCAAAAGCTGGCCGGGGTGCGCAAGCTGCCGCCCAAATCGGAGCCGGTGGCCAGCCAGACCTGACCGGTGGCCACCGCCACCGCCGCGCCGCCCGATGAGCCGCCGCAACTGAGCGACGTGTCCCACGGATTGCGGGTTGCGCCGAACACGTCGTTGAAGGTGTTGGCGCCGGCGCCGAACTCCGGCGTGTTGGATTTGGCGATCACCAGGGCGCCGTTGCGCTCCAACGTCTCGACCGGGATGTCGGAGGCATCGGATATATTGTCGGCGAAGATGGGCGAGCCGAAGGTGGTGCGCACGCCGGCCACATTGTTCAGATCCTTGATGGCGATGGGCAGTCCGGCCAGCCAGCCGGGCGAATGGTTGCTGGGTGGCTCCAAATTCCGCGCCGCCTGGCGCGCCCGGTCCATACAAAGGGTCGGCAAGGCGTTCAGCGTCCCGTCCACCGCTTCGATACGCGCCTCGGCGGCGTCGATCAATTCCCCCGGCGTTATCTGGCCGGCTTTCAAAAGGGCGACAACCTCGCGCGCCGGTTTGGCGATCAATGGGTCCATATTTTTTCCTTGGGGCATTCGCAAATGATTCGCCCCTTATTAATCTTTTTGAGTAGACTCTACCATCGCTGTCTATAACTGCCGCTGAACCGCTTGAGGAAATAGTGCAGAGAAAATTCATCCTTCGCGTCGGGCTTCCGGTTCTGATCGCCTTTGTGGCGGTGACCGTTTGGCAGTTTCTGACCATCGCCGAGTTGAAAGGCGCCCTGGCCGAATTGCAGAGCGCGCGCCAAGCGCCGCCGCCGCCGCCGGAAATTTTGCAGAGCGCTCAGCAAGTGACGCCGCGTCTGCAAGCACCGGTGCATGCGTTTGCGGCGGATAAAACCTTCGCCATGCCTATCGATTGCACGCCGGGCCGGGATTGCTGGATGCCCAACTATGTGGATGCCGATCCCTCCAAAGGCGCCCGCGATTATGCCGGCGGCGTGCGCACCTACGATGGCCACAAGGGCGTCGATTTCGCCATTCGCGACCGGCGCGCCATGATGCGCGGTGTTGCCGTGCGCGCCGCCGCCGATGGCGTTGTGCTGGCCATCCGCGACGCCATGGCCGATATCGATTACAAATTGCTGAAGCCCGAAACCCTCAAGGGCCGGGAATGCGGCAACGCCGTCGTCATCCGCCACGACGCCAACTGGCGCACCCAATATTGCCATATGCGCTCGGCCAGCATCGCCGTGGCCAAGGGCCAGCGGATCAAGGCGGGCATGGCCATCGGGCTGGTCGGCCAATCGGGCAAATCCGAATTTCCGCATCTGCATTTCATGGTCTTTTTTAAAGGCCAGCCGGTCGATCCCTTTACCGGCGTCACGATCCGCGATGCCGCCAAGGTCAGCGGCAATATGTGGCGCGCCGATGCAAGGGCCAAGCTGCCATACCGGGAATCCAATATCTATCATGCCGGCTTTGCCGCCGAGACACCCAAATTTCAGGCCGCGCGGCGGGGCGATTACGCGCCCGCCCGCCTCCCGGCGCCGTTCAAAAACCTGTTCGTCTGGATGGATATATTCGGCGTCCACAACGGCGATCAGATTACCGTGCAATTGATCGGACCGGGGGGAAAGCAACTGGCGACGCGGCGCCTGAACATGAAACTGAAACGGCCGCGCGCCCGCCAGTTCCTGCATTTCGGCTTTAAAGCCCGCCACGGAAGCTGGCCGGCCGGCGCCTACCGCGGCGAGATTACCCTGACCCGGCCGGCGCCCGGCGGACCTAAAATCTTCCGCGCAACCCGGCGCGTCACCATTAATTAGATGCCAATAATTCTTCGAACAAGGTCTCGCGCTCGCCGATAAAATCGCGGGTCTCGAAGATCGCATCGCCGGCCTCCAGAATACAGGATTTGAGCTGGTGGCGATGGTCTTCTTCGCATGCCAGTTTGACGGCGATACGGGCATAATCAGCCTCGTCACCGGCAACCGTGTCCAGGATATCCATCTGGCGCAATAAGGCGTAGGAGAAACGGCCGCCGAAATAGGCGCCGGGCAAGGTCACCACCGGCTTGCCTTGGGCCAAAGCCTCGAAACTGGTGTTGCCGCCGGAAAACGGGAACGTGTCCAGCAACACATCGGCGGCGGCGATCAGGTGCGCAAACGCGGCGCCGCTTAAGCGGGGTAAGAAACGGATGCGCCGGGCTTCGGGGATGGTTTTCCGGAAACGGTTTTTGAGCGCCGCCGACCAGCTTTCCTGCTGGCCGTCGATGAACAAAATTTCAGCTTTAGGGTCCTGATCGAGGATTTGGGCAAAGGCGGCGTCCATTTTGGGATGCACCTTGAAGAGGCTCTGGGCGCAGAGATAGAGATGGGCATTGGCCGGCAATCCAAGTTCGTCCCGGGATTTCGGATTGCCCAGCAACCCCGGGCGGGCGTAACAGACATCCAGCCGCCCCGACAGGATCAAAGGTTCGCTGTAATAGGCCTGGGCGTCATCGGGCTCGGCCATTTTGTTGGAGAGGAAATAATCCATCTCCGGCAAGCCAGTTGTCACCGGATGGCCCCAGGTCACGCATTGCAGGGGCGCCAGCCGCGCAAAGCCCAGAAAATAGCTCATCGGCTCCATACCGATATCGGGGTAATAGAGGATATCCAGGCGGGCTTCGGCAATCGCGGCACGGGCGTCCGTCAGGTTGGCGGGAGCCTCGTGGACCGTGGCATTGAGGCCGGGCGCGGGCTCCGATCCGCCCAGCGCGAACACATGCACATCGAACGCCTCCCGGCTCAATCCGGCGATCAGCCGGTGATTGAGCTTGGCGATGGTATGACTGCCGAGATGGGCGGAGACGAAGCCGATTTTGGTTTTGCCGGCGCGCCGCGCTTTCGCCTCGCAATGGGGCGCGACATAGCGGAGCGTCGGGCAATTGCGGGCATAGAACGCCGCCAGGGCTTCTTGCAAGGGGCGGTCGTCGAGCCCGTGATAGACCGCCTGAAAATTGGTCATGCCGATTTCGCTCAACGGATCAACAATGGTAGCATCCAGATTTTCGAGGCGCGCGATGCCGGCCTCCATGCGCGCCCGCGCCGCATGCAGCATGTCCGCCGTCTCGGCGATATACGGGAGCGCCAGGGCGTCCAAGACGCTGAGTCCGGCGTCAACCGGCGCCGCCTCCAGCGCCGATTTCAAGACCGTTAGCGCGCCGCCATAATCGCCGAGACGAAGCCCGACGCGGGCTAGATTGGCGGCGATCACCGTATTGCCGGGCTCCGCCTGATGCGCGCGGATCAAATATTCTTGCGCCGCTTCATTGCGCCCCAGGGCCTGATTGGCCATGCCCATATTGTTGAGGGCAACCGCATCTTCGGGCGCCGCCGCCAGGGCGATGTCCAATATATCGATGGCCTCAAGGGGCCGTCCCAACTCGTTCAGGCAGGCGCCCAGATTGATGCGCCCGTCCAGATGGCCGGCGTCGATGTCGAGCAGGCGGCGGTAGGTTTCGGCGGCCCGCTGGCGCATCCCCCGGCGATGTTCGAGCCGCGCCAGGGCAAACAAGGCGGCGCTGTCGCCGGGCTCGCCCGCCAGGTGCGCCCGGTATTGGATTTCGGCTTGCCGCCCGTCGCCGGCCTGATCGTAGAGCACTGCCAGATTGAACGCGGCGCCGGCCAGGTTTGGCTCCAGCTCCAGCGCCTGGGCAATATGGCTGATCGCGGCGGCACTATCGCCATCGCTGTGCAGCAATTGGCCAAGCAGGTGCCAGGCCTCGGCATCGTCCGGCGCGGCATCGAGGGCGGCCTGATATTCGGCCTTGGCGGCCGCCAAGTTGCCATCCCGGTGATGGGCGGTGCCTTGGCGGATATGAAGTTTGGTATCGGCGGGCATGGTTCCCCATCATAATGCGATAATGCATAAAAAATCGATAAACGGGCCTAATGAGATGCTGGGAGTTGTTCTTGCCCTTGGGCTCAAGTAAATTCGTAGCGAATGATGTTCTTGATTTGATCAAGACAGACCCCGTTGTATCAGGGCTAAATGCGTGACCACTGCACAATCTGTAAAATCAGGCGCCACTGAAGAGGCGAAAGCCGGTTCCGGTTTGCGCGCCACCGTTCCCGCCGGCGACCGCACCTATGAGGGCGGCGGCCGCGCGCTGTGGCGCATCTGGCTGATGGCGCTCGGCTACCGGGTGCGCTTACCGGTCGCGGTCGTGGCGGTGATCGTCGCCGCCATCCTGCAATTGTTCATCCCGCTCTTTTTGGGGTCCGCCGTCGATAACGCCATGGGCCTGCTGGGCGGCTCCGAGGCGGCGCCGGGCGCGGTCAAGGACGCATTGCTGCTGGCGGCGCTGCTGGTTCTAGGAACCTCGATCCTGCGCGGTCTGTTTACGTTGCTGTTCAACTACCAAGGCGAGGCCATGGGCCAGTCCATCGCCTACCAATTGCGCCTCGCCTATTTCGATAAACTGCAGCGGCTTTCGTTCTCCTACCACGATCAGGTTCATTCCGGCGATCTGATGACCAGGGGCATGCTCGATATCGAAGGCGTGCGCCGCTTTATCGAGCACGGCATCATTCGCGTCATCCAGCTTGTGGTGCTGATCGGCGCCGGCGCCTGGCTGTATATGGGCTCGGATCCGCTGCTTGGGTTTTTGTGTTTGAGCTTCGTGCCGTTCGCGGTCTGGCGGGCCGGCGTGTTCCGGCTGCGCCTGCGCGCCTTGTGGAAAGTGTTGCAGGAGCGTTTGTCGGTGCTGACCCGGGTGATGGAGGAAAATCTGGGCGGCATCCGCGTGGTGCGCGCCTTCTCCGGCCAGGACTACGAGATGGAAAAGTTCGACGAGCGATCCGAGGCCACCTTGGAGATCGCCTTGCAGCGGGTGGCGGTGCGGTATTCGAACACCTCAGTTATGACCTATTCCTATTTTCTGGCCATGGGGCTGGTGCTTTGGGTGGGCGGCTTGCGGGTTATCGACGGCCTCATCACGATCGGCGAACTGACCCAGTTTCTGGCCTTCATGACGGTGCTGCAGATGCCCATCCGGCAGACCGGAATGGTCATCAACGGCATCGCGCGGGCTTCGGTTTCGGGGCTGCGTTTGTTCGAAATTCTGGATATGGAACCGGCGGTGATGGAAAAACCCGGCGTCGCCGAATTGAAAATCGGCGACGGCGCGCTCGAATTTCACGATGTGGGATTTTCCTATGGCGGTTTTCCCGGCGAGCACACGATATCGAATGTGTCCTTCAAGGTCGCCAAGGGCGAAACCTTAGGGATCGTCGGCCCGCCCGGCAGCGGCAAATCCACCATCGCCCATCTGATCCCCCGCTTTTATGACGTGACGGAAGGGTCCATCACCATCGATGGCCAGGATATCCGCGACATTACGTTGGATTCGCTGCGCACCCATGTGGGGCTTGTGCAGCAGGACACCTTCCTGTTCACCACCGAGATATCCAACAACGTTGCCTATGGCGAGCCTTGGGCGGACTCAGCGCGCATCGTGCGGGCCACCGATTCGGCGCAATTGCACGACTATATCGCCGGCCTGCCGGAAGATTACGAAACTATGGTCGGCGAGCGCGGCGTTTCGCTGTCGGGCGGCCAGCGCCAGCGCCTGTCCATCGCCCGCAGTGTGCTTTTGACGCCATCGATCATGGTGTTCGATGATTCCACCGCCGCCGTCGACGCGGCCACCGAGATGCGCATCCGCCAGGCCCTCAGGGATCTGACAGCCAACCGGGCGACGATCATTATTTCGCACCGGCTGGCCTCGCTGATGCACGCCGATCAGATCATCTTCCTGGATGGCGGCGCCATTATCGAGAGCGGCAGCCACGCAGAGCTGTTGGCAATGGATGGGCGCTACAAGGCGCTTTATGATTTGCAGATCGGCGCCGCCAGGGAGGGCGCTCATGCTTAATCCCTCCAGAGAAACCGCCCGCGTCGCCCGCGGCGGCGCATCGGGCCTGCGCGGAGAGGAGCTGTTCGGCAATGCCTTCGACGGCAAGGTGATGGGGCGCTTTCTGTATTTCGTTACGCCCTACCGGCGGGTGCTGATCGTCGCCGTTCTGGCAGTGTTGGCGTTCACCCTGACCCAGATCGCGGTGCCGCTGGTGATCCGCATTATCATCGATGACGCCCTGATCGGCGATGCCGCCAACCGCGATCTGCTGCAAATGGCGGCCATCGGGTTCTTTGGCGTGGTTACCATCAACTATGTTGCCAACTATATTCAATTGATCACGGTCGCCAAAACCGCCGAGCGTATTCTGATCGATATCAGGCGCGCCATGTATGCGCATCTGCAACGTGTGTCGCTGTCGTTCATGGATAAGACCGAGGTCGGGCGCCTGATGTCGCGGCTGCAGGGTGATGTGGGCTCGCTGCAGGAATTCCTCGAAACCTCGATCTTCGCCATCGGCGATATCGTGCTCCTTATCGGCATCGTCACGGTGATGGTCATTCTGGACTGGCAGTTGGGATTGCTGACCTTGTCGGTGGTGCCGATCCTTTTGGTCATCCGCGTTGTCTGGCTGCCGATCGCCAAGCGCGCCTTCATGCGGGCCCGGGAAACCTCGTCCATCGTCAATGGCGCGCTCGCCGAAAACATCAACGGCGTGCGCACGGTCCAGGGAATGACCCGCCAGCAAATCAACTACGACGCCTTCGAAGGCAAGGTGATGGACAACCTGTTGGCCCATTTGCGGGCCTCGCGGCTGGCCCAGATCATGGTGCCCACGGTCGATACCCTGACCGGCGGCGCCATGGCCATTGTCATCGTCATCGGCGGCAATCTGGTGCTCGAGCGCACCCTGGATGTGGGCGTGATGGTCGCCTTTCTGTTTTATATCCAGCGCTTTTTCGATCCTATCCGGTCGCTAACCATGCAATACAGCGTCATGCAGCGGGCCATGGCGTCGGGCCAGCGCATCTTCGAAGTGCTCGACGTCAAGGTCGAGGTCGAGGACAAGCCCGATGCGGCCAGCCTCGAGGATGCCGACGGCTCGGTGGAATTCAAAGATGTCACCTTCGGCTACGTCAAGGGCCAGGCGGTCTTAAAAAACATCAACTTCCGTATCGAGCAGGGTGAAACTATCGCCCTGGTGGGGCCGACCGGTTCGGGCAAAACCTCGACCACGGCTTTGATGCACCGCTTCTATGACGTCTGGGAAGGAGAGATACTGGTCGGCGGCAAGGATGTGCGCGACGTCACCCAGGAATCCCTCGGCCAGCATGTGGCGATGGTGCTGCAGGAGCCGTTTCTGTTCACCGGCACGGTGTTTGAGAATATCCGCTACCGGGCGACCGACGTGGGCATGGAGCAGATCGTCGCCGCCGCCAAGGCGGTCGGCGCCCATGATTTCATCATGGCATTGCCGGGCGGCTACGATGCCATCCTTGGCCAGCGCGGCGGCAATCTTTCCATCGGCCAGCGCCAATTGATCAGTTTCGCCCGGGCCATCGTCGCCGACGCCAAGATCCTGGTCCTCGACGAGGCGACCGCCAACGTGGACAGCTTTACCGAGCGCGATATTCAGCAAGCCCTGGCGCGCACCCTCAAAGGGCGCACCGGCATCGTCATCGCCCACCGCTTGGCGACGGTGCGCCATGCGGACCGGATCATTGTCCTGCAGGACGGCGCGATCACCGAGACCGGCACCCACGAAGAGCTGCTTGACCTCGGCGGGCTTTATCACCGGCTGCACGCAATGAACTATGCCTCTTTCGACGATGTGAACGAAGGCAAGGCCGCCGCCGCGTCGGTGGCCCTCGGAGAATAACCATGGACAGCAACGCCGACGACGGCAATTACCTGCGCCGCAATATGCAAAATCGGACGTTCTTTAACCCCACCACCATTCCGGCCCATGAGCGCGGCAAGCCTATCATCCGCATGGATTTGAACGAATGCCCCTATCCGCCGTCGCCGAAAGCGATTGCCGCCATGCAGGCCCACGCCGATAAGCTGAACCGCTATCCGGACGGCACCTGCCCCCAATTGACCGAGCGATTGGCGGCCATGACCGGCGTTGCGGCGCGGCAAATCTGTTGGGGATCGGGCTCGACGCAGCTCTTGAAAAGCATCATGGAAATGGTCATCGCGCCGGGCGATCATCTGGTGTCACCGAGCCTTCTTTGGCACCGCTTCCACGGCGTCTACGAGACCCTCGACGCCGAGGTGACCATGGTACCCAACTTAGCCGATGGCCATATCGATATCGACGGGCTGATGGGCGCCATCGGCAACAAGACGCGGCTCGCGGTTTTGCTGACGCCGAACAATCCCACCGGGCTGATGCTGGACGCCGACCAGATCCGCCATGTCTGCGTAACGACGCCCGAGAACGTGCTTTTGTTCATCGACGAGGCCTACCACGAATTTGCCGTCCATGCCGGCGGCGCCGATGCCTTGGAAATCGCCCAAGACCGGAAGGGGCCTTGGGTGGTATCACGCACCTTCTCCAAGGCCTATGCCCTGGCCGGCGCGCGCCTCGGCTATGCCTATTGCTCGTCCGAGGAATTGGCCAACGCCTTGCGCCTGATCACCTCCACCTTCAACATTTCGGCGTTTGCCGAAATTGGCGCGCTGGCCGCTCTTGATGACGCCGAATACAAAGATTTCATCATGGACAGCAACGCCACCGAGCGTCAGCGCATCATCGATGGCTTAAAAGAACTGGGCTGCAAGCCGATGCAATCGGTGACCAATTTCGTGGCTGCCGAGACCGGCGCGCCCGGCGAGAAGGTGGTGGCCGCCATGCGCGCCCGGGGTATCCGCATCGGGCGTCTGGCCGATTCCGGGTTCGAGACTTATGTGCGCATCTCCATGGGCCAGCCAAACGATACGGTTGCCTGCCTTGGCGCCCTCAAAGAGGTGCTGGAGGAATTGCGGAACTAGTCCCGATACGGCAAATCCCCGCCCATTGGGCGGGGATCTGTTTGTTGCTGTCCTCGGATCTTCTTTATGGCTATGCCTGGACCCGGCTGCGCCTTGGCGGCGGCGGCGGGCATTTAAAGATCAGATCGCAATTCCTGTCTGGCGCCAGGTCGATGTGCTTTTGCAATCGGGGCAAACGCGTTCCCCGGTATGGTTCGACATAAATTCGTCGAGACACATCAAACATTTGCGCATTTTCGGCTGAAGGTTTTCAGCTTGCGGCTTTTTATTCATTTCAGAACGAGAGGCCATTGTTTACCTCCTAACTCCCTCGGGTCCGTAACACTTTCCCATTTCTTGTTCGGCGATTATTCAGTCGCAATAACTCGCTCCTGCCCATTGTCACCCGTGGCCGGGCGACATGGGTTTGTCACCGTTATCTGAAAACGAGAAGCGTTATATAGTCGGAATCCGATTCAAATTACCTCTGCAAAAATTGCATAGCTGCTATGTGATAATAGCTATTCCTATGGGATACCCGCATGATTCTACGGTTTTCCAGGGGGTAGGGGTGGCCAATGCCGGTCTCGGGCCTGGCGAAAATTGCCGCTACATGTCTTCCAGGACGATCTCGAGCCCCTCGATGGTATCGGCAAAAGCGCCCAATTGGTGGTCCTGGACGCCCAGGAATATGGGCTCGGAGTTGCCCCGGTAGATGTTGATTTTGGCGTTATAGGCGTGCCGGGTGAGCCCGTGCTTGTCGGTAATCAGATATTTTTTGACGGTGTAGCTGTCGTCGTCGGCGTGCTCGCCGGTGAGGTAGCATTTGATCGCCTCCACCGGCTCGCCCGACAGCACCAGCCCTTCCAGGCTGGAGAGGGTTTCCTGGGTGCGCTCGATAAAATCGACGGTATCGACGCGCATCGCGGTTTCGCCGCCGGCGCCCGGCATGGGCACGTCGAAATCGCCGACCACCACCTGGCCGGGCACGGTGCGCTCGATCAGGCGCGCCAATTCGATGGTCACGTCGCCGACGATATAGCTGTAGATGGTCGGGTTGAGGCCCTCGGACTGGTAAAACTCATAATGGCCGCCGACGTGAAAGGCGGCGCGCAACAGCGGCGTGACGTTGCCCGACGATTTGGCGCGCGCGATGGCGTTGTCGGCGAGCACCAGATGCATGAAGTGGTAGAGATTGATATTCGCCTGGATCGAGCGGTCCCGGTTCCAGATGTAAAAGCCGTCGCCGGTGGTGGTGCG
>Ga0114996_10000837_pt1 | contig 42689 bp, 32 predicted proteins | sample ArcticOcean_MG_C_4_FD_87039 | JGI IMG/M metagenome (GOLD analysis project Ga0114996, IMG submission 87039) | Marine microbial communities from western Arctic Ocean - ArcticOcean_MG_CB4_134 | ecosystem: Environmental > Aquatic > Marine > Oceanic | place: Arctic Ocean: Canada Basin | collected... | reverse complement strand
GACTCGCATTACACAAAGACTCGCATTACACAAAGACTCGCATTACACAAAGACTCGCGTTACACAAAGACCCGCGTTACACAAAGACCCGCGTTACACAAAGACCCGCTTAACCGGGATAGACAAGCCATAGGCAGGGTCTTTCTCCGAGCGTCCGTAGAATGTAGGCGATTTTAACCGGCCCGTCAACGCGCCCCGAAGCGCTTCTGGCACGCTTCTGGTGGACAAACCTGACCGGCCGTTTCATAATCTCGCCCAATCCGGCCCTGCGCCCGAGACGTTTGAGTAACGGACTCACCCCAAGATTGGCCCCGATTCAAAGCCGGAATAGAACTAAGGAGTAACTAATGGTCCGCTATAACAAGGTGATTGAACTGTTGGAACAGGGCAAACCGGTGTTCTGCTCTGGCCTGACCTGGAACGGAAACTTGGATGATATGACCTTTGTGGGAGATGCAGACTACGACATGGTCATAGTCGAGATGGAGCATCAGGGGTTCGATCTTAACGACCTGCGTACCACGCTCCAGTTTCTGTTGAACCGAAAGAAAATCTCTGAGACGGGCTCCCTGCAGGCCGACCCAGCTCCCTTTGTGCGAATTCCACCCAATACTCGCGAACGGAACCAATGGGTTATGAAGCAGGCTCTGGACGCCGGTGTGTATGGTCTGGTGCTGCCGCATCTGGATAGCGTAGAAGACGCCAAGGCAGCGGTTGCAGCGGCCCGCTATCCCCAAGTGCCCGGCGTGGCAGACTTCGAGCCTGAAGGCGAAAGAGGTTGGTGGTACCGCATCGCCCCTCGTTACTGGGGCTTAACCCCCGCCGAATATTACGATGCAGCAGACATATGGCCCCTGGACCCGGACGGCAACATGCTCTTGATCGGCATCATTGAAGACCCGGTTGGCGTGAAGAACGTGCGTGACATTCTTCGGGAGGTCCCGGGCATCGGCGCGATCTGGGCCGGTCCCGGAGACATGTCCGTGGCTATGGGGCACAAAGGGAACGCCAGCCATCCGGATGTGCAGGCCAATCTTCTGACCATCCTTGAAGCCTGTAAGGAGTTTGGGGTCCCTTGTGCCACCGGCTGCACCGCTGAGGAAGTTCCCATTCGGTTGGAGCAAGGGTTCCGGATAATAATAACGGCCCCCGAGAAGACCACTAAGGGTCTGGACGAGGGCCGTAGGATCGCTGGCCGCTAGTCGGCGCGTTGGTTAACGCGCCGGTTATCGATTGTTACCTGGTTCCGGTGGTTGCGCTGGAACCTTCACCGGGGCTCTGCAAGAACTTGAAGATGTCCGATTCAGACGACAGGATGACTGTAGTCCGTTCGTTCAAGAAGTTCCTGTAGGCTTCCAGGCTCCTCTGGAACGAGAAGAAGTCCGGGTCTTTGTTGAGGGACTCAGCCAGGATGGAAATGGCCTGGGCTTCGCCGTCACCTCGGAGCCTGTTGGAGTCTCTGTCGGCCGCGGCCAGGATAACCTCAACTTCTCGGTCGGCTGCGGCTCGCCGGGTTCGGGCCTCCTCTTCACCTTCAGCACGTAACCGGCGGGAGATCTTTTCACGGTCTGAGCGCATCCGCTCAAAGATCCGGCCGGCCACTTCCTGAGGGAAGTCGGCGCGTTTGATTCGAACGTCGATCATCTCGACCCCGAAAGACGGGCTCTCTTGGGCCAGGTTGGTCTGGACCGCTGCGATCACGTCTTGCAACAACTCTGTTCGGGAGTTGGTGGGTATGACCTGGGAGTTGCCTTCGTCGTCGGTAACCGGCTCTCCGGATGCATCCAATTCAACGTTGCCGCCGATGATCTGCTCACGGCTACGTTCGGCGACCTCGGCTCTGAGGGATGAGTTGATCCGCTGGGCCAGAATGGTCCTTGCATTCTCTTCAGTGGTGAGCGTTTGCAAGAAGGCGCGCGGGTCGTTGATCCGGAAGCGGCCGTAGACGTCAATCTCCAGGATGTTAATGTCCTTGTCCAAGAACTGGCTGGGCGGCGCGTCGATACGCAGTAACCGCTTGTCGTAACTGGTGATGGTGTCTACGAATGGGGCCTTCACGTATAGGCCCGGTGCTGTGTGAATGCTCTTCACGTCTCCGAATCGGGTGACCACCACCTGTTCGGTTTCCTGCACCACGTACAGTGTCTGCGAGATTACTAACAGGGCAACTACTATTATTACCCCGGCTATGATTAGGTTCCTCATGGAGACCCCTTTTATTGCTTGTTAACTATCTGTTGTTGCTGGACTGATCTATTGGGAGTGCGGCCCTTCTAGGGAGCCCGCGGTCCCAGTGGGACCGGAAGGACACCATCCTGGCCGCCGAGTATCAGTACCGACTCGGCTTCAGGAGAAACGATTATCTTGTTGATGCCCGGCAGGATATCTTCCATCGCTTCCAGGAACAACCGCTCCTGGGTGACGAGGCTGGTTGACGGGACAAGCAGGTTTTCGCGGTTCATGTACTGGACCGTGAACTGGTTTCCGGCCTGCAATTCTTCGCCGGACTGAACTATCAGAGTCACGATGTTGGTCGACGGATCAAATCCCGAAACCGAGATATCGATCCCGCTGACCGCGCCACCGTCGGGGCCATCGACAACTACGATGTCGGCGAATGTAACGCCGGTTGTCAGATCGTCGTCGCCGTCCGAGTTGTCGGTGTCCATCGCTTTGTTGCTAAGGCGGACGCTGAACGGTCCTGCGCCAACGAATTGTGGTATCGACAGGTCTTCATTGCCCAGGTAGGCGATGGAGTACGCTTCGCCGATGGTCAGGTCGCCGGACTGTGCATCGTACGCAATTGAGAACCTGCAGGTCTCGGTAGCGTCTGTTGTTGCGACCTCATTGGCCGTGAATGCGCAGTTGCCCACACCCAGCACCGTTACGCCTGATACCAGGATGTCGAACCCATCACCGTCCAAGTCAGGGGCCTCGATCATCGACACATCCGAAAGACCGATGCCGGTGCTGGCGTCGTTGTCGCCGTCGCCGTTGTCGGTGTCTTGGAGCACGTTGGATAAGGTGATCGACCGGTCATTGAACTGGGCCAAGATGGACAGGAACTGGTCGGCTTCACCCTGTGCCCTTTCGATACGGGCACGTTTGAAAGCTTCAGCCGGCTGGATGATCTGTTCTGCTCGACCTCTGGCTTCCGGGAGCACTTGGTTCTCGTAAGCCTGAGCTTGGTTGGTGGCAGTTACCTTGTCCTGACGGGCTTGAAGCACGTCGTTAAACGCAGCCTGCACCTCGGCGGGTGCTTCCACCTTCTGGAGCTGTACGCTGACGATGTTGAGGCCAGTCTCGTAGCCGTCGAGAATCTCTTGCAGCTTCACTCCGGTATCTATCTCCAGGTTTACGCGCTCTTCAGCCAGTACCTCGGCCAAAGAACGTTGCCCAACTACCAGGCGTAGGGCCGCTTCAGTTGCGTCCTTCAATGTCCGGCCATCAGGTCGACCAGGGGCGATGTTCCGCTGGTCACCGGCGTCTTCCCCAGGGTCATCGACCTTGAAGAGGAAATGGGTCAGGTTTTTGATGTCGTATTGGACGACCATCTGAACGTCAATGATGTTCAGGTCGCCGCTGATCATTTGGGCTTCGATGGGCACCGGGGTGTTGGCCACGCCGTCGCTACTCCTGAAGCCAAGCTCCAAGCGCCGGACCAGGTCGGTCCGAACGATGTCTTTGTTACCAACGGGACCCGGCCACCACCAATGGAGTCCGTTCTGGGTTATCGGTGTTGCCTGGGCCTTTCCGAAAAGGCGGAGCACAGCTTGCTCACCGGGGCTGGTGGTGTAAACGCCGCTGGCTGCCCAGATCACCACGATCAGGCCGATCAACAAGGCTAGAGCTAGCCCTACGCCACCACCTCCCAAGCGCTGGGACACGCGACCGACTACGTCGCGGATACCGCCTAAAATCTTTTCAAGATCTAATTCTGGTTGCCTGGGTCCGCCTCCGGGTTGATACATGTCTGTAAGTTCCTTTTGCCTATCCTTTTAGGTATGGCGCAGGCTATCGTAGTGCCGAGCGCCCCATTATCTGCAAAGCTTTTTCGATTCTATCATCTAAGGGGTATCCGAACTACATCGCAGCCTCTAACTATGATGCACTACCATTGAAATACGTTGTAACGCTCCAATTGGACGGGTAGTCCGAGGCAAGCTGGCCAGCTCAGCCATTATCTGACCGCTCTGTGAGTCTATGCTAGGACAAAACCCGGGGTATAATACTGCCGTTGCCGAACCATTTTGTACTCAGACGGCGCAATATTTCAGTTGAGGAACAAGCACATGACAACATCTGGCCTGGAAGTAATCCCAGGGAACGATATGACACGGATCAGGGCAGTCTGTGACCACCAGAGCGGTCTGATTTACGTGGTGCCTGCGGACCGCAGTTGGGTCTGTGACCAAGCAAACATGCCGGCCCACGCCCTAGCCGGGTTCTTCAGAGAGCTGACTTCGCTGGAGAACAAAGAGGTCCAAGGGTTGATGCAGCAATGGGGTATCTACTACCGCCAGCTACCGAGAGACCAAGAAGATGCGGCGGGCGACGCCAGTCCGGCCTAACCCTTTAAAACGTGACGCACAAAAAAGAGGCGAGGTTTTAACCCCGCCTCTTTTTCTGTTTACTTACTAAACCGCTTGATCTATCAGTCGGCATCCCCGTCGGTTGCCGTTGACGTTAGCGTCGGTGACGGCTGAGGCATCGTTGGTTGCGGAAGGGGATTGGCGTTGTATTCCGGCGGCGCGTCCGGCGCAACAGGCGGCGTGGCCGTTTCACCACTAGGGTCGTCATCGGCGTTGAACAGCCGGTTCATTGCCTCGCCGGATACCGTCTCGTATTCGATCAGGTACTCGGCCAGTCTGACGAGCTTGGACTGATGGGTCTTGATCACTTCGACGGCTTCGTCGTAGGCGGTGTTGATCAGTCCAGAGACAGCGTAGTCGATTTCTTCCCCAATCTTGTCTCCGTAGTCCCTTTCTTCTCCCGATATGCCACGGCCCAAGAAGACCTGTTCTTCGGCCTTGCCAAAGGTCCGCGGCGCTCCCAGCCCGTCGAGGCTGTGGGAGTTCTTGATGATGATGGTGACGGGCTTTAGACCGGCTTCGATCAGCCCTTCACTGAATTGCGCCAACTGGAAGTCGTCTTCCTTGCGGGACCTGAATTCCGTGTCGTCGGTCATCGCCACGAGAAGGTCGTTGCCATACACCTCTATCGTTGAGATGTTGCCCTCGCGGGCGTTCTGGATAACTTCACTGATCGGCATCTCGTTGTAGTGTTGGGCGCTGAACATGCCGTAGCGCTTGATCATGCCCTGGGCCAACTTGGTGGCCTGCTCCAGGTCGTTGCTGGCGCCGGTGGTCACTTCGTCGAATATGATCTGCTCGGCGACGCGGCCGCCCATGGTGACAGCCATGCGGTGTTCGAACTGGTTCTTGGTCCACAGATACCGGTCTTCTTCCGGCACCAGCGAGGTATGGCCGCCCATCTGGCCGCGGGCGACGATGGAAATCTTGTGTACCGGATCGGCGAACTCAAGGCCCCACGCCACCAGAGCATGGCCGGCTTCGTGGTAGGCCGTCATCTCTTTCTCACGCGGGTTGATCCTCCGGTTCTTGCGCTGCGGGCCGGCGATGACCCGGTCCACGGCTTCCTCGAAGTCGACCATGAAGATGGATTTCTTATTGCCTCTAGCTGCCATGATGGCCGCTTCGTTGATCAGGTTAGCCAGCTCTGCTCCACTGAACCCCGGCGTTTCTTTGGCCAGTGAATCAAAGGCGACTTCCGGAGCCAATGGCTTACCGGCGGCGTGGACCTTCAAAATCGCTTTGCGTCCTTCGATGTCGGGCAGGTCCAAGGTCACACGGCGGTCAAATCGTCCCGGCCTTAGAAGGGCCGGGTCCAAGATGTCTGGGCGGTTGGTGGCGGCGATCACGATGACATTGGTGTTGGTTTCGAAACCGTCCATCTCAACCAATATCTGGTTCAGGGTCTGCTCGCGTTCGTCGTGTCCACCGCCGAGACCGGCACCCCGGTGGCGGCCGACAGCGTCGATCTCGTCCACGAAGACGATACATGGGGCGTTGCGCTTGGCCTGCTCAAACAGGTCTCTGACCCGGGCAGCACCAACTCCAACGAACATTTCCACGAACTCGGAACCGCTGATATGGAAGAAGGGCACTCCGGCCTCTCCAGCCACGGCCCTTGCCATCAGGGTCTTCCCGGTTCCGGGAGAGCCTACCAGTAGGACACCCTTGGGGATGCGAGCTCCCAAAGCGAGGAACCGCTCAGGGAACTTTAAGAACTCAACAACTTCTTGGAGTTCTTCTTTCGATTCTTCAACTCCAGCCACATCAGCGAAGGACACCGTTGGCTTGTTGAAGGTCATCATCTTGGCGCGGCTGCGCCCGAAACTCATGGTCTGGTTATTACTGCCCTGGGCCTGGCGCATCATGAATAGAATCAGACCGCCGAAGAATATCAGAGGCAGGAAATTCAGCATCAGACCGAGGAAGCTGCTCAGGCCGCTGGAGCCCTTGAACACAACCTCGACACCGGATGGTGGCCCCACGGCGACGCCGCTTTCGACCAGCAGGCCGAGGACGTCAGTATCGCGGCCAATGCGGCTGGTGAATCTATCGACACCGGCGGTGCTGGTCCCTCTAGGGAATACGGTAATCGTACGGCCGTCAATGACAATCTCTCGAATGTCATTGTTTTTAGCCATGGCGATAACCGTGGTGAGTGGTTCTTCACTGCGGGCGCCGAAGCTGGGCAACAACGTGTAGAAGATCACTATCACCCCGATGATTATCATCAGGTACACCATACTGTTGCGAAGCCACCGGTTGTTACCCATGTTTACCCCTTGATTCCAGTATCCAAACCCTACAGGTACTCCAACATTATATTATCGGAGTGAGCCTAAAAATGCAAAGCCGCCACGCTCAGATCGTATCGAGTCCGTTGATATGCGGGACCCGGCGATCGACCGGAATTTTCATCCCCGTTATATAACCCGTTAGATGAGTAGATGCATTACTCGTTCAATGGGTGCGGATTGCCCAATCTTGTTATAAACTTTCTCGTGCGGATCATCGCTGATCTTCGAAAGGGTGTCCGCTAAACATTACGCACACCAAGCCGAAATGGATGGGCGCTCGCGATTCAGACTTGCGATCTGATCGAAAAATCCGTCGGGCCGCTAGTCGGTTCGGCCTGAAGATAGAAATCAAAAGATAGAAGCCAAAAAACAGATACCAAAAACGGGGAAACATGGCAGAGTACGCACATCCTGAGTCACTGGTCAGCACTGATTGGGTGGCAGAACACGGATCCGACGACAACGTGAGACTGGTTGAAGTGGACGTTGATACGTCTTCCTATGACCAAGGCCATATCGCCGGCGCAGTGGGCTGGAACTGGCACACGCAACTCCAGGAGACCCTCAGCCGCGACCTGGTCAGCAAAGACGGCCTTGAGAAACTTCTGGGTTCGGCGGGTATCGACAACGGCACCACTGTCATACTCTACGGCGACAATAACAACTGGTTCGCCGCCTGGGCTTTCTGGCAGATGAAGTACTACGGGCATGACGCCGTCAAGCTGATGAACGGCGGTCGGGCCAAGTGGGAAGCAGAGGGCAAACCTCTGACCACCGCCGCCGCCAACCCCGGCAGCAAGTCCTACACGGCCAAAGCCCCCAACGAAGACATCCGGGCCTACCGTGACCAGGTCTTGAGCAAGGTCGGCGCAGGCAGTATCAACTTGGTTGATGTCCGCGCACCTGCCGAGTACAGCGGCGAGCTGCTGGCTCCCGAAGCTCTTCCCCAGGAGGGCGCCCAGCGCGGCGGGCACATCCCCGGTGCAGCCAACGTTCCTTGGGGGCAGGCTGTTGCCGAAGACGGCACTTTCAAGACGGCAGACGACCTCCAGGCCCTCTACGGCGGGAAGGGGATCGACGGCGGCAAAGAGACCATCGCTTACTGCCGGATCGGCGAGCGGTCGTCACACACCTGGTTCGTTTTGACCCAGCTTCTGGGACACAGCAACGTCCGCAACTACGATGGCTCCTGGACCGAGTGGGGCAGCATCGTGGGCGCACCCATCGAGAAGGGCTAACGAGTAGATTCTCGAAACCAGGACACTGGAATCGCAAGAAGGGCTGCATCACTGCAGCCCTTCTTTTTTACTAAAATTTAAACAATCTGGTCGCCCTGAAACGCTCGATCAGCGCATTCGGCTAAAGGTTTCGGCGTATCTCCGCGGCGATACTTTCGAAGTCTTCGTCTGAAGGCTCAAGCCTGGGGAATTCGGATTCCCAGATCGTCTTTTTCGGTTCCGGGTCGGTCGCGCGGCGGACGACCATGTGCCAATGAAGGTGGGGGACCGTATTTCCGAATAGCCCGTGGTTCAACTTGATGTCCGGAAACGTTTTCTCCAGGGCCAGGGCCAGCCGTGAAGCATCGTCGACGTATCTGTGTTGCTCTTCCGGAGGCAATTGGTGTAACTCGGTCACGTGACCCTTATAAACCAAGATTGAAGAGCCTCGGAAGAACTGCCAGTCCTTGTTCATGATGGCCGTGGAAACGCCCAACTCGGCTATCTTGCGTGGATATTGGCTGCCCTTCTGGGCGAATATCGGGTCCTGGCACATGAAACAATTCGCATCGGTGGTCATAGGATTCCTTCAGCTTTAGATTTTCCGGTCTTGCAATTAAGAAAATATGGTCCAAAGGGGTCTACATAATTGACCCGTTTAGGGCTCACCATCCCGTTCTATCGGGGTGATGATGGGTATATGAACAACTTCAGAGATTCGGTATCGACATCGATCGGAAACTTCGCACTGGTCGTTTGTCTGGCAGCGGCCACCGTTGTTTTCGTATCCATCGCTCTAACCGCCGGTTGGGCGCTCCGGTTCTATCAAAGTGTGCGGCCCGTTTCCGAAGCAACTCAAATCACCCAGACGCGCCAAGGTTAACCGAAACCACGGCATCTTTGGTCTTTCTTAACTCGCGAAGTTAGGCCAGTAACCGGGCGCCATATCCATTGGGGTCAAAAGCATCGATGGAATCCGGTGCAGCCACCCGCATCGACCGCATCACCCCCGCATCGTTCAAAACCTCTGCGATGCGTTCCGCTACTTCCGACGGACTCCCCCCCAGATGAACGGTATTCTCTCCATCTTTTGCGTACATCTCAGCAGCGCCTACATCAGGATGTAGGATGGGGATGCACCCACAGGCCAATGCCTCTATCGGCGGTACTCCAAGGCCTTCATACAAAGATGGGAACAGCAACATGCTGTGGTCCAGATAGAGTCGGCAGAGCCTTTCTTCACTGATCGCCTCGACGATCTCAACACCGGGCAGCATTTCTTGAGCCATCCGTTTGCTACCTTCGCCCCGGCACCAGATCGAGATGGTCGTCTCGGGACGAATCTTCAAGAGATTCTGAAGTATCTCCCCGCCGGACGGCCCGGACTGAGGGTCTTTCCAGAACAGCAGAACATCTTGTCTGGGTTTTTCGAGGTCGATGTTGTCTCGCTGACTCCATATCGGGTGCGAGATCGGCCCTGGCACCAGCGCAGGACTCGGAACGTGGTCGGCCACCTCATCCCCAGTGAACCTCGACGAGATTACTATCTTTCCCTGGAACGATTCCCGCATCGACCTGAAGGTCTCTTTGTGCCCGTGGATGTCTTCTTCAGGGTGCCAAAGTAGGTAGACCTGGCGTTCCTGGGGGAATTTGTCACGGTATTCGTGTACCTGGGCGATGGTGTGGACTATCAGACGATCGAACCCGCGCAGTTGCCTCTTTGATGCCTTGCGGGCTACGAACCGCACGGAGATTCTGTCGCCTACTCCAGACTCGTCCAACAGGTCTTGGAAGCTGAAGCGGCGCTTTTTCGCCCAATCCCGGGCCGATAGTAAGGCAGATTTGATCCAAGACAAGCGTCTCTTACCTAAGACAACGCTGTAATAATAGTACGGTAGGACCGGTAGGAATATGGTTACATCGTGCCCGTTACGGGCTAGGTCGATGGCAGCGATGGCAGCGATCTTTTGCGGTCCGCCCAGGATGTTGACCGGGAGCACCATGGCCACCGGTTTGGAATCAGACATCGGGCCGGTCTATCCTGGCCAAGCCGACTGCAAAGATCGGCGCTGCGTTCATATCCCTTGACCCCTAACCCTGCTCCTTCGCGATCGCCAGGCTGGTCCGCCAATAATTCAACAGGTCTTTCAGAGTTTCCTTGAACGGAATCAGCGGTTCCCAACCCGTGAGATTGCGGAAGACGGTGCTGTCGCCGCAGAGCAACGGCACGTCGGACGGTCTCATGCGGCTAGGGTCTTGTTGGATGTCGATCTTCGCCGATGACATCGACAGCAGATAATCTAGGACCTCTCGGATGGCCCAGGGTATTCCCGAAGCGAGGTTATAAACCTCTCCGGGTTGGCCTTTTTCCAAGGCGAGCCAATACCCTTTCACGATGTCTCGAACGTCGCAGTAATCCCGTTGGGCCTCCAGGTTACCAACGTAGACCACCGGCGGTCGCGCTTCGGTCTCAATCTCGGCTATCTGCAGGGCGAAGTTGGATTCCACAAACACTGACCCTCGTCTTGGCCCGGTGTGGTTGAACGCTCTGGTGCGGATGATTTTCATCCCATAAGACTGATGATATTGGTACCCCAGCATGTCCTGAGTAACCTTGCTCACGGCGTAGGGACTCAAGGGACGGAGAGCCGCAGTCTCGGGGACCGGGGTTTCTTCGGGCGGAGTGTAGCCGTATTCCTCGCTGGAGCCTGCGATCTGTATCAGCGGGTCAAGGTCGTTTCTGCGGATAGCTTCAAAAAGGTTGACCTGGCCAACGATATTGTTGGCTAGAGTCTCTTCAGGGGCTTGCCACGAGGCTGGAACATAGCTCTGCGCGGCCAGGTGGAACACCATATCGGGCTTGGACTCTTGGATCAGAGAGTTTACCGATGAAGCGTCTTTGAGTTCACATTCGATCAGCTTTACTTGATCTTTTATCTGAGTGATGTTTTCCATGCGGCTACGCCACCGAAAAGATCCGTATACTTCGGCATTTTGGCTCAGGGCGTATTCCGCTAAATGGCTACCCACGAATCCGGTTATACCGGTGATCAAGATTCTCATAGAACCGCTAGGCCCTCCAAAAGCCGACTTTGCTAAAAGGTCCGAGTCGCTCGCTGAATATGTCCCAAATCGTGAGCGTCTTTGGACCCGGAATAAATATCGTCTGATTCATTTCCGCATTGAGTACCAGGTAAAGGCAAGCCTATGACGCCCTGGCCAGTCTCGCCGGAACCCAGCTTGAGTTTCATCTCTCAGCGTAACGCATATTATATAGCCCAAGCGCCGGTGTCAGCTTTGATATCGGTAGGGTTTTTGGCCGATACCAGACAGTGCCAGCAATACCGGCTAATACCCGCTAATGCCAGTTAATGAACACAGCCTGTAGAGAGAATCGCGCTGGAACGTATATTATAATTCTGCTCAGCCGGGTTAGCTGGATTTCGAGGACTTAGAAGATGGCGCAGGCAGCGGAGAAACGGGCTGAAGAGCTGCGGCGGGTGATCAACACCCACAACCATAGCTATTACGTGTTAGATGACTCAACTATCTCCGACGCGGAGTATGACCGTCTATTGCAAGAACTGCGGGGCCTGGAATCAGAACACCCCGAGTTGTTGACGCCGGATTCGCCGACGCAGCGGGTGGGTGGCGCGCCTGCTGACGGCTTCACTCAAGTTGTACACTCCGCGCCCATGCTCAGTCTGGGCAATGCTTTTAACCGAGAGGACCTGGAGAACTGGCTGCGGCGCACAAAGGGTCTCGTTGATGATGTGGATTTCCAGCTGGTTTGTGAGTTGAAGATCGACGGCTTGGCCGTGAACCTGACCTACGAAAACGGCGTGTTCATCCAGGGCGCCACCCGCGGCGATGGGGCCGTCGGCGAAGATATCACCCAGAACCTCCGGACCGTAAAAACCATCCCCCTTTCGCTGCTGGATGGAGCGCCGGACCGCTTGGAAGTACGCGGCGAAGTCTACCTACCCATCCCCGAGTTCCTGCGGATGAACGAGGAACTGGCCGCCAAGGGCGAGCAGCTCTACATGAACCCCAGGAACACGGGCGCCGGCAGCGTCCGGAACCTCAACCCGCAGGTGACCGCATCCAGGAACATGGAGATATGGGTGTATTCACTGACCGGAAACGGAGCAAGCACCCAGGCGGGCGCACCCCCGGCTGCCGCCGGGCACTGGGAGGCGCTGGAATGGCTGAAGGGCCTCGGGTTCAGGATCAATCCCCACAACCGGCTCTGCGACACGATCGATGAAGTCATCGAGTTCTATGACCACTGGGTTGAGGCCCGGCACGACCTGCCCTACGAAGCCGACGGCGTGGTCGTGAAAGTCTCATCGCTGGCCCTGCAAGATATTTTGGGGGTCGTTGGCCGGGAGCCGCGTTGGGCCATAGCCTACAAATTCCCCGCCGAGCAGGCCGTCACTGAATTACTAGCAATCGAGGTAACGGTGGGCCGGACCGGCAGCCTGAACCCTACCGCAATATTGAAACCGGTGGTGGTCAGCGGTGTGACGGTGGAGCACGCGTCCCTACACAACGAGGAGGATATCCACCGCAAGGACATCCGAGTCGGCGACACGGTAACCATCGAACGCGCCGGAGACGTCATACCTCACGTCCTTGGCCCAGTCTTGGAAAATCGGCCCAAGGGCGCGCGGAAATTCAAGATGCCATCGCGGTGCCCTTCCTGCGGCACGGCGATCGTCAAACCGGAAGACGAAGCGATGCACCGCTGTCCCAATACCTCGTGCCCGGCACAGTTCTTTGAGCTCCTCAAGCATTTCGTGAGCAAGGGCGCGATGGACATCGACGGTCTGGGTGAGCAGTGGTGCCGTATCTTGATCGACAAGGGCCTCGTCACCGACCTGGCCGGCCTCTACACCCTGCAGAAAGACGATCTGCTGGAATTGGACCGCATGGGTGACAAGCTGGCGACCAGGATCATGGCCAACATCGAAGCCAGCAAGCAAAAACCCCTGGCCCGGCTGCTGTTTGCCATGGGGATAATCCATGTGGGCTCAGAGGTCGCCGAACTGCTGACCCAGGCCTACAACAGCGTTGATGAGATCGCCGCCGCCACGGAAGAAGAACTCGCGGAGATACCCGGCATCGGCCCCAAGATCGCGACCAGCATAGCGTCCTACTTCCAAGTGGACGTCAACAAGTCGGTGGTCGAGAAACTACGCACGGCCGGCGTAAACATGAAACAAGAACCGAGGCCAGTCGTCAGCACCAAGAGCCTGCCTCTAGCGGGAAAGACGTTCGTCGTCACCGGCACGCTCTCGGCGTTCTCCAGGAGTGAGTCTGAGTCTAGGATCAAAGACCTGGGCGGAAAGATCACATCGTCGGTCACCAAGAATACCGATTACCTGGTGGTGGGCGAGGCTCCCGGCTCCAAATTAGCCGCAGCTGAGCGGCTGGGCACTGAAATATTGGACGAAGAAAAGTTCGTCGACCTGCTGGCCAATCCCCCAGTGGAGGCCGACGGTTGAGCTTGTCGTTGGACAGAAAAGTCGTGGAAGACCCCTCGCCTTGGGCTGAGTTTTTCCCGATCGATGCCGTCACGCCCATCACAGCGGTCCATCGGGGCATCGAATACCGGGGTGAAGTCGTTCGCGCGGCGCGGTGGTCGGCGAGTCTTGGCCAAGCACCAAGGGATGGTTCTTACTTCAAGATCGTTCTGCTGCAGAGCAGCCCTAAACTTGGTCTGCAACCCACGCTGGACCGGAATACTGCCGTCTGTGTTCCAGCGTCGCGTTCCGGAAGTCAGACCCAGCGGATCATAGGGGAGATTACCGCCGCCAAGCGGGCATCCTACCTAACCCGGCGTGATGTGGATGCGGCAGCCATCAACAGCGCTCTCAGAGAACGTCAGGACGACCTTGAAAACCTATTGGTTGAAGAAGAGTCGGCCCGGTTCGCCAAGGGCAGCATCCTTGTGCAGGACGGACCAGGCCCGGAGCTTGTTGACGTCTACGCCGGAGATGACCCTGCTGACTGGATGGAGAACTTGGCCGGTTGGCTCTTGGCGCGTCGTTATCCCAGACTGCCCGTCGATACTTGTGTTTTGGACCAGCCGGTCACCGAGGATGACGTAGCAGAGATTTTCGAGTCCATCTTCGATCGGTCAGGCGGCAATCCGGCGTTCCTTGTCGCGTTGGGCCTGGCATCCCCCGATACCAACAGCGCCTACGACCCTTCCCGCTGTCCGGTGTTCCAATTGGTGCGGGATAAGATGGGCGGGGGTGCGTCCGACTTCGGGGAACTCCACAAATACTTGTCAGATGAGATTGGACTGACCGGCCAGTTGGCCTCCCTGTTTCTGGTGCTGTTCGTCAGCTATGAAAGCCCCGAACACCCCGAAAGCCCCGAAAGCTCCGAACGCCCCGAGTATCAGATCTCTTTGAAGAACCATGCTGAGATCACCATGGTGGATGGCGGGCAATTCTTCGGCACGAGACTGACCCCTGACTTGATTCCACTGATAGCGTGGGATGAGCACTTGGCGTCCAAGGCTGCGTCCATCGCCCCGGCCTCTGAGCCATCTTTTGACGACGTAAAACACCACCTGTCGGTCCTGTGCCCCGAATCGATGTCCTGCCCGCAGGACTCGGTCAACCAAGTGTTGGCCAGCCACCTGGTATTCATCGGCGGGCAGATCGCGATAGCCCGACAGATAATGGATTTATTTGACGCCGAATTCTCAGTTGAACTGGAACAAGCCCTCCACAGGTTGAGACGGGTCTCTGGGGTTGGATATGCCAGGATATATCACTCGATCCGGACCACCTACTCCTCGCTCTTTGACCTGAGAGACGACCTTGAAACGGTGCGGGAATTGGCCTCGCTGCAGAATGACGCGGAAGAGATATTCCGGGCCAGGACCTACATCGCTGAGGCCCAGGTACCGGCGGCGGATTTTCCCAATCTGGCCGTGGACCGGGATACCCTGCTCACCGGGCTTGCGCCGGCACGGTTGGTACCCGCCAAGAGCAGAGGTTGGAGCGCCATCGCTCGGGATGCAGCGGCGTTCAAGCTCAGGTACATCCAGGCCTACCGGGACCATCACCAAAGGTTCCATGACGAGTTGCCAGGGTTTCAGTCTGAATTGATGACGGCCAAGAAAAAATCGGCTGCGTTGGGGCTGTTGAACACGCTGGTCGAATTGGGTGAACCCACCGGGACTGCCCTGGATGAAGGTTTGGCCGCCTTGGTTACCGGGCCCAGCCCATGCTCGCAGCAGGGAAACGACCTAGATCTTTCCGGCGATTCAAGTTGCCGGGAGTGCCGTATCAGTCTGTTACAGCACGTCCCCTCTGCCGAGTTGGCCAGATTGGCGCCGCAGGTTGACATGGCTCTGGGTGGCAAGACCCAGGAGCTTAGCAGGTGTCTGGTGGAGAAAGCCCTGGCTGGCCACGCTGGCGAAAAGAGGCAAGAGTTCCTGCAGATAGTCCAGGCCAGCGAGCTTTCTTCTTTGGCCAACACCCTGGACAATGACTTGATCGTGTTCATAAAACAGGTATTGGATTAAAGATGCTCATCGTTGTTGGCCTGGGCAACCCCGGCACGCGCTACACCTCCACCAGACACAATGTCGGATTCCGGTTCATCGATCTCATGGCGAAGCGGGCCGACATCAAACTAAACGACCGGCGCGCCAAGGCAGTACTGGGGCAAGGCCGGATCGCAGGTCAGGATGTGGTGCTCGCCAAGCCCCGCACCTTCATGAATAACAGCGGAGAGGGCATAGATTATCTGTTGGCCCGGTTTGGCGGCCGCCCGTCCGATCTATTGATCGTGTACGACGAGATGGCCCTTCCGACCGGCCGCATCAGGCTCAGGGTGGCGGGCAGTCATGCCGGGCACAACGGGATCCGGTCCATCATCTCGGCCGTACAAACAGAGGGATTCTCGAGATTGCGGATCGGAGTTGGACAACCGCCCCAGGGCGCCGATTCCATACCGCATGTCCTCGGTAAGTTCAGTAAAGAAGAAGAGCCGCTTGTAGCGCAGGCGGTCCAAGACGCTGTCGGGGCGGTACAATGCATCCTCGAAGAGAACATCGACATTGCGATGAACCGCTACAACGTCATCGGAAATTAAGCCGGTGGTCGCCTAGATTACCTCTAGACCTCATTCACTGATTCTTCAGCCATCCTTTGCATCTGCTGGTCTAAGCCGTAAATGAAGAGATTTATTTCGTTGGGGCTACTTCTGTTGAGCGCCGGGCTGCTTGCCTGTTCCGGCTCGACCCCTGTTGCGCCGACAGCTAACTCTCAACCGACCGAACAGACCGACCCGAACACACTTCCGCCCGACAACCGGGCGACTGTCACACCGGAACCCCCGGCCAAGGTCCTCCCAGCCCACAATGAGCCCAATAAGGCCAGACAGTTCATCGACGCCCCGGACCGGGACCTCTTCCGGTTGACCAGAGAATTGGTGCCGGGCAGCGGTGATATCTCGAGGACCATTGCCGGCGACGCCACGGAATTTTCAGTGGGCCGCACCGATACCTTCTGGTTGGTGGACCTGGCTAGCACCAAGACCTACCAGAGGGAATTCCGGCTGGCCCTGGTTACGCCCCACGCTTATTGGTACGTTGAGGACGGTCTGGACGTTAGTGCCTCCGGCCTCGAGCGATTGGCCGCCCGGTTTGAAGAGGACATCTATCCGGTGCTCACCCAGGTCTTTGGCAGCGAATGGAACCCCGGTATAGATAATGACCCTCGCCTGAACATCCTGAATGCCAGGCTGAGCGGTGTTGCTGGCTATTTCAGTTCGACCGACGAATACCCAACCAGTGTCCGGCCCCGGAGCAACCAGCGGGAAATCATCTACGTCAACGCCCTTAGCGTACCTCCGGGCGGACTCAACTACGACCAGGTCCTCGCCCATGAATTACAGCATGCCATCCACTGGAACGCCGATGCCTCTGAAGACACCTGGGTGAATGAAGGCCTGGCGGAACTGTCGTCCAGTATCGCGTTGGAGTCCACATTCTCTATTCGGCAGTTCCTCCGGGGCTCTCCGATCTCATTGATCAACTGGCCCACATCTTCCGTTGGGAGCATCAACAACTACGGCGCCGCATCACTCTTCATGCACTTCCTCACCGAGCACTACGGCGGGCAGGATGACCTCAGGGACCTGCTGGCCCAACAGAAAGACAGCATCGCCGGCATTGACGAGTATCTGGAAGATAAGGGATATGATGCGCGGTTCGAGGACGTGTTCAGACAATGGGCGGCCGCCAACATCCTGGATAGGGACCTAGACCCGGGCCACGCGATAATGGGCTATGACGACCTCGATGTGGGGGCTAACGTATCCAAGAGCATCAGCGGGTTCAAAGAGACGGAGTCGGAGATACCCCAATATGCCGTGGAGTACATCGAGCTAAGGTCTATCACCGAGCCGTTCGATCTGTCTTTCAAAGGGCAAACCACGACCGAGCTACTTCCGATCGACGTGGGTCCGGCCGGTTGCTGGTGGAGCAACTCAGGCGATTCTATCGACTCCACCCTGTCTCACCGGTTTGAGATTCCAATCGGCGCCACCGCAGTCTTGGAATATGAGATCTGGTATGAGATCGAAGAAGATTGGGACTACGTCTACGTGGAGGCCTCGGTCGATGGCGGAAATACCTGGCAGATACTTGAGACGCCCGTGACGACTCCCGAAAACCCCATCGGAAACGGCTTCGGTCCGGGCTACACCGGCAAGAGCGATGGCTGGCTGACCGACTCGGTCGACCTGTCTTCGTTCGCCGGAAAAGATATCTGGGTTCGGTTCCAATACGTAACCGATGACGCCATCAACGCTGCCGGCGCCTGTTTCCGAAACCTGACCATCTCATCACCCGAAGTGGTTGCGGCTGATGAGGGATGGGAAGCTCAGGGGTTCGTGTTCACCGACGACTTGGTACGGCAGTATTTCCAGGTCCAGTTGATAACTACGGGAGAAAACCCTGCGGTGCGTCAGCTGACTTTGAACGACGACAACGAGGGTAAATTTTTGGTCCAGCCGCCGGAAGACGGAGAACGATTGATCGTGGCGGTGGGTTCGTTGGCTGAGAAGACGAGGCAACCAGCCAGCTACACCTTGAGCCTAACGCCTGCGGACTAGAGAATAGGTAGATAGCGCGAGGACTCGTAATTCGGTTTTCTAAAGAATAGGTAGATAGCGCGACGACTCGGAGTCAGGTTTTTCTAGAGAATGGGTAGATAGCGGCCAATCTCGTAGTCAGTGACCGTGGCCCGGTATTCGTCCCATTCCATGGTCTTGTTCTGTATCACGCTGTGGAGGATGTGTTCGCCCAGCGATTCCCGAAGTAAATCGCTTCCCTCGGCCAAGGATAAAGCCTCTCCCAGACTGCCGGGCAACGCCATGATCCCCTTGGACTGACGCTCCTCAGGTGACATAGCGAACACGTTGCCTTCCATTGGCGGCGGCACCGGGTATTCGTTCTCGATTCCCTTGAATCCGGCAGCCAGCATCACACTGAATGCCAGATAGGGATTGCAGGCTGGGTCCGGAGCGCGGTATTCCACCCTCATGGAACTCTCGTATCCAGGCTTATGGGCCGGTACACGGATCAGGTCAGACCGGCTGATGTGGGCCCAAGATATGAACGCTGGAGCCTCGAACCCTGGTACCAGACGCTTGTATGAGTTGACCCATTGGTTGGTGATCAGGGTGATCTCCGGAGCGTGGTGCAGCAGACCGGCGATGAACCTTTTGCCCGTGATGGACAGTTGGTGTTCGTCGTCCGCATCGAAGAACGTGTTCTTGTCGCCCTGGAATAAGGACTGATGGATATGCATGCCCGAGCCGTTCATACCGGAGATGGGCTTGGGCATGAAGGTGGCGTAAGCCGAAGCCAATTGGGCCAATTCCTTGATGACCAGTCTGGCCGTCATGACGTTGTCGGCCATCGTCAGAGCGTCGGTGTATTGCAGGTCTATCTCGTGCTGGCTGTGGGCGCCTTCATGGTGGGAATACTTGACCGGAATACCCATGTCGGCCAGGTTCAAGACCGTGTCCCGCCGAAGGTCCGCCGCCGGATAGCTGGATACCTGGTCGTAGTACCCCTGCTGGTCCAGGGGTTCTGGCGTTTTGGAGTCTCTCAGATAGAAGAACTCCAATTCCGGCCCCACATAGTAGGTGTACCCGTTTTTTGCCAGGCGTTCCAGGTTGCGTTTGAGGGCGTAGCGGGGGTCGCCGATGAACGGCTCGCCCCGGGGAGTGCGTATGTCGCAGAACATCCTGGCCACTGCGTTCTGGCGCGGACGCCAGGGCAACAGGGTGAACGTGGTCGGGTCGGGGAAGGCGCGCATGTCGCTTTCATCGATGCGGGCGAAACCCTCGATGGCCGCGCCGTCGAATCCCACGCCCTGTTCAATGGCGTCTTCTAGGTCTTCCACCGTGATGGCAAACCCCTTCAGATGCCCCAGAATGTCGGTGAACCACAGGCGGATGAACTTAACATCATTCTCCTGTGCCATGCGTACCACGAAGTCTCTCTCCGCAGCCCGCTCTCCGTCCATGTGCTTCCTCCACGCGAATGCCTGCGCGCGAATGCCTGCGCGCGAATGCCTGTAATCACTAAGTATAGCGGTTTATTTCGGCCCTGGTTCTTGGTTTCTGCCGGCTGTGCCGGTAACCAAATGGGCGGGGCCGGCTAGACCGCCAACCCCGCCCATTCATGTTGCCGTTTGATCGAGCCGGTCGGCTATGGCTCGTAGGCCTGCTCTCCGTGCTCGGATATATCCAGTCCCATGTTCTCACTCTGTTCATCGGCGGCGAGGCCAATGGTGAACTTGATCGCATACAAGATGATTCCGGTAACAACGAAAGACCAACCGAACGAAGCACCGATACCAATGATCTGGTTGAGGATCTGTTCGCCGCGGCTGACGCCGTCTCCCAGAGCGGCGTAGCCCACGCCGACGAAGAGACCGGTGGCCAAGGCTCCCCAGATGCCGCCAACGCCGTGGACTCCAAATACAGCCAAGGCGTCGTCAACTCTGAGTTTCAGCAAGAACTTGACCATGCTGTAACAGATCACGCCGGCCACCGCTCCTATTATCAGGGCAGGCATCGGGCCGACGAAACCGGCGGCCGGCGTGATGGCCACCAGACCGGCCACTGCTCCGGACGCGGCTCCAACCGCGCTGGGCTTTTTATCGATGAGCCAGGACATGAACAACCAAGACATCATGGCTGCGGCAGCTGCTGTGTTGGTCACCACAAACGCGTTGGTGGCAACACCGTCCGCGGCCAGGCTGCTTCCGGCATTGAAGCCGAACCAGCCGAACCATAGCAGGGCAGCGCCCAGAACGACCATCGGTACGTTGGCCGGTCCCATGGGTTGTTCCGGGAACCCGATCCTGCGGCCAATGATGAGGGCCGCGACCAATGCTCCGGCGCCGGCGCTGATGTGCACCACAGTGCCTCCGGCGAAGTCCAAAGCGCCCAGTTCACCCAGCCAACCTCCGCCCCAGACCCAGTGGGCCAGCGGAGCGTAGACGATGGTCACCCACAAAACGATGAAGATACACAGCGCGCTGAATTTCATGCGCTCGGCAAAAGCGCCTGTTATCAAGGCCGGGGTGATAATGGCAAACATGGCCTGGAAGATCATGAATGCTTGATGCGGGATCGTGTCCGAATAGGGACCCGCTTCGTCGGCTGAAACACCGTTCAGACCGAACCACTGCAGGTCTCCGATGAGATTCCAGCCTCCAACATCGTGGCCAAAGGCCAAGCTGTAACCCCACAAGACCCACACTATCCCCACCAATCCGATAGATACAAAGCTGTACATGATGGTGGAAACGATGTTTTTCTTGCGGACCAGTCCCCCGTAGAAAAACGCCAATCCCGGCGTCATCAGCAACACTAGAGCCGATGCCGTCAGGACCCATGCCGTATCCCCTGAACTAATCATTCCTACACCGCCTTCGTTTTTTTTGAGACAAAGAACAATCCATGCAGCCGCGAATGGCGAATAGCATGGATCGTTTAGCTCAAGTTATGGCCTGCGGCGAACCGGCCCTGGCCCGGCCGCAAGTTCGATAGTGATTTACTTGAGTGATTTACTTGCGAATCAACAACTTAGGAATAACCACCCACATCCCGAACAGTCCCACAAAGGCTCCCGCTGCTACCAGTGCAATCATCAGTCGTTTCCTCCGGTTAAGTGTTAGCCCTAGTTTGCATTCGATTTGTTACAGAGAAATATCGTAGTTGTTAAATGTTTGTTACATCCGACGGGCTTCAGGCACGGATGTTTCGGACGCGGGGGAACAACTTGTTAACTTCTATATTCGCCCATCCTGATAGGCAAGACCAGCTAGATAAGACCGGAGACTTCTGACAGAGGAACGACGGACCCCCTGACGGAAGTCTCCGGTCTAAACCGGCCCTTACGGGCCTCAGGTTTGGATAATGTCCTGGTTAATCGTCACCGTAGGCAGGGATGCCGTGTTCCGATATGTCCAAGCCTTCCAGCTCCTCTTCTTCCGTGGCACGGACGCCCATGGAGACCTTGAGCAGCAGGAACAGAGCGAAACCGGTCACCAGACCCCAGGCCATGACCACTCCCATGCTGATCAACTGGGATATGATCTGCTTGCCTTCTCCGACAACCAGGCCTTCCACTCCATTGTTGCCGTTGGCGAAGATACCCACCGCCAGCAGACCCCACAGTCCGGTCACTCCGTGGACCGAGATAGCGCCCACCGGGTCGTCTATCTTGAATACCCGCTCAATGACAATCAAAGAGGCCATCATGATTGGGGCTGCGATGGCGCCGATGACCACTGCCGACCACGGTTCCACAAACGCTGCGCCCGCGGTGATGCCCACCAGCCCAGCCAGTGCGCCGTTACAGGCGATCAAGATGTCGGTCTTGCCAGTGCGCACCAGTCGGATGTACAAGGCGACTATCGATCCTGTTGCTCCGGCCATCAGAGTGTTGATGGCATTCAGACCGATCGAGTCGCCGGTGTTGATGTTGAACCCGAACCAGCCAAAGAACAGGATGAATGTTCCAATGACCACGTAGCCGACGTTATGCCCGGAGATCACGTTGGATGACCCGTCGGGATTGAACTTGCCGATCCGCGGGCCGACGACCACCGCACCCGCTAGGGCTACGAAACCACCCACAGCGTGTACCACACCAGAACCGGCGTAGTCAGCCGCCGCCGGCAGGTCGATCTCGCTCAGTTGAGACAACCAGCCTCCGCCCCAGACCCAGTGTCCGTAGAGCGGGTAGATGATGGCGCCAATGATGAAGCTATAGGCCAGATAAGCCTGAGTCTTGGTCCGCTCGGCCACTGCACCGGCCACGATGGTGGCGGCGGTCCCGGCGAAGACCATCTGGAAGACGAAGTCTACATAGGTCTGTCCGTCCGCAGCGTCGGTCAAGAAGTAGTTGGTATTGCCGGCGATACCAAGCTCCGACGTTCCCCACATCAGGGCGAAACCGAAAGCCCAGAAGGACAGCGACGCGATGGCGAAGTCCATGAAGCTCTTGGTCATGTAGTTGGTTGTGTTCTTGGCGCGGATCAGTCCTGCGCCAAGAAAGGCGAACCCCGCCTGCATGAAGAACACCAGGAATGCGCCCAGCATCCAAATGATGTTGGCGCTCTGGTCCAGCTTGTCTGCGTCCGAGGTGATGTCCTGGGCAAAAGCCACGCTGTACCCGGTGATCATCGCAACAGCCACCAACCCGGCGACGGCGAAGGGTAATGACCTTCTTAATATGCGTGCGCCATTGGATTGCGGCGCCGTCTCGACTAACATTCTTGCCTCCTTGTCCCCAAAGGGGTTTTGAAAGCTAGTCTACGAGGCGGATATTTCCTGCGAGTTTCGGAATTGTTACGTGGCTGTTTCTTGTTTGTTAACCATTTATTACGACGATGTTACACATGAGTTACGAAACCCGCATCACACGCTTGAGAACGAGCCCAAGTGGATTCCGGCAAACGCCGTGCTCTTAGGACGATCTCAATCAATAAACGCTAGTTAACCCAGGGAGACCGGTCTGAACCTGGCAAACAGGAGGCATTCGCCAGTCCCTAAAGAGACGCACTAGAGAAACGCGCTAAAGAGACGCGCTGATTACCCTTCCGAAGCTCGGCCGTATGTGACCTCGAAATAAGTCTGGTTCCGGTCCCGGTGATGAGGTATGACAACGACACTCATAGAAAGAGCGGCTGCGAAGTCATCCAGCGACTTCTGCGGTTCGGCAATGATGCGATACAGAACGCCCCGGTTCACGCGGTACCTGGCATTCGTGGGATCAAGCTCGATGGCAATGTTGAAATCCGGAAGGGCAGACTCGTAATCAGCGACGCTCGCGTAGATCTTGGCCCGGGAGTTGTAAAACCGTGCATGATTTGGGTTGATCCTGGTCGCCTCGTCCAGATGGGATATGGCCAACTCGTGCTTTCCAAAGAATGCGTACATCTCTCCGAGGTCAACAAAAAGGTCGACCGTGGATAGGACGAAATCGTCCCAGTTTTCAAGAAGCTCCTTGGCAGTGTCTTCCTGGCCCAAGGCAATCAGAGACTGGCCGCGGACCAGGTGCGCCAATCCGATGCTCGGGTTCAGCTCAATAGCTCTCTCCGCAAACTCGAGAGCCTTTTCATACTCTTCGATATTTCTCGAGTATTCGGCCAGATAAGCATGGACCAAGCCGAGTTGAGGGGTTGCAGCCAGCTCCGCGAACAACGACTGATTGGCGCCGTAGTAGTCGCCGAATTTAAGCCGCGCATATCCCCGATTCAGCCTGACCTCAGCGACGGTAAGCCCCAGGGCGTGACTCCGTTCGATATCGCTATTAGCTGATACTGCATCTCCCAACTCGAGATACGCCAGCCCTCTGAAATAGTGGGCAGCGGCGTCTTGCGGGTTTTGATCGATGATTCGGTCAAAGTATTCAACGTCGAGGCCAACGCCCAATCCGTCGTTGATCCGGCGGATCAGTTCTAAGGCAACCTGCATATCTCCTCTCAGCGAGATGCCGCGCTTCAGGCTCACCAACGCTTCATCTGGCCTTTCGAGTTCCATCAACGCCAGCCCCATGAGGGACAAGGCGCGAGAGGACTGGGAAGAATCTCCGGTAACTCCCAATGACCATTCCAGGTGCGACAGAGCTTCTTCGGGCTGGTTGATGTAGATCAGCGACTCAGCCAGGTCATTTCGAATCGACCAGGAATCCAGCACCAAGGTGGCGGCAATCCTGTATGAGTCGACTGCGGATTCGCTCAATTGCAGATTGAACATGGCGTTGGCGGCGGCCAGCCTAGCCCGGTAATTAAACGGCTGCTGCCTGACCGCCTCCAGGTTTGATCTGAGACTCTCAAGGCCAAGGCACACCAGATAGGGCTGTTCGTCCTGTGCGTTGCAGACAGGTTCGGTCGCTACTTCGGGCTGAAATTGATAGGCCAAGAAGATGTTGGCACGGTTGTTGTAATAACTGGGTACGCCAGGGGCCAATTCTATGGCCCGATCAAGGTACTCGATCGTAGTTGTAAAATCGCCAGCCCTAAAATGCTCAAGAGCCTGACCCTCAGCGATCGAAGCCCGAACGTAATTCACACTCTTTTCCCAGGTGACAACCCCGATACCGCCAAACAAGAATGCTACTACTGCCAGCCTGAAGATCATTCCGGTTGCCATCGACTGCGATGCAGAGGCCCTCGATGCTCGGCGCCGGTCTCTGCGGCTAAGCGGCTCGGAAGGCCCGTCCGCCTGAGCGCCAGCGGTTTCCTGTTGTTCGGTATCTAGATTCACCAATGCGGCGAACAGGCCGAAGATCACCCAAAGTATCGTGAGGTCGGAAACCCGGGCCACGCCGACCATCATTTCCAAGAGCCGCCCAAAAACGATCGCGGTCAGCCCGAACAATAGCATCGGATACAGAGGGTTCTTGGCAACCCGCCGGCGCAGAACGTGGTGAGCGCTTACCCCAATGACGGAGATGAAGAGTGCCAGGGACGCGAATCCCCCGATATAACCCTGCTCAACGGTTTGATGGATAAAGAAGTTGTGGGCATGGTCTGGTTCAAGCGGCCGCAAATCAATGTCTTCAGCCGGGCTTCTCATAAGGTACGTGTATCTGAATAGGTCCGGCCCATAGCCTATCAACGGACGCAGCCAAGATAGGTGAAGGTTGTCGAACTCGAACCACGGCCTTTCGCTGATCAGCTCCCATGAAACTTTCCAGTGAGTCCCGCGGCCGCCGACGAACCCCCCCAGGACATCAGATTTGATCGACGTGATTCGTTCGATCGCTTGGCTCGATTCTGAATTTGTACCTGCAGCGGAGTCCGTCGAGGTGGCTGCGCCGCGTCCCGACAGGGCAGCCGGCGCGATTACCGCAGCCCCGATGACTGCGACCGCAATTCCGGCCACCGCGATGAAGATGATCGCTCGGTTGAATCGACTGATAATGAATAAGGTGGCATAGGTTCCGGCCGCACCTATCATCGCGATTACATAACCAAGCCAAGGACCAACATCGATGATCGATACGCTTCCCTTGAGATGTAGAAAAGCGACCGAAAGCACAACAGCGAGCCCGAGAACCAGGCCCGTTCTGACCAAGATACGCCAGCCCAGCGAGACAGCAACAAGTCCGATGAATACCGCCAACGCCAGCACGGTCCCAGCCCACGGGCCTCGACTGAAGGTAAACATCAGTCCAAGCAACTGAGAGGCCAAAACCGCAGCCCAGAGGAACGTGACGAGCGTATCCCGGCCCAGTTGGTTTAATCTTGCCAGCGGACCCCAATCTCCCCAATTTTCATTGTGGAAATTCAAAGTGGAAGCCATCAGCGTAGCGGGGACCGTCATGGACAATACGGCCCCGGCGAAGATCGTGTTGCCCATGAATACGGTGACTCTGGAGGCACCGCCGCCGGTTAACTCAAGAGTGCCAAGGAAGTCGTTCCCAAAATGCTGAAAGATGGCATATGTGCCGGCCAATGCGCCCATCAGGATCACGGCACCCAGCAACCGGGTCAATTGCCCTCGGCTTTTCAGATGGGTCGCGATAGCGGCAAAGATAAGGCCGTATGAAAAGACGGTGTAGGCAGGGTATCCGTCCTGGCCCGGTATCTCCCCCCAAATGCTATTGACCGGTGAGCCAGACAATATGGTGCTGACTAAAGTAGACCCGAAGAATAGACAGGCGGCTAAAACCAGCCAGCGCGAAGGGTGCGTCGTCAGCCAATTCTTGAAGCCCGACCACGCCGTAGAAGGCTGTAGCTTACTGGTGATAGAGGCGAAAGTATGGGACGAAAATGACCCTTCAAACGCCCGGCTGGTGATCGCCCATTCGATCGACCAAACAATGGCGATCGCCCCGGCAAGCGTCCGCAACAGTGCGATTTTCGGTACTTCCACGTAGGCGATCTGGGCTTCAGATAGGGAATACTCCTGGTTCAAGAAAATGAGCGGGACCAGGAAAGCTGCAGTTAGCCACAGGCCCTCGAGTGACCTTCTTATCCAAGGCAACCACGATGCGGCTGTTGTGGAAACTGAGTCGGTTGTTGTCGCTGTTGACGCCGGTGATGTCACGTTATCTTTTGAGCGGCCCTGGTTATAGGGCCTAGACGCTTTTGGGTCATTGGCGAGTCGGTTTTCCGCCTCAGATCGGCGATGCCAACCTACTCATCATACACAGGGACCGACTGTGAACATAACCCCGAATCGTAGCCAAAGTCTCTGTGTATGTTGCCCCCGTTGCGGACAAAAGATGACCAGGCCAGCTCCAAGACCGGCGATAAAATGTACGTTGCTTCTCCGCCGATAGGCGGGGTACATTTGAGAGTGCTATACATGATTGGCCGGAGTAAACCGAGGGCCGGTCTATGGTCGGCCGACAGAAATTCGGAATAACTCTCTGGATGATTCTCGGAATAATTCTCGGAATAATTCAATGAAGTACGCGAAGTACGCGAAAATTATCTGCTGTAAAATCGGGTAGACCACAGCTACGCAGGCGCGCTACAGCGATTGATCTGATCGGCGCCAGAAAAGGAGTTAAGAGCAAAGTTGGTTCGTTTCGGCAAGAGACAGAGGATAGCCCCCATTTCAGGACGATTGCCGTTGGTCATCGAGGGAATCAACAAGCGCTATCGTGATGGCACGTGGGCGAATATGGATATTTCGTTCTCTGCCAATCCAGGTGAGATACTCGGGATTCTCGGACCGAACGGTGCCGGCAAAACCACGTTGATCCGGCAGATCACCACTGAGCTATCTTCCACCTCAGGTGAGATATCTGTATTCGGTTATGACGTCAATAAGGACCCATTCAACGTCAAGGCACTGATCGGGGTCCTGCCACAGCAATCTGCCCTCTATGACTATCTAACGGTCCGGCAACACCTGAAGATATTCGCCAAGTTCCGTGGCTTGCCCGCCGAAAAGGGCCGGGAACGAACGGAAGAATTGATCGAGGAATTGAGACTCAGCGAATACGCCGACACTGCTATCTCAAAACTGTCTGGCGGGCTTGAGCGGAGACTGCTTGTTGGTGTCGCGGCCCTGGCCAGACCTCCATTGTTGGTCCTCGACGAGCCAACCTCAGGTCTGGACCCCGAGTCTCGGCGCAACCTCTGGTCATTGTTGAGTAGTTATAGGGAATGGGGCGCCACAGTCCTACTGACCACTCATAACATGGAAGAAGCAGAGGTCCTCTGTGACCGTATCGGCATCATCCAGAACGGCCGTATGCTCGCCCTGGACACTCTTGATAATCTTCGCGCCGCCAATAGCTACGGCTTCAAGATTTCCTACGCCGCCAATGGCTCCGTTGGAAAAACCGAGAGTATCTACGGCAGCACCGACCAGGAACTGGTGGACACGGCCCGCGACCGGGGCATCGAAGACTATGTACTGACGCGGACGACCCTTGAGGACGTATATATGGCACTGACCGACGAGCCAGGGGAGATTTATAGAAGTGGCGAATAACGTCCCCGAAAATGAAATCTTTTCCCTGGACCTTCCGCCTCGCAGCGTCAAACTACTGAGCGATGTCGCAAGCGTGGTGCAGATCAAGATTATCTTCTTGCTGCGCGGATGGTACTGGTACCTGATCCGCCCAATAGTATTCCCAGTCGGCGTGTTTTACTGGTTGCGGAGCGTGGCCCCGGATGACCCTGAGGTTGTACTCCGGGTGATGACCGGCGTCATCGTTTTCGGCGTTTCACTACTAACGGCCAATATGCTGGCCCAGCAGATGATTCAAGACCGATTTTTAGGCCGGCTGCGGCTGTTGATCACCATGCCGGTATCCAAGACAGCCTATGCATTGGGCGTATTGGTCTTCGCCATGATGCAGAGCGCTCCGGTCGTCGGACTGCTCTTACTGTTCGCCAAAGTATCCGGGGTTGAAATGGACATCACCTGGGGATTTTTGGCCCTGATAATCCCGCTTCTCTTTAGCCTATCGGGAATCACTTTCCTTATCGCTACCTATGCGCCGTCTATGGAGATCGGCAGCATCATGGCAAACTTGGTGGGCGGGGTTTTCGTTGTGGTCTCCCCGGTCTTTTTCTCCATGGAACAAGCACCCTTGGTACTGCAATGGCTGGGCTGGGTATCGCCGATGCGCTATGCGGCCGATGGCATCGTTAAATCCCTCTCGGGAAATTACGATATCTGGTTGGAATTCACGGTTGTGGCGGGCTTTGCGGTCGGCACCATGGCCTTGGGACTGTGGAAACTCAAGTGGCGAGAGACATAAGGTCCAACCGGCTGACACGGAATGGCTCCCAATCATCTTCGAAGGTCATGGGGAGGTCATGGATAGAGCCTGTGATTGAGGGCTATGATTTCCCTTTCTTTAACCGGTAGAACAGTGATATATTCGAAACTCAGGCTCTACTGGCACTCAGTATTATTCGTTTGCAGCTAATAGATAGACCTCCGGAATCCGTACGGTTGCACTAGTCTTTTTTCTTTTTTCGTGGGCGTAAAAGGTATGCTGACAATCTTTGCCATGCCAAAGGCTTTCACCGGGCATTCCGCCGTGATACAGCGGAATGCGATCCGTAGTTGGACCCTGCTCCAACCGCGCTGTGAGATTCTTCTTTTAGGCGATGACGATGGTACAAAGGAGGCGGCCGAGGAATTCGGCGCCACCTACATCCCTGACATCGCCCGTAGCGAATATGGCACCCCGCTGCTGAACTCCATATTCAAGGTTGCTCAGGATGCGGCCTCCAACTCCCTGGTCTGCTATGTGAATTCCGACATCATCTTGATGAGCGATTTCATGGAGGGCGTAAAGAGCGTTGCAGACCGCCAAGAATCATTCGTTCTATCCGGCCAAAGGTGGAACCTCGGCGTTACTGAGCCGATAGATTTCCAAGCAGACTGGGAAGAAACCCTCCGCGACCGTATCAGCGCGAACGGCGGTCTCCATGACCGCACCGGCACCGATTACTACGTGTTCCCCAAAGGCGTCTATTACGATATTCCGGCGTTCGCGATCGGGCGTACTGCCTGGGACCAATGGTTGCTCTATAGCGCCAGAGGTCGTGGTATTCCCCTGATTGATGGAACGCCACAGATATTGGATGTCCACCAGAACCATGACTACTCACATGGCGATGGCGCAGAAATGGTCTGGAACGGCCCCGAGTCGAAGAAGAACCTTGAGTTGGCCGGCGGACTGAAATATCTGTTCATGATCAAGGACCGGACCCACCAGCTAACGGCTGAAGGGCCGAAGACGGTCAAAGACCTATGGACGCTATGGCGGTTCGTGCGGACGTTCGAAGTGATGCACTCGCGTGGGCCTCTGCCGGCGAGGGTCGCCATGCGCGCCCTGAACACCGCTATCAATACTTCCCGAAATCTTCTGATGGCGGTCGGGATCAAGCGGCCGTACAAGATTCCGAGTGTGGAAATCAATAAGCCTGATGAATCGACATCGGAGACCAGCCAATAGTGGGTGATTTGAAATGATGGAGCAGAGCTGGCAATGAACGTTGGTGTCATGGGACTCGGAAAGCTTGGACTCCCAATAGCGCTGTGCCTAGACTTGCGCGGTCATCAGGTCATGGGATACGACTTGAACCCGGACTTGATGCAGAAAGATACCTGTTCCTATCGGGAGCAAGGGCCACAGGGCGAGCCTAGCCTAGAGCCATTTCTCAAGGCCAGTAGCCTGACGTTTGGCTCTCTGGCTGATGTGGTCCAGCACTCTGAGATCGTCTTCGTGGTGGTCCAGACCCCGCATGAAAAGAAATTCGAAGGCATAACCCCGCTACCCGACGACCGTACCGACTTCGACTACACCTGGTTGATGGACGCCGTGGCCGCCATCTCAGAGGAGATCAAGCAGGCCCAGAAAGAGACGGTGATCGTCGTCGTCTCCACCGTACTGCCCGGGACGGTGCGGACGAAACTGGTGCCGCTGATCAACGAGTGGGTCCGCCTTTGCTACAACCCCGCTTTCATCGCCATGGGTACGGCGATGCGCGATTTCCTGGAACCAGAGTTTGTCTTGTTCGGAGTTTGGGACGACTTCGCGGCCAATAAAGCCGAGGAGTTGTACAAGACCTTGCACTCCCATCCGTTCTACAAGACCAGCGTGGAGAATGCCGAACTGATAAAGATGGCCTACAACACCTTTATCAGTATGAAGATCACCTTTGCCAATACCCTGATGGAGATCTGCCACAAACTAGATGGGACCGACATCGACGCCGTGACCGACGGCCTGAAGCTGGCGACCGACAGAGTGGTCAGCGGCAAGTATCTCAGCGGCGGCATGGGAGACGGCGGCGGGTGTCACCCACGAGACAACATCGCTCTGTCCTGGCTGGCCCGGGAATTGGACCTTAGCTACGACATGTTTGAGTCGATCATGATCGCCCGGGAGCACCAGGCGGAATGGCTCACCCAATTGATGTGCCAGCATGACATGCCAAAGGTCATCCTCGGCCGGTCCTACAAGCCGGAGAGCGCCATCGAGCTAGGCAGCCCGGCGCTTCTGTGTAAGAACCTACTAGAGTCCAATGGACACTCGGTCGACACCTACGACCCGTACATCGACAGCACCCAGCCGGATTTTGGCCCATCGGTCTTCTTGATTGGTACAAAGCATGGGGACTTCACGAGTTTCCCCTTTCCGAAAGGGTCGGTTGTGATTGACCCGTGGCGTTTTGTTCCCGACACCGACGGTGTTCAAGTGGTCAGGGTAGGAGAGGGCATTGCCCTTCGGGACTAGAGTGGTGGGAGAAAATAGATTGACGAGATTTCTGCTGGGCTCACCATGGTGATGCGGATATTGCGGCGGCCATTCCACAACATGGTCAAGCGCCTCGGATACACCGTCACCAAAAATCGAAGCAACCGTTCCGGGATCCATTATGATATGGACGAGAGCTTTGGGCCGATTTACGAGGCCACCAGGCATATTACCACTAGCTCCATCGACCGCATGTACGCTCTGTATCTGGCCACCCATTACATCTCACGCTCCAAAATTCCGGGCGACATCGTGGAGTGTGGGGTCTGGCAGGGCGGCAGCTCCATGATCGCCGCGTTAACCCTCCTCGAATGTGAAGACCGTGACAGAAAGCTTTGGCTCTACGACACCTATGCCGGACAGCCCGAGCCCGGCGAGACCGACTTTCAGGCCAATGACGGGTCAGACCCCCACAGAAGGTGGGCGGAGACTCAGCACGGTGAGGTCAACGATTGGGCTTTCGTGCCTATAGAAAAGGTCAAGGCGAATATGCTGGGCACCGGGTATCCGGAAGAAAATCTAGCCCTGATCAAAGGCGATGTCGAGAAGACGATACCGGGCGACGCCCCCGAAACGATCGCGTTGCTCAGGCTGGACACGGACTGGAAATCATCGATCTATCACGAGCTTGAGCACCTCTACCCCAGGCTCTCTCCCGGCGGCGTCCTGATCATCGATTCCTATGGTTGGTGGACCGGATGCCGGGAGGCGACCGACCAGTATCTGGCCGAAAACAAAACGCAGATCCTGCTAAATCGTATCGATGAAGCGGGTAGAATTGGTATCAAACCTTGGATTTGACTATGAGGCTGGATTGAGAGTCGCAGTAACAGGTTGCGCAGGGCATTTTGGCTCCAAGCTGGTCAACCGGCTACTGTCGGATGGCGTAGAAGTCGTTGGCTATGACGTGCTCCGTTACGGCGGAGAAGGCATGCTCGGCTTCCTGTCGCATCCCGCGTTCCGGTTCGAGAAATTAGACCTGAGCGAGTCGACCCCCAATGTCTTCGCAGGCCTGGATGTTGTGGTCCATCTGGCTGCAATGGTCGGGCCGGTTTGCGATAAATTCCCCGAAGAGGCCTGGGAGACCAACCTCGGAATCACCGAGCGTATCTGCGAACAGGCAAAAGAGAACGGCGTAAAGGTATTGCTCGCCAGTACCTGCAGTAACTACGGCGTGTTGGCCGGCGTCGCGGACGAGAACTCTCCCTTGAACCCCCTTGGCGTCTACGCATTGACCAAGGTCGCGGCCGAAGAAACGATCAGCGCCATGGAAGGCCAGGGGCTGGTCTACCGGTTCGCCACCCTGGCGGGGCTTTCTCTGCGCCCACGGTTCGACACTTTGCTGAATCAATGGTGCTATGAGAGCCTCAAGAACGGCGTCATAGACTGTTTCCGGCCCCAGGCGAGACGGCCGTTCGTCCATGTTTCGGATGCGGTTTCTGCCGTTGTTACGGCCATAAATTCGTGGGACTCGCTGGCCCACCGTTGTTACAATGTGGTCGGCTTCAACACCACAAAGGGAGACTTGGCGGAAGAGGTGGCAGCCGTTGCCGGTTGCAAAGTGACCTACACCTCCGCAGAAGACGACCCTAGAGATTATTCCGTAAGCGGGGAGCTCCTGCAAAACGAGACCGGGTTCTCCCCCCGATATAGCCTGCGGGATTGTGTGGACGAAGTCTATTCCGCACTGCGCCAGGGTCTGATAACACCCCGAGAAGCGCATTACAACTTGTGACCGCTGGGACGTAGGCACTGAAGAATGATTCCATTAGTTGAACCGGATATGACTGAGTTGGAGGCCAATGCGGCCTACCAGGTTGTATTGTCCGGGTGGATCAATGAGGGCAGTCTCTCTAACGAGATGGCCGAGACATTCGCCAAAATCGTCGGCTCAAAGTTCGCGGTCCCAACCACCAACTGCACCGGCGCTTTAGCCTTATCGTTGATGGCCCTTGGGATCAAAGACCGTGAGGTCATCATCCCTGATATCACGATGATCGGCACGGCCATGGCCGTGGTGCAGTCCGGCAATACGCCGGTGGTGGTCGATGTGAGGCTAGACGATAGCTGTATCGACCCTGAAAAGGTCTTAGAGGCTGTCAACTCGCGGACCGGCGCGATCATCCCAGTGCATGTGAACGGGCGTAACGCCGTAGGGCCTGAGTTGATAAAGATCGCCCAAGACCACGGCCTTGCGATCATAGAGGATGCCGCTTGCTGTCTAGGTTCGACCGAGCAACGTGAAGGCGGCCCCAGACAACTTGGCACCCGTGGAATCTCCGGTTGCTTCTCTCTGGCGGCCACGAAGATCGTGACTTCCGGCCAGGGCGGCATCATTATCACGGACGACGAAGAGTTTTACGAAAAGGCCACGCGGTTGAAAGACTGGGGCCGTTTTGAAGAAAAAGGCACGAGCCACCCCCAACCCGGTTTCAACTTTAAATATACCGACATCCAGGCCGCTATCACTCTGAAGCAACTGGAGCGATTGCCGGAGTTGGTTGCCAGAAAACAGCAGATCTACGACCGCTACCGGCAGCGTCTGGGAGAGATGATGTACTCCCAAGAGGACGCGCAGGGATTTTGCCCCTGGTATGTGGACATCAACGGCCAAGAGCTAAAGGCCAAACTCAGGGAGAAGGCCATCGGCTCGGACCCCATATGGCCTGCTCTGCATCAGCAGCCGGCTATGGATATGGCCGGCCGTGATCACGAATTCCCTGTTTCGACTCAACTGGCGGGCGATATCCTCTGGTTGCCCTCATCAACCAAATTAGAAGACAGCCAGATCGACTTCATCTGTGACGTGATTCTGAAATAGCGAGGCTTCTGCGGAGACCGCCCTGCTTATCCGGCCACCGCGTCGCTGAATGATGGAGAACCAATACTAGGCATGTTGAAGACCGCCTGGCGCCAGTGGAAACGATTCATTGTCTTTCTGGGCAATGTGCAGATAGTCATCGTGCTGACGATCGTCTATTGGTTGTTGATGCCTTTCATAGCCTTACCGTTTAAGTTTTTGTCAGACCCTTTGGCGGCACGAAAAGACGCCAAATCTGCCTGGAAAGACGAAGACCCTGCGCCGCACGACATGGAATTCATGAAGCGGCAGGGATAGCGACCCCATGTATATATTGGGCATATCCTGCTACTTCCATGACGCATCGGCGGCTCTGATCAAAGACGGAGTCCTGATTGCGGCCGCAGAAGAAGAGCGCTTCAGCAGGATCAAACACGACTACGAATTCCCGGAGAAGGCCATCGAGTTTTGCTTGGCCCAAGCCGGTATAACCGGAAAGGACCTGGAGTATGTGGTCTTTTTCGAAAAGCCGTTCCTCAAGATGGACCGGCTGCTCCGCACCGCATTGAAAGGATTCCCCAAGACCTATGGGATGTTTGTGCAGAGCATGCGCACCTGGCTCATGGATAAATTGTGGATCAAGAGCCGAATAGGCAAGTCAGTTGGCGTAAAACAGAGCCAGATCTTATTTTCGGAACACCACCTTTCCCACGCGGCCAGCGCCTTTTTCTGCTCGCCGTTCGAAGAATCAGCCGTGCTCACCTTCGACGGCGTAGGCGAATGGAACACGACAACGATGGGTGTGGGGAAGGGAAATGACCTGACCATCACCCAAGGGATCCAATTCCCCCATTCCATTGGATTGCTCTATAGCGCCTTCACGGCCTTCCTGGGTTTTGAGGTGAACGAAGGCGAGTACAAGGTCATGGGGATGGCGCCTTACGGCCGGCCCACATTCGTAGATAAAATCTGGAAGGTCGTCAAGCTCGAACAAGACGGCACGTTCTGGATGGACCCCCAGTATTTCTCGTTCCACTACAGTACGAGCCGGTCGTATACGAGTAAGTTTGTCAGCTTATTCGGTGCGCCCCGGGACGCCAATATTCCCTTTTTCACCGAGACCAGCGGTTACCCGTCCTACTACGGCCCAAAGCCGTCCAACATGGAAGAACTGTACCGCTACAACCAGCATTACGCGGACTTGGCGGCCAGCATCCAGGCGGTCACCGAGGAGCTAGTCCTGGGGCTGGTCCGGGAATTGCACCGGCAAACGGGGCAGAAGCAACTCTGCCTGGCCGGCGGTGTGGCTCTCAACTCCGTGGCCAACCGCCGCATCCTGCAGGAGACCCCGTTCGAAGAACTGTATATCCAGCCGTCGGCCGGCGATGGCGGCGGGGCATTGGGCGCCGCCATGGTTGCCTGGCACTGCGCTCTGGGGAACCAGGAGCGGTTCGTCATGGACCATGCCTATTGGGGTCAAGGATTCGAGGCCGATGAGATTCAGTCGGCGCTGGATCGTGCCGGGGCCAGATACACCCATATTCCAGACACGGACAAGCTGATCGAGACCACGGTGGATAGCCTCACATCCGGGGAGGTTGTCGGCTGGTTTCAGGGCCGGTTCGAGTGGGGGCCCAGAGCGCTGGGAAACCGGAGTATCATCGCCGACCCCCGTAGCGCCGAGATGAAAGATATAGTCAATAACAAGATCAAATTCAGGGAGCCATTCCGTCCGTTCGCACCGTCGGTATTGGCTGGTAAGGCAGAAGAATATTTTGATCTGGCCTCACCGCAGAGCAACTATCCGGCACGGTTCATGTTGTTGGTAGTGCCGGTGCTGGATTCAAAGCAAGAGAAGGTCCCGGCGGTATCACATCTGGGAACGGCCCGGATACAGACGGTTCACGCCGACGCCAACCCGCTCTATTACGGCCTGATACGAAAATTTGACGAGGCTACCGGCGTGCCCCTTTTGCTGAATACCTCGTTCAATGTGCGCGGCGAGCCCATCGTAAACACCCCGGACGATGCTCTGAACACATTCGGCGAAAGCGGCATCGATACCTTGGTGCTCGGAAACTTCGTGGTCCGGAAACCTTAGGCAGAGATTTCCAAGACATCGACCCGGCGGCTGGCTTACCCGGCGGCTGGCTTAATCAAAGATGAGAAGCGAGAATAATATTTTGGCTATCGGCTAGCGAACCAGCCGGGCCGAAATATCGAGGAGACGATATGAGCGTCCTGACAGAGATGGGTCAAAAAGTAGGGATCGCCGGGGAGCTGCTTGGATTTTTCTGGCACCGCAAGATGTGGTGGATAATCCCGATGGTTTTCGTCATGCTTTTTTTCGGAATAATCATCGTGTTTGGAAGTTCAACCGGTGTGGGTCCTTTCATCTACACGTTGTTCTAGGGGCCGGGCATCATAATCGTTAGTCTCCAAAAAACAGACATCCCACCCGTGGCCATGACGCAGATAGAAGAAATGGAAGTTAGAGTGCTGGAACGCCTATGTTGAGCAACAGTCCCAGCCGGGGCTTCTTAGCTGCATATCTTCTCCACCTGCTCGCTCCCTTGTATCTGGTACTTGATGTACTCTTCGGCCATTGGTTTAGGGGCTACATCGGGCTGACTCCCACCGCCTCTTTGTGGGCTAGCATCGGCCCGGTTGGCCAAGGGGTCCTGTTCATCGGGGTCCTATGGTTGATCGCCGGGCTTGCTGTGCTCTTTTTCGGACTGATGAGGCCCGACTTCAAGTGGAGCTTGCTGCAAGGCCCACTCACCGGGGTCTACGGCCTTCTGGTCGCCTTGGCGATGGTTGAGCTCCTACTGCAGCTTGCCGCCGGCGGTGCGGCGGATCCGGCATTATGGCCCAAGGGCCGGGACGCCCTGTTGCAGCCGGACCCGGCTTCGATGCCAGGCGTGTCCGGGGTGGCACGGTTTACCGGAAACGACGTCGGTCTGAGAGGCACCACGTTTCCCGTAGAAGACGATGTCTACAAGATCATCACTGTCGGTGGCAGCACCACCGAAGACCTGTACCTGGACGACCTCGAGACCTGGTCCAATCTGCTGATGAATGGTCTTAACGAAGCCCAAGACGGCGCCACCGTATGGGTCGGCAACGCCGGGCAGAGCGGCCGCAACACTGTGGACCACCTGGCCCTGCTGCAGAGTTTGCCGGTCTTGGGTCAGGTGGACCTGCTGGTCTTTTTGATCGGGATCAACGATTTTGGCGCAGTTGTTTCATACGGAGGCGCTTCCACTCAAGAAGCGCTCGAGGCCAACGCCGCGGAGTTCAAACAGCAGATATTGAACGGAGGCGGCAGAGTACGGCCCACCCGGCCGTACTACAAGCGATCACAGCTCTACGACCTAGTCCGGTCTGCTGCGCTTCCTCAGGTCGCGGACCTCGTCCCGGCAGGTGTTTTGGGGAGAGTTGGCGTGGGGCCGGGGAGTTTTCTTGAAGATGTACGGAGCCAGAGGGCTGGCGGGAAAGAGGCGCCACTGCCAAGCATGACCCTCGGCCTGGAGGAATACAGCAGCCGGATCAGCTCGTTGGCGGCGGAGTGCCGCTCACTGGGCGTCCGGTGTTTCTTCATGACCCAGCCGAGCATGTACCGCGAAGAGATGACCCCCACGGAAGAAGCTCTGTTGTGGGCAGGTTGGGTACAGCAAGAGGACGGCACTCTGGGCTACGTTTCTTATGCAGAATTGGCGGGCGCGATCCGCAGCTTCAACGACTCTTTGTTATCGGTTTGTCAGCAGGAAGGGTTGGAGTGTTTCGATCTGGACCGAGAGATTCCTAAAGACACGAACGCATTTTTCGACGATGTTCACTTCAACGAGAGCGGCGCCAGGTTAGTGGCGGGCGCTTTATCTCGGGAATTGATCGAGCGTGGTTATCTGAATTAGAGCCTGATTTAAGGTCCGTGCCGGGCACAAAAAAGCCCAGCATACGTATCACGCTTGCTGGACATTGGGACTAGCTGACTAGAGGAAAGAAACGAGCAGTCTAGGTCTTAGCCCCAGTGTGCCGGCTGGCATCGTTTTCACTCTGAGATTCCTCGGGTGAAGTCGAATCCGGGCCAGCGGATTCGGGGTCGACAGGGGTTGGATCTGCTTCTGTTGACATCATTTTACCGCTGCGGTGGTCCCAACGGCCCCCGATCGTATTCCAGACCGAGACTGTCAACAACCGTATGTCCATGCCGATGCTCTGCGAATTAAGGTATTCCAAGTCGTAGCGGTATTTCTCTTCGGCGTCGTCGTTCTTGTCGTAGACCTGTGCCAGGCCGGTCAACCCGGGCAGCACCTGCAGCCGGTCGGCGAATCCAGGGATCCTCTGTTCCAGTTCAAGGTGCTCGGTAACGGCCAGCGCTCGCGGGCCAACCAGGCTCATGTCGCCTTTCCAGATGCTGAGTATCTCTGGCAATTCGTCCAGCGCTGTCCGTCGCAGGACCTTGCCGATGGGGGTCAGCCGTTTATCGCCATCCAGCGTCCAGGCCGGGCCGATAGCCTCGGCATTGGGGACCATGGTCCGGAACTTCCGTACCTCAATGATCTTGCCGCCCAGACCCATTCGTTTTTGCTTGTAGAAGATCGGTCCGCGGTCATAGAGCCAGACCGCCACGGGTATGAGTGTCCATAGCGCAAGCCATAGCGGCAACATCGCCAGGTGAGCTACGGTCAAAATGGTGATATCAAACCACCTTTTGTAGCGGCCTCTCCTACGGCTTTTTGGTTGTTCTTCTGGGTTCATGCAACCATCTTAAGGCGAACCGGGCTTTGGAGTTAGATCGTCACCTTACGAGAGATAAAACCGCCGGCTTCCAGAACGCGTGCAACCTCGTCCCGTGACTTGGTAGCGAAATACCAATCGAGTGTCCTTTTCAGGCCGTCTTGGAACTTGATCTCGGGCGTCCAGCCAAGCAGCTTTTGGGCCAGCGCGTTGTCGGCGACGCGGTTGAGAGGTCCGGTGGGCATGTCGGGCAGGAAATTTATCTTGGCGCCGTGTCCACTAATTTCCAGCACTGATTCGGCAGCTGTCAACACCGTGATACGTTCCATGGTGCCCAGGTTGATCGCCGTGCCATCATCGATGTTTTCGGCTGCGAGAATCGTGCCTTTGACGATGTCGTCAACATGGGTCCAGTTCCGGACTTGCGTGCCATCGCCCCAGACATCGAATGGGTCTTGCTCTACGAACGCTCTCGCGATCATTGCCAGCACTGCATGATTCTCTTTGGCTCTCGGTCCATAAACAGTGAAATAACGGCAGGAAGCGGCTCCTAGGCCGTGTTCTTTATGGTAGGCCTGAAGGGTCAGCTCGCCCATCAGCTTGGCCCAGCCGTACATGTTGTCCGCGTCGTAGGGGGCGGCAACTTGATCTTCGGTTAGATACAGTTCCTCTTTTACGTTGGACTGCATGAAGTTTGGGTACACGCATCCAGATGATGCGAACACCACTTTTTCCACCTTTGATTGGACCGCATTCCAGAATACGAGTCCGTCCAACATAAGATTGGAAGCAGGGCCAGCTTGATAGATGTCTACATAGCCTCGCCCACCGTGGTCGGCGGCGAGATGGAACACCACGCTCATTCCATCGGTGGCGCGGCGTACCACTGCGGAGTCTCGAAGATCACCTTCAATGACTTCGATGGTTTCATTCTCGACGTGCTGGGCAAGGTGACTCGTCTGTCCGCTGGAGAAATCGTCAACCACCCTTATCTTGGCGCCTTTCTCGACCAGGCGGTCAACCAAATGAGAGCCGATGAACGATGCTCCACCAGTTACCAGTACCGGACGACCTTTCCAGTCCATATTAGGCCCCTTTTCCGTTCAAAATTCCAGTCAAATTTCAGTCGAATTTCTTGAGACCGGTTGTTTCAAGAGCAATCTGGATACTGAACCACGGGATGTCTATCAACACTCGCCGCCACATTCGTTTCGGCTGGAGCATGAACCGCCAGAGCCATTCAAACCCATTGTTGCCGATCCATCCCGGAGCCCGCAGCATCTTGCCGCTATTGAACCTGAAGGCGGCACCCACAGCCACTGCCACGGGAACCTTTAGTTTCTCTCTATTGTTGTATATCCAACGTTCTTGTTTAGGCAAGCCGAGACCGACCCAAAGGACATCGGCGCCCGAATCGTTGATGATCTTAATCTCGTTAGCTTTTTCCTCTTCGGTCAGCGTACGAAACGGCGGAGAGATCGCGCCGCAGATACGCAACTCAGGGAAATGCTCTTTGAGATTGATCTTCAGGGCCTCAAGAGTCTCTTCCGTATCTCCGTAGAAGAAGACACCCTGGCTTTCTTGTTCCGCTATCTTGCAATATTCCCACATCAAGTCCGGGCCAGGAACCCGTTTCTTTATGGGATATCCACGAAAACGGCCAACCCAGACGAGAGATATCCCGTCTGGCAGGAACAGATCAGCGGAATTTAGGATCACTTTGAAGGCGGGGTCTTTTCTCGCTTGAGATACCCCGTGCATACCCGTCGCCACCACAAACCGGCACCTGTCAGAGTCTTTGACCCACCCGTCAATCACCGACACCGCTTGAGACAACTGGGCCATATGGACGTTGACACCCAGCACCCGTGCGAGAGGAAGTTGGTCAGCCCGAAGGGTCATGATTTCTCGTTTCTCGTGCCTAGCGAATAGTATAACACCGACATATACAGCAAAAGAGGGCCTATAAATAGCCAATCTACCCCAAAGAATGCCGCCGGGGATTCGAGCAGCGATCTGAAGGTGAAGAAGGCTAATAACGCACCAACAGTAACCACAGTATTCTTGTGTTCTCCGCTGAGCAGGTGTCTGAGTCTAATCAGCCTTATGATCAACAGCCAGGCGTATCCAAAGGCCAATAAGAAAGGAATGACCCCGAGGAGTCCTGTTTGAAGCCCGGCGTGGATGACCGAGTTGTGCAGGTGCTGGTTGAGTACCAGCCGGTCCGCGTGAAATCCGAAGCCCAGCGCCGGCGATCCGGACAATTCATTTATGGCCATGTTCCAGACAGGTGTACGCCCGGTCAAGAGGAATATATCGTTGGAGAATAGGCCGGTATCAGACAAGTTGTCGAAGGGTTGAACCGCCGACGATTCGCCTCCTGCCCCGGTCTCTGTAACCGCGTCTGGACTTAATGCGATGGATGGCCTAAGTACATCTCGCCCTTGCACTGGGATTGGAGGGGCGGCGGGGATCAAAGGGGCGGCGGGGATCAAAGGAGCGGCGGGGATCAAAGGAGTGGCGGGGATCAAAGGAGTGGCGGGGATCAAACCCTCAATCTCTTCATATGGAAACACGGACGCGACCGGAAGGGACACTTCAAATGGTTCGCCTTCTTCCACAATAGATACAGAGCCGGTCGATTCAGACGGGCCGGTTGTGCTAGATCCTCCGGTCGATCCGGGATTCTGAGCCGTTCCCGAGCCGGTCGTTCCGGTGCCAGGTGGAACGACCGTTACGACGGTTTCAGTCGGTTTGGTATCGACCGGAGTGTCACCGGATAGGTCCTCCCACTTCCGCAAGAAGCAGCCGCTGATCGTGTCTTCATACGAGTGTATAGCCCAGGCGATCGATGCGATCCCGATGATCAGAACGCCGCTGATTAGGACCTGTTTCCAGCCTAGGTGGGTCCAAACCAACAGGATCACAGCAAAGAACACACCGCCGAATGATGTCCTAGCCCCAGTGGTGATAAGCAATAGAACACTGAGGCCGAGGACTATGATCCATAGGAACCGAAAATTACCCCAGTTTCGATACCAGAGACCGCCCATGGCTACGATGGCTGTTATGGCGGCGTATCGGCCCACACCGGTCGACCGAAGCAGGCCGCCGGTGAAATCGTACCACCCGCCAGTCGCTTGGCATTTGGCGATCGCCGACGGGTTGAATATGACCGAGCCAAGGTCAAGATAGGCGACCCCAACGAACAATAAAACAACAGTGACTATGATTATGCCCAGCCAGCTGACGTACATGAGTTCGCTGGCTCTGTCCAAAGCCTTCGGACTTGATGAGATCGCCCATAAGACCAAGGGGACAGTTAGATAAGCGCCGGCCCAAAACAGCGCCGTTGACCGATCAGGAGATAAGAAAGACGATGCGGCGAAACCAACAAGGCCGTAGATGGCCGCGAACCCCAACGGCCCATAGAACATGGACCGGTTCTGACTTACGTGAGGGTACCTAGCAAAGATCACCCCGACCGCGATTGCGGAGGCCACGAACGGCGCCAGCATGCTCAGACCGCGGAAAAATGCCGGATCTACAGATGGGCTGATCACATCCGAAATGTTGCCGCCGACGATACCCGGCAACAACAAAAGCCATAACGCCAACGACAAGAAAGCCAAGACCGGGGAGCCGTGAGTCCAAATCTTTGTGTATTTGAGGACAATCATGAATTATCGTGCGGTGTTCTGAGCCATACCCTCATCGTAGATTTTCATCGTAGATTTTCAT
>Ga0114996_10000835_pt1 | contig 42741 bp, 37 predicted proteins | sample ArcticOcean_MG_C_4_FD_87039 | JGI IMG/M metagenome (GOLD analysis project Ga0114996, IMG submission 87039) | Marine microbial communities from western Arctic Ocean - ArcticOcean_MG_CB4_134 | ecosystem: Environmental > Aquatic > Marine > Oceanic | place: Arctic Ocean: Canada Basin | collected... | reverse complement strand
TTAAGGTCTCTTTTTCTTAATGATTTAAGTGAACTAGCTATTTTCATAAAATTAAAATATCAGCCTGGCAACGTCCTACTCTTCCATGCCTTAAGACAAAGTACCATTGGCGCTGAAGGACTTAACTTCCGAGTTCGGAATGGGATCGGGTGTGGCCCCTTCGCAATAATTACCAGGCAACGTCTTATAATCTTTTTAAATTCCTATGTAAATAGATGAAATAACCTATTTTTTAAGGTTAAAAATGGCGATTAAAAGATAATTTCTAATTCAGTTTGTTCTTAATAAGATTTGTTATATTTTTTTATGTAATCTTTTATTTGTCTCTCAGAGAATTTAAAAATGTTAGATTTTTTATTAGTATAAAAATTTTTATACCAAGTTGATGTCATTTGAACAGTTTCTTCAAAGTTTAAAATTGGCTCCCACTTTAATTTCTTTCTTGCTTTAGTGGAGTCTAATTTCAGTAATTTTGACTCATAAAGTTTTTTATTATCTTTTTTTACTTTCCAAGATACCTTGATCCAATACTTTTTCATGAGTTTTACTAAATTTATTACACTCTTATTTTGAGAATTTTTTGGACCAAAATTAAATGGTTCTCCGTGAAGTTTATGATCTAAATATAAATTTGAAGCTAAAGTCAAATACCCTCTTAATGCCTCTAAAACATGTTGCCATGGGCGTGTAGAATTAGGATTTCGTATTATTGCTTTTTTATTTAATGACCAGGACCTTACACAATCAGGTATCAATCTATCTTCAGACCAGTCTCCTCCACCAATTACATTTCCAGCTCTTGCGATAGCTATGTTCTGTTTTTTATTCTTAAAAAAATAAGAATTAATATAAGATTGAATTATAATTTCTGCTGCTCCTTTTGAAGCGCTATAAGGATCCTTCCCTCCCAGTAAGTCATTTTCATGATAGCCTCTCTTTATCTCTAAATTTTTATAGCTTTTATCGCTTGTAATTATAACTGCTGCAAATTTTTTCTTAATTTGCTTTAATGATTCTAGAACATTCATTGTTCCGATTGTATTAGTATAAATAGTGTCTACAGGCTTTTTGTATGACTTATAAACAAGAGCTTGGGCAGCTAGATGGAATACGAAATCAGGCTGATATTTTTTCAAGTTTTTTTAAATTTCTAATATCTACTTTAAGATTGATAATTTTTTTTGTTAACTTTATCTTTTTAAGTTGAGAAGATGAACTTAGACTATCAATTGAAATACCAATTATTTTAGCACCTAATAAATTTAACCAAACTGTTAACCAGGAACCTTTGAACCCGGTGTGACCAGTTATTATAATTTTTTTATTTTTAAAATAATTTTTAAACATATTTTTTATGTACTTAAAAGTTTATCATATTAAGTTTTTATTTTTTTTCATACATTTATAGAAAAAATTTTTATAATTTTCTGACATCTTCCTTGATGAGAATGATTTTCTTATAAGTTTTTTTCCAAGAATACTTTGTTTTCTATATTTTTTTGGATTTTTAACAAACTTTATTAATGATAGTTTTAATTCTTTGCGGTTATTAGGATTTATTAGAATTGAATTCTTATTATTTAGAAATTCTGTTACTCCTCCAACTTTGGTTGCTAATACTGGAGTATTAACTGATAATGCTTCAGCAAGTGAAAGACCGAAACCTTCAAAATTTCTTGTCAAAGAAATGAGTAAATCCATTTTTTTTATTATAGTAGAGCTTTCAACATGAATATATCCAGTAAAGATAAAATGATTGTCTAAATTTAAACTTTTCAATTTCTTTTTTAATCTTTTCAAATAATCTTTTGAAATTTCTCCAATGAAATAAACACGTGTTAAATTTTTGATATCATTAGGTAATTCTTTAAACACATCAATTAATAATTCTTGTCCTTTCTCTGGTTCTATCCTAGATAACATGCTTAAGTTTAAAATTTTATCTCTTTTTATAAGTTTATTTATTTTTTTATTTTTTTTTTTGTTATAAATAATGTTTACTCCATTATAAATTATTTCTTCTTTATATTCCTTTGAGTAAAGATAGGTATTTTCATAAATATTATTTCTAGTTGCTTTCGATACAAAAATTAAACCATCGATAATATTTTTAATTATTATATCAATCGTTCTTAACAAAAAATTCCAAAGTTTAGGTTTAGTAAAGGAGTGGTGTATAACTAGTATTTTAGTTGGAAAATTTAAAATTTTCCCAGCTAAAAGCCCTGAAATTTCTGATCTAAAATCACCATAGCCTCCACACTGAGCTAACAATAAATTAAATTTATATTTTTTTAGTAGAAAATAAAATTGAAATATAGAAATAACAAATAAAAAAGGTCTTAATAAAAAAAATACAATCTTTATTAATATATTTTGGAAGTAAATTACATTAAGTGAATTGTAATAATTAAATTCTACATTTTTATTAGTTAATCTTTTTTTTAAAATTTTTGAAGCTTTGTTTGTTTCATTAGTGATGACTACAAATTTAAAATTCTTAAAAGCTTTATTGTTTAAAAGATTCTCTAAATGAGTTGTCACACCTCCAATCTCAAAATTTTCCCATAAAATTCCTATTTTCATTTTTTTCTAAAAGACTTTTTCAGTTTAAAAAATTATAATTAATTTAGTTAAGATTGTTTGAAAATTTATCATTTTTTAGCAGCATGATTCCGATATTTTCATTAGTTAAAACTTCATTGAAAGAATTCAGGTTTTCTAAATGCCAAATATGCCATTTATAATTTTCAAATTTTTTATATTTTTTTATTGTTTTATAGACTAAAAAATCAAATGTTATTGAATTGATTTGAGTTTCATTTAAAAAGTCAAAAATGGTTTCAATAGATTTTTCACAATCATTTTTCTTTTTAGAACCTAAATTATTTGTATTGCAATTTTTTAGTAAATTAGTTGGCATATAATAAGCCACCTCTACATTGGTTTGACTATTTATATCTTGTATACAATCTTTCCATTTATCATTATTAATTTTTTCTATTGAAGAAGTTGGTGTCTCTACTAAAACACTTAAATAATTTTCACTGTTCTTTTTTAACCAATCTAACGAATAATTACAGTTTATCACATTATTAATATTTTTTGAATCTAACCAGATTGTGCTTTTTTGAAAACTTGATTTAAAAAAATCGTCAATTATTAAATTTGTATCGAATTGAATTCCATGCGTTGATAACGCTTTATCTTTCTGAAAAATTATATCTGTCTCGAAGCAACCACTTAACAAAGCAGCCTGGTATTGAGTAATAAATGAATTAGCTCGATGTTTACATATTAAATTTTTGATTTCCTTTCTATCTGATAAGTTTTTACTCTTTAGAAAATTGCTTAATTGCCATAATGGTATACTTGTATCTTTTTTTAAAAAATTTTCCTCAAAATATACATCGTTCAAAGAATTTTTCTCATAATTCCAAAAAGTTGGAATTTTGCTTAAAACTCCTTCCAAATTAATTCGGTCATAAATATACTTAGAATACAAACTTTTAAATTTATCCGACTTATAAATAACTTCCTTTTTTTTATTAAGAACATCAATATCATTTAGATAAAGAATTATGTCACCTAAAACTTTTAAAGATAAATTTTGGTTTTCTAATTTTTTAAGTTTATCAAATTTATCTTTATAAAGATTATAAGCGCTATCATTAAAAATGATTATGAATGGTACGTGTAGCATCTCATAAGTAAGACGACTTGAGTCATGCCCTCTTGCTGTTGCTGGTGACTCACCATGGTCAGAAAAATATATGAAAATCATAGGTTGAGAATTTTCTTCAAAATTTAAAGATGCACAATTAAAAACATCTTTGACTGTTTTGTCTATGTACTTGATTGCAGAATCGTATTCGCTAATTAATTTAAAATTCCTAAAATCTTTACCTAAAAAATTTTTCTTATTGATATAATTGGGGTATTTAAATTCCTTTTTATCGGGGATAGTATCTAGATATCCTCCGTACTGTCCATGACCTGCATATGAATGAAGCACTGATAATGAAGAATTTTTATCTTTGAAAATATCCTTGTTTTGACAAAAACTTTGATTAAAAAAAATGTGCTCTTTTATTTTTGGCTTATATCTATTACCAAGAAATTTTCTAGAATTATTAGAATTTTCCTCTTTTATATTCCAGGGATAATATTGTTTTTTTGTATTTAAAACTAATTTAGTAGCGTGATTGTGTCCCCCATAAGATCCTTGCGTACTAAATAAATAAGTTTTTATATCAGTTGTATTTAGTACATCGACTATAGATAAATTATTCTTTTGATGATTATGTATTAAAGAACAATCTTCTTTTGGCTGATTTATACATAAAGAGAAAGCGCTCAATAATGCATCTACCGTGTGAGTATGTGAGGCATAAACCCTATTAAATTTTATAAATTTTTTATCTGCAGTTAATGATTTTAAACTTGGTGTAGTTTCAAAAGGATATCCATATAAGCTTAAATTAAGAGCAGAGGTACTTTCACCAACATAAATCACCGAATTTAAAACATTGTTTGAATTTCTTCTTATTTCATAATTTAAAATATTTTTTTTAAAATTATTTTCTAGTTCTGTTAGATATTTGCCAACATCTAAACTAGTTTTTGTTAATGATAATATTAAATATAAGCCAAAAACTAACACAAAAGAGAGTATAAAATTAAAGTATCTGTTTAAAATTAAAATATCTAAATTTTTAATTTTAAAATAGTATTTTAAAATTAAATATATTGTTATCGCGCTTGTGAGCGAGCTTCCAAATATTAACCAAAAACGCTTTCTTTTAAATATCTCAGGATCTAGAAGAAATGAAAAAAAAGTTTTTATATAAAAAAAAGCTTCTCCTAAATCAGCATTTAGTTCGCTAATCGAGTCTTGGCCTATAGATGAAAAAAATTCTGGTAAATATGAATAGTGATAAAATAAAAAAAATAAAGGCAATAATGAAATTAAAAAATTTTTAAAATGATTTTTTTTTTCTAGGTATGAATATATAGAATAAAAAAAAAGTAAAACTAAAGGGATGAACACCAAAAGTTCATCAACGAATATTGTAAAAAAAAATTTATTTATTAATTCCATATAAGAAAATGATCAATCAGATGTTTCGCTTCTTATTTTGCAATTACAAACACCTAAAACAAACTTAGAAATAGATCTTCTATTTAGATTATAGGATTGTATTATTCTATGAAACCAAGCTGGAATACTTCTTTCGAACTTTACTTCCAAAATTGAATTTCCAGGTTTATATTCTAAAGGAAATTTAAACTTTTCTTTATTTTCAAATAAATATTCTGTTTTTGTCGACACAATATCCGAGTCAAATGTTAATCTGAAATATAAGCCAAATTTGTTTATTAAAGGTCTCCTGTTGTAGTCAATCATAATTTTTGGCTTAATATTTTTTCTTTTTACATCGTAAATAAAATCTTTTATTAAATCACTATTATATTTTTTGCTTAGTTCGTTAAGATTTTTTAAACTTTCAAAATATTTTATATCAGTTTTATCTATCATAATTCTTTTTTTTATTATCCTGTCATGAGACCTGCCCTTCATCTCCAAAAATACTGGACTTTTTGAATTTAGGTTTTTGTCATAGCTTCTTAATCTAAATTTTTTTCTAATTTTGATACCATCCACTTTTTCGAAAAAATTACTATAATCATTATTATCAAAATACAATGATCTTACTAAATATTCCTGATTTTTATTTTTTAAAGCGAAATTATCAATGTTCATAAAATTTAAGGACTGACGAAAAATTTCTTGAGAAATTTTTGAACTCATAAAATATTTAAATTCATACCTCAAAAAAATATTATTATTGATCATTAATTGTCATTTTGAAAAAAATTTTTACCTATTATTTTTTTCTTTCCTTCTATTTTTGTATTGGATATTTCAATCCTAGAATTTTGGATTAAATTATCATTCTTTTTTTTATTGAAATCTTCTGGATCCATAGTTGTCACAAATTTATTTTCTTCTGCTCGTATTAATGAGTCATATATCTGAACATTGCCACCATTTCCATATCGCCAATTTTTTGCATAACTTGCTAATTGAATCTCATTATTTGAAAAATTTACTTCGTAAAATTTTCCGTTCGAACTATCTTTAACTGCAGCACCAATTTTATTATTTTTCAAAACAGAATTTTTTACAATTACATCTGAATTCTCACCGATCGAAATTCCTTTATCTTTAGAATTTATTACTACTAAATTTTCAACTGTCGCTTTTGTCTCCATAAAATCTATACCATCATTTTTTGAATCTTTTATTTTTATGTTTATGAGTTGAATATTTTTTGAAATATCTATATCAATTGCATCACTGAAAGCATTTTGAATTTCAATATCTTTTAATAAAATATTTTTTGCATAAATAATGTGAATTGTATCATCAAACAATTCATTAGATAAAAATTTAGAATTTAATATTTGTATATCTGTAGAGTTGTGGATCGAAAACATAGATGAGAATTTATATTGATTGAAGTAACCTCCGCTTCCGCCTTCAAAGAAAATATTTTTAAAAATACTATTTTTTGACTCTTTCCCTATTATCGCGACAGTACCCCAAGGTTTATCATTTATTTGACTTTTTTTAAAAATTATAGGTAAGTCTTTAGTGCCTTCTGCAAAGACTTTTTTTTTAAATATTATATGTTTATTTGGTTTTATTAAGAATTTTGTACCTGGTAGTATCTTAACCTCATTTTCAAAAATTAAATTTTTATCAACAACAATTGTGCCGTTTAAAGAAATAGATTTTGATATTTTATTTTTTTCTAAATTAATAATATTATTTGAAAGGTTTGTTTTTACTGCATTTTTAATTTTTTGTTCTTTCAACAAAAAATTTTTTTTGTTAAAAAAGTTAATACTTTCAATTTCTAATGGAAGAGCTTTGTTATCAGCTATTAATCTAATATAAGTGTTAGAGTGATTGATTTTATAATTGTGAAACCTAGTGCTAGAGTAGTTATTTTGTTTAAACCTGTTTGAGTAAAAAATTATAGGAATTTTAAATTTATTAAGTTTTTGGTCTAAAAAAAACTTAGGTTCATTTTCATCGATATTGTTATCGTAATTAACGTCTATACCTATCCATTGAGGCATATTTTCTTTTGGAAATTTTATTTTTAAATTATATAAAGGGGTATAATCATTAATTGATATATCGAAATTTTTTGAATTTTTTTTCCACGAACTTTTTGGATTTGAATTTAATATTTTAAGTAGTTTATCTTTGTTTTTTGTCAACATAAGAAAAATTCTTTTCGTCTCCTCATAGTGGTCTTTGCCTCTTACATCAAAAGGTTCTTTTTTTTGTACTGTTATTAAATCTTCTTTGATTTTCGCTGTATTTGATTTTACTTTTTCAATTACATCGTCTTCTGAGAGATAATAGTAAATCCATTTATATTTTTCGTGTATGTAATTAGTGTTTTTATTTAAAAACGTTCCAAGATCATTAGAACTAAAATCTAGGTCAAAATCATCTGTTGAGGCCATTCCAGGGTCGACTATCAGCTGAGTAATTTTTCCATTCCATGGGTCTAGTATCAGTCTCATATTATGAAAAAAGTCATGGTGAACATTATTTGTAATGGTTAAAAATGCATCAAATTTTGAAAAATATTCTATGTCGATGTAATCATTTAAAGACGGATCTGAGTAATATTCGTTTGATCTAAGGATTTTAAAAAATCTTTTAAGGTCTTCAGTGATATTGGGGTTTTCTTGGTTAAAAATTGCTAATTTTGACCATAAATTTGGATTGTTGAATAGATTTCTATTAAGTCCTAAGTGATACTCAGCTGCATGATTTTCGCCTTTATAAATATTCGTAGGCATTAATTTATTTTTTCTTAAAAAAGTCTCATCAATTCTCTCTTGTTCAAAGTACAATCCATTAGACTCACCATTTACATAAATTTCAACTAAATTGTATTTTTGACTAATAAGGCCCATTTGTTCAGATATAAAATAAGGAAGATATTTATCAGCTTTAAATATTTTATAATCAAAATATCTATAACCATCTATCAACTCACTTCTTCTTGTTTTTATCCTTAATTGTTTTTTTTGATTCAACCAATTGATTGGATTATCGCCTCTAAATCTTAATCTAATTTCTTGAAAATCGATTTTTTTATCTGGATAATTTATATATGCCTCCACCCAATCTTTTGTAGAAGCAGGCAAATTACTTAGTAATTTTCTTGAATTTTGTTCACTCACAAAAATATTTATTCGAGGAAAATTACTTTGATAAGTTTTATCAAAAATTTTATTCTTAAATTTTTTAATCTCTGAAAAAAAAATCTGTTTTGGCCATGAAAAATTACTTTGATATACATGCGCTGATTGATAACCAAATTGATATTCTAATTTAAAGACCTTATAAGAAAAAAGTAATAAAACTGTAAAAATTACAGGAAAGACATAAGGATAAAGAATTTTGAATATCTTTTTCATGCTATTGACAAGAGGAATTTACTAAATTTAATTTGTCAAATTTCATATTAAATATTATTTTATCTATTTTTTCATAATCTTGATTAAATTTTAGATTTATAATTTCATTATTTTTTGCCGAAAAAAAGATCTGATTTTGAGAATTGTTATTATTAAAAAATGTATTTCTAGAAGAAATTTCTATCTCTTTTTCTAAAATATTATAAACATTTTCCTCTGAGTAAAGCTTTATATTCTTGATCTCTAAAAATACTCCTGGGTTAAAACTAAAAATCATTTTTATTAAAGAAATGTTAGATGGTTTTTCAGGAATTAACTCGTACTGATCAAATTTACTATTATTTATTCCTCTAATAATATAATTATTTTCATCTTTTAAATTTGGAGATTCAAGTTTAATTGCAAAGTCATTAAAATTAAATCCATCAAATTTAGTTACTTGATATCTTTTTTGCCTTCCTCCAAATTCTGACTTTAGATATTTTTTACAATAATAATTAAATTTTTCAGTGTTTTTTTGATCTGAAAAGATTTGTAAAGCAAGTCTATAAGGCTCAGGATCCAATGAAGATAATTTTATTGCTTTATCTATTTCTGCTATAGACTCTTCAATTTTGTTATTAACATAAAGTGACTTTGCATACCAAATTTTTGCTTCGTAAAGCGAAGGATCTAAATTTGATAATTTTGAAAAAAATTCCTCTAAATATCCATATTTTTTTTCATCAATAATACTTGATTGTACTAGGTTTGCTGCATCGTAAATACCTATAAGTAATCTACTTTTTCCACTAGATATTTTTTCAGAGACTTTAATAAAATTTCCTAATTTATTATTTATTAAAATATAATCTGGTTCAGATTTTTTTAAATAAGTTTGCATTGAAACTATCATATAAATTTTGTAAGCATTTAAAGCAGAGTTTAGTATTGATTTTCTTAAATTTGTATTAAAAGTAATGAAGATTACCCCTAATAAAAATGAAAAAAATATTAAAAGAAAAATTTTTTTGTAAATATTGTTAAACATTTAGAATTACAGAAAAACTAATAATCAACATCGCTTTTTGCAGCAATAATAACAATTTCTTTTAATCCCTTAATTTTAGATAGTTCTGATAGAAGTTCAATTTGACTTAATTCCTCTTTTAAAACTATGTCGAAGCTCAATTTGATGCTTTTACTATCCTCGGAACTCTCTGAGCTTAATAATGTTGACGATTTTGAAAATTTAGAAATAGTTTTATTAAAAAGTTTCGAAATTTCAGAATTATTTGAAGGAGTTCTAAATTGTAAAATAAATTCACTTTTAATGATTGAACCAAAATTAGTTTTATGTAAAATTAAAGCTATTGAACTTATTATAAAAGTTCCAGATATTGCTAAAAAATAGCTTCCTGTTCCTGCGGCCATACCTACTGCTAAAGACCAAAAAATATAAGCTGTGTCCTTTGTATCTTTCACAACAGTTCTGAATCTTATTATTGATAGAGCTCCAACTAAAGCAAAAGCCCTAGCTAAGCTGTTACCAATAATCATAATCACCATACAAACAATCACTGCTACAAATATATTTGTTAACATAAAAGACTGGGAGTAACTCAAGCCTTTATGTGTAAATTTATAGATGACTGAAATTATTAATCCTAATATAAATGAAAGAATTAAATTTATTATTATTTCTTGTGGAAGGTAAATCGAAGTAAAACTGTCAGCAATATTTTGTAAATTATTATTCATTTAATAAGTTTATAATATCTATATAAGTGAATTAAGCAAATAATTCTAAATAGTAATAGAATCAAAATCTTAAAATTTAGCATTGAAATATCTCAATTTCTCTAAGAGTTTTAGTGATGGCTATTTATTGGTGGACTAGCAAGAATCGAACTTGCCACCCCTTCGATGTCAACGAAGTGCTCTACCAATGAGCTATAGTCCCAAACTTGTTAACATATTAAAAATAAAAAACTAATTTCTTTTATAGTATCTAATTGTTTTAAACAAACCTTTATTAAAATCGGTTTTAGGATACCATTTTAAAACTTTTTTTGCTTTTGAGATGTCTGGGTAAATTTTTAAAATTTCATCTTTCCTAAGTTTTATTTTTCCAAAAATAGGTTTGCCCCCTCTAAGCTTTTTGGTTAAATAATTAATAACATTTTTAATTTTTTTGGGCTTACCAGTTCCAATATTAAATATTTCTCCTTTAGAATTACTTGAAGATAATGACTTAATGATCACATTAATGACATCATCGATATAGATAAAATCTCTTAATTGTTTTCCATCAGAACAATCAAATTTTTTATTTCTTAAACAAGCATCAATTACGATAGGAATAAAACGGTTGATATCCTGTCCTGGACCATAAGCTTGGTAAAGTCTTAAAATAGTGACTGGAAATTTTGTTTTTTTGAATAGGTTTAAAAGATAATTACTTGCCAAAAATTTAGATCTTGCATAAATAGATTTAGGGTTGCCTCTACTAAGTTCAATTTGTGGTGACTTGAATTTACCATATTCTCCGCTACTTCCAACTTGAACAAATGACTTAATTTTTTTTCTTAAAAAAATCCTTGCAAGATTTTTACAACCAATGAAGTGACTGTTATAAGTCTTTGTTTTATTACTATGATCTACGTACCCTCCAAGATTAACGACATAATCGTATTTTTGATTAATCTTTTTTAAATCCTTTAGATTAGATAAATCGCCTATTAAATAATTTATTTTTTTAAGACGTCTCTCTTTGCGTGGTTTATTTTTTGAAAAACTAACGACATACCATTTTTTCCTTAGACATTTTTTGGCTAGATGGTAGCCAATAAATCCGGTGCCCCCAACAATTAAGATTTTTTTAGATTTCTTCAATTGAACTTATTTTCTTTATAAATTTTTTCTAAAACTTGTCTATCGCGCAAAGCATCCATACACTTCCAAAAACCTTTATGTTTAAATGCGAATAATTGCTTTTTTGAAGCAACTTTTTCTAAAGGTTTTTTTTCTAGTATAGATTTGTCACCCTTTATGTATTTAAAGAAATTTTGGTTCGTTATAAAAAAACCTCCATTAATCCAACCTTCGGTAACTTGAGGTTTTTCTTTAAATGATTTAACTTGATTATTTTTAATAGTAATTTCACCGAACCTAGCAGGAGGTCTTACTGCAGTTACAGTGATTAATTTTTTTTTCTTTTTGTGAAATTTAATTAATTGATTTATATTAACATTAGATACCCCGTCTCCATAGGTAAACATAAAATCTTCATTTTTTTTTATAAATTTTGACATTCTTTTTATTCTTCCTCCTGTGAGAACATTATTTCCTGTAAAAGATAGTGTAATAAAAACGTTAATATTGTTTATCTTATAAATAAATTTATGATCTAGTTTTTTGAAGTTTTTAAAATAATTTTTTATTACATTATGTTTGTATCCCATTGCAATATAAAAATCTTTATGACCGTATTTCAAATAATGATTAATTATATGAACGAGTATAGGCTTATTTCCAATTTTAATCATAGGTTTTGGAATAGTCTTTGTGTACTCTGAAATCCTAGTACCTCTTCCGCCTGCTAATATTATAACTTTCATTTATATAACTGAAGGATTTGAGTATTAAGAACTCCCTCAAATCCTAATATTTTTTTTGACCCGATACTACAGATATTTTTAACATTTACAGTTTCTAAATTAAATGGTCTTGCTGTTAAATCTACCCCACTATTTTTATGAATACGAATATTTGGACCAGTTATAATATCAATATTTGGCTCAAAATAATTTTTTTCTGGTATGTGCTCTGTAAGAATTAAGTATTTATATTTTCCTGACATTAACGAAAGAAATTTTTTTATATTATCATTTGAGAGGTGTTGAAGAACTTGGCGTAAAAAACATATGTCTCCATTCGGAAGTTCATCCCTTGTTATATCTAAAACCCTAAAATCTACTTCCAAATTACTATATTTTATTTTATTATTTATAATTATTTCGTCAAATACATCTACTGCAATATATTTTTTACAATACTTTCTGAGTTGTGATCCAATTATAAAATCTCCACAACCAAGATCTACCACATTAGGTTTTTCTGGAAAATTTAACAGAAAATCTTTTACTTTATTTATATATTCGCTTTTATACTCTTCAAAATGTGATCCAGGTCCTGAAAAAAATTCAAACTTATTTTTTAAATTATCAGGACTCCAAAGTTTTTTACTATAAATTTCTTTGAATATTTTTTGATTTGTCATTTTTTTATATTTTTGTAAATTCAAAAAAATTAAAAAATTTTTGATTGATTTTAACAAAAATTTAGGTAAAAACTTTTTCATTTGTTTTCGTAACATTGTCTTATGGATTTTAAAATCTATTCAAGAACAAAGTTTGAATCAACTTTGTTTAATAACCAATAGTGTCTAATCTTTTTTTTATCCACTCTTGTTTAGTATAAACCAATTCCCTATCATTTAGAATTTCATTGGTATTTTTTACTTTTTTAGCCAAAATTATATGATGATTTCTGAGATGAGGAATTATGAAACCAATTTTTTTTACCAGATTGTATATCAAATTTTTAATTTTTTTTTTGGTTTTATGTTTTTTTATATCTCTCGAATTTTGATCTATATAAAAATCAGCTTGCTTTCTGTCAAAATACTCATGTTTTATTAAATCAAATCCGCACCGTTTTAAATGATACCTCAATTCCTCCTTACTATATTCTTTATGATGTGGTCTATGATTACCTCGGTAAGTCATTGACGATAGAACAGGATGTACATTCGGACTTTTACCTCTTCTAACCATATCTACAATATATAAAAAGTTAGTAATATTATCTGTGGTAATTAATATATAACCACCAACTTTAAGAGCTTTATTAATTTGATCTAAACAAAAAGTAGGGTCAACTAGATGCTCTATCGTATCCAATAAATAGCAAATATCATACTCTTCTATGTTCCACTCTACAATATTTTTAGGTTCTGGAAATGAAGGATCAATTTCTGTATCTACACAATCAACCTTAAATTCTCTCATCTTCTGAATAAATTTTTCATCTAGATCTAATCCTATAGAAGTATATTTTGATATATTTTTAAAAATTTCTTTACTTAGAAAAACCATATTTCCTGGAAAAGCACCCACATCAACAATTTTTGGATTTTCAAAATTTTTTTCTTTTGAAACAATTTCTAAATATTTATTAACTTTATAAAATCTTATGAAACTCAATATAAAACTATGGCTAGTTTTCACGTTTGACCTAAAGTCATAATCAGGGATTTCCCAATCAAAAGGTTTATAATTAATAACAAAATTTTTATAATCTTTGAAATTCATATGTTTTGTAAAAACTTTTTATAAATTGTTTAGTATTTTTTTCAACCTCGTATGAGCATATTTATCATATTTATAAAAAAAATCTTTGATTAATTTTTTTGAATTTACCTTTCTGACTTTTTTTTCATTATTTAAGTAACCATTTAATTGAGAATAATCTTTAACCGTGACTACTTCATCCTCGGGATCAAAAAGTGGATGATATTCCTGATTATATAATCTTAAAGTATTTTTTTTTCCTAAAATAACAGACTCATAACAAAGAGACGAATCACCAGCTAGAACGAAATCGCTAGAATTAATTAAATCTCTTGGTGAACAATTTTCCATTATATTAAATTGGAATTTAAAATTTTCAAAAAAATATTTTAATGTTTCTTTTTTATAATAAGGATGAGGTTTCAAAATTATAAAAAATTTATTTAAGTCACATTTATTTAGTAAATCCACAATTCCGAGGTAATCTTTGATGCTAGTAAAAATTGATATTATTTTTTTATTTTTAGCATTATTAAAAATGATTTTTTTTCTTCGTTTTATTTCAATATCTTGAGTTCCAAATTTTAAAGAACCAATTTGGTAAATTTTTTTTTTAGGAAAAACTCTTTTAAGTCTATTAAAATATTTTTTTCCTTGCGTACAAAAAATATCGGGACAAGGTGAATAATTCAAATAGTCTAGTTTGTTTGAAAATTCCGATTTTCTAATTGCATAAGCCAACATATTATCACTATAATTCGCATGATTAATGCTTATTAAATTTGTTTTCAATTCATGTTTTAAAAAAAAATAAACTGATCTCGCTGTAGGAAAAAATTCAAGATAACTCAAAAAATTTTTAAATTTTTTAAAGAGAAATAAATTTCCAAAACTTATGCCAGTTATTAATGAGTATTGAATATTTCCAAAAAATGATTTTAATAAAAATGGTTTTAAAATTTCAGAACAATTTTTTTTATCTAATAAAAAATAATTTTTTTTTTTTAGTAAAGCTTTCAATAAGAAAAAATTTTTTGCGGTCAAATAATATACTTTTAAAATCTCTATCAAGCTTATATATCTATTTATAATAAAATAATTAACTGGAATTTTATTTAATTTTTTTTTAATACCAAAGAAATTATAGATTAATGAAAAATCGTAATTTAGTTGAACCGCGTAAGAGATTTGTTTATTTTTTAAAGAAAATAAACCGTACTGAATATCTAAAGAGTTATTATTATAATCTATTAAATTAGAGAAAGGAGCGTAAACACAATTTTTTGTAAATTTATTCGATACAATTTTATCTTTATAAAAAATTTTTATAATTATGCTTAAGATAATTACTTTTAAGACCTTTAAAAAAAGTTTAAAAACTTCGTAAAGGTAAAAATCATCTTTTTTTATTAAAAACTTTTCATTGTGAATTTTTTTATGTAAGTTGTTAAACCACTTATGATCCTTTAATGCATCTTTTTCATAAATACTGGTCAACCACCATAATGATAATTTTTTATAACGTATACTTTTTGAAAATTCTTTTTTAAGGTCATTTTTTAGTAGCCAATCTAGATATATATTCTTGGTTTTGTTCCACTTATATGAAAGAGGCTTCATTTAAAATAATGATTATTTATATTTTTTGAATAAATATTTTGCGAATTCAAACTCGTAAGGGGTATTTATATCATGCCCTTCTATTTGATCTAATTTATAAAAATATGGTTTGTTACCTATTAAAGTTTTTTTTCTACTCATAAATTTAGTTTTTAAAATACTAATTGCGAAATTAAGTTTCACTATATCAGGTAAATTTTGAGAGTTGGGAGCTTTATCTAATCTAAAATTTATTGGAGTATTTTTAAGAAATAAAAACTCCTTTACATCACTAACGGTATTTAAACTATCAAAATTTTTTTTATTCTTAAGAAAACTATTAATGGTTTTTTCATAAGTTTTAACTGAAATTATAGGGCTGGTGCAGTGAGTGAAAAGTATATACTCACTTTTAGTATTCAAAGCTACATTAGACCAAAATTCGCTATTGGTACATTTTGAGCTTGCGTAATAATCTTCTCTTTTGAAATAATTAACACCAAGTTTTTTAGCTATTGAAATAGCTTTGTTTGAGTCAGTATTAATTATTATTTCATTGATATTTTTAACTTTTTTTAAAGTTATAATTTTATGTTCAAGTAAATTTCTACCACAAAATTTTTTAAAATTTTTATTTTTTACTCTTTGCGAACCTTTTCTAATTGGAACTACAGCTACTAATCTTTTCATTTTAATTAAAGCGCATAAACAGATTTTATGTCGAAACTGTAAGAAGATGGAGTTATCCCAAGAAGTTTTTTTGCTTTTCTGTTTATAGAATAAAGATAAAAAATATTATCTACGATTTTTGTTCTTCTATCTTCAGATCCATATCCGTCAAAGCCAGCTAGTAAAATTCTTTTTGCTTGACCGCTTGTAGCCACTGAAAGAGCATAAGCTACAGTATAAAGTTTAGGAATGCTTGAACAATTATCTAAAATTTCAAATTTATTTTCAGAAATTCCAACACCATAATCTAATACCTTCAACGAGTTTAATTTATTAATTTTATTTTGAGATAAGATAGACTTCGGTAGCACTACAGGTTTTTTAAATTTCATTATTTTTTTTAATTCTGAAAGAAGCGTTAAAGGATTGCAAGCAACGTATAAATCAATTAATTTGCTATTTATACCAGTTGAAGAATTAAGAGCTATAACTAAAGGTCGATTTTTTAAAATATAATTTTCAATTTCCAATTTATATTCTTTTAAATTAGGTCCAGAGGATACAAGCAAAACCTCTTTTCCTTTTATTTTGCTTTTTGGAGACCATTTTCCTCTTTGTAATTTAATGGGTTTTTGAAACTCGGACCTAACTAAATTTACATCATATCTTGACGCGCCTAAATTTCTTAGTTGATTAATTCCCTCAAGCATTTTGTTTTCATCTAATTTAATATTAATCATTTCCTGAATATACGTAGGGTGAATACCGAATTTTCCAGCTAAATAATAATAAGTGTTAGGCCCCCATTTATACTTTAGAGATAAAGGTTTAAAAAAGTTTTCAATAAGTTTTAATAAACTTAAATTATTTTGAAATTTTTTATTATATTTTTCTAGTTCCAAAATAACATATTCGGTTTGAGCATTTCCAGCTCCTCTACCCATTCCCATAATTGTTGAGTCAACCCAATTTACTCCCTCTTTGATGGCTGAGAGGGTATTTGACAATGCTAATCCTAAATTATTGTGAGTGTGTATCCCGAGTTCACCTTTCCAATTTTTTCTTAAAATATTCACGATATTTTTAATATACTTTTCATTCATGCTTCCCAAGCTGTCGGCAAAATAAAGTATGTTTAGTTTTGATTTTTTTGCTAACTTTCCAAAATCAAATATTTCTTTTTCAGTACGTTCAGAAATTTGCATTAAGTTTACTGCTACAATATAACCTTTTTTTCTTAAAATTTTTGCAATGTCTAAAGTTTTTCCAAATTCGTTGAAGTGACACGCGAGTCTCACAAAATCTACCCTCGATAATTTTTTATTCTTAAAGAGAAGATTCGTAGCTTTTTTTAATTTTAGTTTATGAGATATAATTTCATAAGCGTTAACCATAACTCCAACTTTAATTCTTTTAGGGATATTGAATGACTCAATGTAACTATCCGTAGTATACCAATTAGGACCTTTAAAATCCTTGCTTTGAAACGATCTAAAGCCCATTTCGACATACTTAATACCTATGGAATTTAAAGAGTTAATGTAATCTTGAACTAATTTTCGATCAAAATCCCAATTATTATAGTATCCACCATCTCTAAGAGTGCATTCAATTAAATTAATATTTTTCATTTTTTAAGAGTACCTTTTCTCTGCTCTTTTCGGGGAAAATGCGTCAAATCCTATGGCTCCATATGACATTCCTCCATGATAGTCAAATGGTCCAATATCTACTGAGGTTTTGTTTGCTAATAAGCTAGAACTTTTTTTTCCAATATAAAATTTCATTTTTCCTTTTATTAGCCATGTAATTTGCTCATTTTTATGGCCTTTATCGTGAAACTTAAAATCTTTTTTAAGTTTGAATAACACAACGCTTATTTTGTTTCCATGAAAGACTCTGGAAATACATTTTCCGCCCCATAAATTAATTTTTTTTAAGTTTTTTTCAAAATTGAAAAATTTGTTTTTAAAATTATGATAACTATTTTTCTTACCAAGAATAATAAACAATTGTGAACCTTTTTTACAATTAAACTCTAATTTTTTAAGAGATTTATTTGTATGAAAGCAATCGAATTTGTTTAATTTTTTTTTTAAAATTTTTCTTTTTTTAATTTTTATTTCACCTTGTGAAATAATAAAAATTTTTTCTTTTTTTTCCATATTTTTCAGTACACATTGACTAAGAAAATTGTCTTCACTTGTTGTTTTTAAAAATTTAATTCGAAAAATCGATATTTCATGCCAACCCTTGTGGAAAGAAACCTCATAATTTTTATTGCTAATAAAGTTTCGGAATTTAAAAAAAGTTGATTTTGAATTATTATGTTTTTTCATAGTAAATTTTTTTATTCAATTATTAAATATATAATTTAAAAAAAAGCTGATTTAAATTTTTCAAACATTGTACCTCTATTGGATACAAATCCAATCATAAATCTTTCTTCTGTCCCATCACTAAAGCCTTTTTTGTGGAAACCAGAAGTATCACATGTTATTAATGTACCTTTAGGATAAGTGCATTCCAATGGTTCAAATTTTTCTAAAATTTCTTTTTTAAAATTTGACTCCTCTAGCTTATTCCATATTTCATTACCATCTTTTGATTTATCAAGATTTATATCTAAAATATTTGATGCGTTTTCTTTTTCTTTTAAAATTTTGAGTTTTTTATTTGCGTGAGATTTTTTTAAAAAACAAAAGGGTGAGTTATTTTTTTCCACATTATGCAAATATAAGAAACTTTTAGCAGTATGACTAAAGCAATCAGAGTGCCAATCATCACTTAAAAGTTCTCCTTTTACTTTCGAAATATGTATGCTTATTTTATCTTTTTTTAAATCTAATCCGGACAAAAATTTCAGTTGCAGTAATAAATCTTGTTTGGAATATAAAAAATTATACAAATCTTGTACTTTTCCTGTAAGTTTTTTTGTAAATTTAGGTAAATAGTAATATTTAGAAGAGGACTCAGAGTTTTTACCTAATCCACCATTGTCAATTATCAAATTATGAATTTTATAATTATCAATCAAACTGTTACAAATTAATTTCAATTTTTTGATTTCATCATCTGAAAAAAAATTTAAATTAAGTATTATTCCATCTTCCCTACCGCTATTAAATAATTTTTTTTTTTCTTCTGGTATAATTTTTATTAATTTTTTTTGATATTTTTTCGTTAAAAATATATCTATTAAAATTCTTAAATTTTGATATGGCAGTTTATTAAACAAAAAAGACGTAGGGACTTTATGATAATTTGACGTAAATAAAAAAATATCTTTTAAAGATGAGTAGCTTTCTAAAAATAATTTTCTAATCATATGTTATTTTTTAATTTTTAAATTTTTTCAAAAACCTGTTTGGGTTCTTAGTTGATTTAGCAAATTCATTTACAAATATATTTAAGGCTCTTTGTACTTTTTTACTATTCCACCACTCACTAATGTTAGAATAATTGGAATTAATAAATTTAGCTGCCTCGAAAGGATCATAAAATAAAATTCTAGCTTTCTCAAGTAATCTAAAATATTTAACTGAGTTTTTTCTTATCCTGCAATAACTTTTATCAAATATTAAAATTGTAGGTAAATTAAGATTAAATGACTCCAAATATCCAGTTGAATTAAAAGTTTCTACATTTAATTTATATTTATTTAAAAAAAAACAGCCCCGTTTGTGAGAAGAAAAAAAAGATGCTGTTCTGAAACTAGATTTTAAAGTATTTAAAACATAATTTGGATAAACTTTGTATACATCTAGGTACTTAAACGCACTCTCAGATTTAATATTTTCTTTAAGATTTGAAAAAAATATTTTTAAAGTTTTAATATAGTTGTTAATTTCATATATGCATCTTGGTCTTCCATCAGAAATTTGACTTGGGTATAAACTTAAATCAAGAATTGGTATTAATAAGCCTTTGGTTTGTTTGTTTTGTTTAATCTGGATACCAAGATTTTTCAAACAAAAGTTTGGAACAACTTTTTTGTTCTGATCTTTCCATCCCCAAGAAAAATATTTATCAGCGATTTTTAATTGTAATTTTTCAATAGGAAAATTTTCTGAAGTTCCATAAGAACCTCCATGCTGTATCAAAAATAATTTTGACCCACTAGTAATTTTCTCTGCCATATAAAACTTAAATGGTTCATTTGAAATATCATCTACGCTTGTTACTATTATTTTTGGATTAACTGGAAGTTTTTGTTTTTTGATTTCGTGGACTCCTTTTTTATAATTCTCAAGAAAAATTGTAGGAAAATTAAATTTAATTTGAGAAATTAAAAATTTTTCAAATTTTGAATTAAAATCGCTTTTTTTTTTTGAGATCAAGTTTCTCTCATTTTCCCAAATATTGTGACCGAATTTCCAAAATAAATCCTTGTTTATTGTTAAAAAATTTTGAAAAAATAAACTAAATTTTTTAGGCGTATTCTTTGTAAGCCCGATATTTTGTGAGAATAAATTTGTGTTTTTTAATAAAAAAATTGATTTCAATGTTCTTTTTAATAAATTTTCTTTTTCATAAAGATCTCTATAATCAAAGTCTTTTCTTGGTTTTTTTTTTATTTTATTTATGAGTGAAGTTTTTAATTTATTTTGATGATCGATAATTTTAATTAAAACCCAATGATTCCAGTCATCAGACATCACATTTGTTGAACACCAATCCTCGGTGTCCTTAGGAATAAAATATTTTTCTTGAAATTTAAATTTCTTACAAATAGTATTAGTTTTATACTTTCTATTTAAACTATTTACAATTTCCCATCTGTCATAATAATAAGTGATGTATCTATATAACCAAACCCAAATTAAAGCTTCCCAATACTTTTTCGGAAAGTTTTTTCCATGTATCAAGTTTAATTTTCTATAAAGATTATCAAGAAGTTTATTATAAATTATTAAAATTTTTTTTAGATCCTTTTTTAATTTATTTTTATTAGACCAATGATAATTTTTTTCATTATTTATATTTTTAAATTTTTTTTTTGATTTCAGAAAATCATAAAAAAAACCAGGGATAACTACATTTTCTTGTTTACTTGAATTAGAATAAACTTCTTGTCTTTTGGATGTTATTAGATTTTTCACTAGATGATTTAGACTTTAAATAATTATCTTTTAAGAAGCATATGCACTTCTGAGCATAGCTTTTTCTGATCAAGTTGAATTTGAAAATTATCGATAAGTTTTTTGTTATCAAATGATATGTTTTCAAGTGGTTTAAATTTTTTAATTCTCATTTGAACTATGAATGACCTAAATAAATCATCCATATCAGTTCCAAACCACCACGAGGAATGTTCCTTGAAGCCGAACCTTAGCATAAATCTTTTTAAAGATCTTTCAGTAAAAAGATGAGTATGTCCTCCACCTAAATGACGATTAAATACATCTGCAAAAATATTTTCTATAGTACAAATTAAAGAAAACATTGGGACCAATACATACAAGTATTTTATCTTTTTATTTTTTTTTATTGATTTCATTAAATCGGCCATATCAACCAGGTGTTCTATTACGCCTATCAATGAAATACAGTTAGAGTCAGTAACTTCAATCTCTTTCTTTAAATTTTCATAGGTACTATTTTTAAGTTTGTTGGGATCTTTATTTAATAGTTTAAACATTTTTTTTCCAAAATTTGTTTGGTTTTTTGAAATTTCAATCCCCTCTGCATTTTTAAATTTTTTATCTATTAAAGATGAAACAAAATACCCTGAGCCTGCACCAATATCTAAGACCTTTATTTTTGAGTGGTTTTGAAAAACACTTTTTAAAAATTCAGCTTTTGGATTGTAAATTTTTTTTTGCCGTAATTTAAATTTTTTTATATTGTTCTCAAAATATCCTTTAGAATATTTAACCTTCTCATCTACATAAATTTTATTTGAAAATTTTTTGTTATCTTGATGCCAGCCATTTACGTGAGAGCAATATTTACATTGTATATACTTGATTTTATGGTTTATAAAATAATCTCCTATTAATTTTTTTTCACAAGCTTTACATTTCTGCCTTTTAGGTTGAGATCTATAAAATTTGTTAATTTTATTTTGATTTTTTAATAATTTGAAGTTTAGAGAAAAAAAGTCTGATTTAATTTTATCAACATCTTTAGATGATTTTCCAAATTTTATTTTTCTTTTTTTTAACATAAGTAAGTTTAGATTATAGTGGTTAATTTTTTATTTTCTAATTTATACACCTTATCGCAGTCAATTAAATTTCTTTTATCATGTGTTACAAAAATTATTGTTTTATCTTTGTTATTTCTAAAAATTTCTTTAATAATTCTTTCTTGAGTCTTTGTGTCTAAGGCGCTTGTAGGTTCATCTAATATTAAAATATCAGGTTTAGAATATAGGGCTCTAGCAATTCCAACTCTTTGTTTTTGACCCCCGGAAATTCTTTCACCTCTTTCTCCAATCATTGTTTCAATACCATTATCCAAACTTTTCACTAAATCAGTTAAATTAGCCTGTTTTATAGCTTCATCTATCTTTGAGTTTTCAATAAAATTGCTATTAAGACCAAAGGCTATATTATTTTTTAAAGTATCGTCTAAAATAAATACATCTTGCGGAACACATCCAATATTCATTTGCCATGCTTGCTTCTCTGTCCGTATATCTTGATCATCAACTTTTACATTTCCTTTGGATGGGTTTAATAACCCCATGAGAACATCTAACAATGTACTTTTCCCAGATCCACTTTCTCCAATTATTCCAATTTTACTACCTTGGGGAATTTCAAAATTTATATTCTCGAGAACAAATTTATCAGAAATATTTTCGTTTTTTACATCGTAAGAAAAATATACATTCTTAAAAGTAATTTTATTTTCAAAGGTTAATTTAGATTTTTTTTGATCATCAATTTTTTCAAATTTTACTGAGTCTATTAATAGATTATTAAGTGACTGAATATTGTATTGATATTTTTGCATACTTGAACTTATTGTACTGAAGGAAGGTATCAGTCTATATGCTGCTGCAAAAAAAACTACAGCAGTCGGTGCGATAGATTTTAATTGAGGATTCTTACCATAAAAGAATAATAAAAATAATGTTACCACTAAAGCGGTGAATAACTCAAAAAGAGGTTTTGGAGCACTATTTCTAAAGAAACTTTCAATTGAAATTTCTGATAATTGTTTGTTATTTTTTTCAAAAACTGAAATTGCATTTAATCTCGTGCCTGAAAGTTCATAAGCTTTTGATCCCGTTAAACTTTCTATAATATTTTTTAGTCTTTGCTCTACAATTGTTACTCTTTTTTTACCAAGCAATACAGTTTTTTTTGAATTAAAAAAAGATAGTATTAAAGAAAAAATAATAAATAAAAATAAACAAATTACTGTTACTTGAAAATTAAAAAATAACAAAAAAATGATTAATCCAAAAAGAATCATTGACTCCAAAAAAACGTTTGAAATGGATAGCAACGCAACCATTAAACTGTCAACTTCTGATGTTATATTCTTTATTAATTGCGATGTATTAGATCTCAAGTGAAAAATTCGTGGCATGTAAAGATATCCCTTTAGAAATTTTAAACTTAACTCTTCTTTTACCTTAAAAATAAAATTTCCTTTTTTCCAATTTATAAAAAGATTGATAATTGTTTTTACAAGATAAGTCATAAAAATTAATAAAATGAAAATGAAAATTTGATTTTCATTAATTTTGAAATTTGAAAAGAACTTTAATAAGAAAAAATTTGAAGAATTATCTTTATCTGAAAATAGATTTAAAAATTCAAATAAAAATTTTAATAAAAATATTTCTAAAATAGTTGCTACAAACATTAAAACAACTAAACTGACAAAATTTTTTATTTGTCTTTTCTCTAAAAATTTATTTAGGTTTTGAAGACTTTTCATTTTAGCTAGATATTAAATTTAAATTTATTTTTTTACTATAATCCACTTCCATTCAAATACTTTACTTCCTGATATTTGAACACTATCAACAAACTTTGTTAATCCAGGGTATTTTTTCTTATATTTGAGATATTCGTTATTAATTTTTTTTCCATTATACTTATCATCAACAAAACTTATTTGATAATTTCCAAATTTTTTTATTTTTTTTTTTATTAGATTGTAACTATAGGTATTTTGAAATTGAAACGATTTAAGTATACCTTTTTTATTTGTTTTGTCATTATGGTAAAACTTGCTCAGATGAGTATTGTCACTCACCAAAGTTCTTATTATACAGTATTTATTTGTTGCTTTTAGTAAGTTTTGTAATGCTAAGTCAATTGAAGGTAAATGAAGTAAAACATTAGAACAAAAAACTATATCGAATTTATTATAATATTTTTTTGAAAGAGAAAAGATATTCTGTATCTCAAAAGATGTATTATTGTTTTGATTAAAATATTTTTTAGCAAATTGAATATATGGTTTTGTTGCATCAAACCCTGTGTAAGAAATATTTTTATCTATTTTTATTAAACTCTTATAGAAATGCCCTGCGGCGCAGCCAAAATCTAAAACTTTGTAATCTTTTTTGTAATATTTTTTTATTATTTGAGCTAGTTGCTTTGCACATTCCATTTCAGGCAAAAGTCCTTTAACTCTTTGTATCGATCTTTCAATTTCACTTTTTTCCTCCCAAATATTCCAATTTTTACTTTGGTCTTCAAATTTGATGTGAATTTTTTTCATATGACTATTTAGATTATAAAATTTTACGAGCTATATTTAGAATCTTTAAATTTGACTTTAAACTATTTCCTATTCGTGGATTATCATTACGTTTATTTGTAATAATATCAACATTCGTCATTGTCAAATCCAACTTACGAAATTTTACAATTATATCAACTAAAAACATTTTTTTAGAAATATGTTTCATTACTTTTCTTAATTGTTTAATTTTATATAATTTAAATCCACTTATTGGATCTTCAAGATTATATTTTAATGAAAAAAAAAAATTTAATATATTCTCACTAAATCTGTTAAAAAAAATTCTTCTACCCACAATTAAATCGAAATTTTTTTTTTTTATAACTTTAAAAACTTTCGGAATATTTTTGACTGGTAGTTCTCCATCTGCGTCTAAAGATAAAATATATTTTGCTTTTTTAAACCTTTTAATTATCTGATGAAATCCTTCAATCATTGAAGCTTCATACCCTAAATTTTTCTCATTTGACTTAAAATTTATTTTTTCTCTACTAAGTAAAATTTTTGTTTTATCTGTGGAATTATCATCAATAACCATTAAATTCCCGAATTTTTTGGCTTGTTTACAAATCTTAATGATTGTTTTTTCCTCATTAAAACAAGGAATTAAAATGACTACTTCGTGTTTTTGCAATTTATTATTTCTTCTTTTAAAATATCCTTAGTAATTTTTTTTCCAATTATTTTATTTTCTTCATAAGGATTTAATCCGTTAATTGGGCAAGGTCTAAGATAAATTAAATGATTTTTTTTTAAAATTGTACCTTTTTTCAAATTTATTCTTGCCCGTATTGATCTTCTTTGGATAACAGAAGACTCCCTTTCATTAAATTCTATCTTTTTATTGCCGTCGCCTAAAGATTTCTCTAAAATTCGAGACTCAATAATCATTTTTTTCCAGGTATTTGGATTCATTGAGAATTTATGGTCTGGACCTGAACGATTATTATTATCAGTAAAATGTTTTTCAATAACTCTGGCTCCTAGAGCAATCGATCCTAGTACTGAGTTATTTCCAAAGGTATGGTCGCTCAATCCTAAAATGATTTTTTTGCCAAAAATCTTTTTATATTGGCTAATCACATTGAGATTAAGAAATGAATTATTTTTACTTTCTGCTGTATAATTAGTGTTACACTGCATAACAACAATTTTTTTATTGTACTTTTTAATTAAATTAACAGCTCTCTTAACATCTTTAATAGATGAGGCTCCAGTGGCAATTATTACAGGTTTTTTTTTCTTTGCAATTTTTTTTATAATTTCCAACCATGTTATGTCACCTGACCCTATTTTAAATGCAGGGATATATTTATTAACTCTATCTACATATTCCAAATCATATGGAGCAGTCATAAAATCTATCTTGTATTTTTTACATTCTTTTTCTAATCCTTTAGTCCAATTAAAATTTATAGATGCATCCTTGTATACTTGAAATACTGATTTTTTCCATTTTGACTGGTGAGATAATTTTTTTTTAAGACTTTTAAATCCTAGATCGCTTACGATTGTCTCTGCCTTAAAATGCTGAAATTTTGCTGCATCAGCTCCTGCTTTCGCAGCTAATCTAATCAATTTTAATGCGCGCTTATAACTTCCATCATGATTAGCGGCTATGTCTGCAATAAAATAAGTTTTAGATTTATTGCTGATTAATTTTTTTCCAATTTTAAAAGATAAGCTCATCTATTTAATTCCCCCAACCTCCATCGACAATAATATTTTGCCCTGTAACATATTTAGAGGCATCACTTGCAAGATATGCAATTATACCCATTAAATCTTCTTCCTTGGCCATTCGACCGAGTAAAGTCATTTTTTTGTAAGCATTAACAAATTTTTTTGGTTGACCTCGCAATATACCCCCTGGCGAAATACTATTAACTCTAATTTGTGGTGCTAAAGATGAAGAAAGCCATTTAGTTAATTGTATCAAACCTGCTTTTGCAGATGCGTAAGCTGATGAATTTCCTAAGTTAGTACCTTTATAAATACTGAAGTTTGGTGAATAAAGTCCATAGATAGAGGCAATATTTATAATTGATCCTTTACCTGAGTTTTTTAAATTTCGATGCAAACCTTGAGATAAGTGAAAAGCACAAATTAAATTAATCTCTAATGAAGATTTCCATTTTTTTAAATTCTGTTTTTCAAATTTAGATGCATATCCGATTAAATTGTTTTCTTTGTATGTAGCATTATTTATTAATATATTTATTCTTTCTTTATTTAAGTTCTTAATAAGTTTTGATCTATTTTTTTCTTTAGATAAATCACAAATTATTTTTTTAATTTTTATATTCGGATATTGTAAACTTATTTTTTTATCATAATTATTTTTGAAATTTTTACTTCTCGAAATTAGTATTAAATTTGCACCTAAATCAGCTAAAATTAAAGATATTTTTTCTGCAAGATAGCCTCCGGCACCTGTCAAAACAACTGTTCTATTCTTTAGATTAAATAAATTTTTTAAAATTCTCATAATTATTATTTATCAATTTTTAACACTAATTCCAATTTCTTAAATCTAGTTGGTGTATATTAATATTTGATTTTATAACTCTAATTAATTTTTCTTTTTGTTTTGCATTTAATTTTTTTACTTTTGAAACATTTTTAAATTCTTTAATATGATTAGGAGTTTGTGCTCCAATTATTAAATTTGATATACCTTCAAAGCTTTTAAGATAAGCAAGTGTTAATTCGTAAAAATCTTTTTTTTTAAATTCCATACATAATTTTCTTAAAACATCGTTTACCTTGACTGTTTTTTTTGTTTTTTTTGGAAACTTAATTTCATTTTTGGTTAAATTTCCTCTTAAAAAGATGCTTCTGATAAAAATTTTTAGATTATTGTTCGCTTTATTTAAAAATTTTATCCACCTATGATCAATTAAATTAAAAGGAAGTTGAACACACTTTATTTCTTTATATTTATTTAATTTTTTAAGTTCTAAAGGATTATAAATTGATACTCCTAAATTTTTTATTATTCCACTTGATGTAAATTTCTTAAGGTGATTATATAAAATTTTTGAATTAAATAGATCTGCAGAATTGTGCACTAAAAAATTTTCAAGCTGGGCACATTTTAACCTATTCAAACTTTCAAAAATACTGAAATTTATTTTATTAATTATTTCTTTTTTTTCATTTCTTTTGTTCAAATTCAAATTCTTAAGTTTTGAGCAAATAAAAACATTGTTTTTATTTCGACTTCTAAAATTTCCTATAAATTTTTCAGATTTTCCATAATCATGGGCTGTATCAAAAAAATTTATTTTTTCTTTCAAAGCTGCTTTTATAATATTATTTGCCCTAGCTTGAGAAATTTGAAATTTTTTTTGAAAGTATTTTTTTCCGATCTGCACAGTGCCTAATAATATTTTAGAAATTTTATTTTTAGATATTTTTTTTTCCAAATTTTTAGTTCTAACAATTTTCGATAAATTAGAATATGAGTTTCCTCTAAAGTAAAAGAATATTTTTTTCACTCTGTTTAAATCATTTAAGGTATCAATGCTTAATTTTAAATTAGATATTCCTGAATAATTTCTTAGAAATATTTTTATATTTTTATCTAAGTATTTTTTTTTTATTTCTGGAGTAACATGTTCTGAATTATATTTATTTTTTAAGGTAGTTTCTCTTAGATGTTTTACTTTAAAAATTTCAGCTTGAATTCCGTAAGGTAAATTTTTGATATTATCATGAGCAGAAAAATATTCTAATTTTTTACTTTTATATATATTAAGCAATTTTTTTAAAAATACTCCATCCACGAATGGGTTGTCTGCTGTTACTCTTATTACAATATCATCTTCTTTAAGTTTTTTTGTATATGTTCGAAACCTTTTAAGCACATTTAATTTATGCCCTCTGAAAAATTTTAATTTATTTTTTTTTAATACATATGCTAAATAATTATCTTCTTTTCCTGTTGGTATTAATGTAATTATTTTTAAATCTTTATTCTTTAATCTCCTATTGCATAAAACAACTAATGGTTCATTAGTTATGGGCAGTAAAGATTTTCCATATAATCGTTTTGATCCAGTCCTTGCCTGGAGAATTACCTGCACTTTATTATTCATTTGAGAATTATTGGAATATTAATTTTTTAATCTCAGAAACTGACAAAAATCTATTTTTATTACTTCTAAAGAAAAATTCTTTATCGACTTTTTTGGCTTTAAATTTTTTCTTATAAATACTTAAGAGCGATTTATGTTGTGTTGGTAAAATAATATAGTATTTTTTGGTCTCAAGCGTATTTTGACTTTCGCCAATGCTTACTAATTCTTCGTGTAGTTTTTCTCCAGTTCGAATTCCAACAGTTTTGATCTTACAATTAGGGCAGATCGCCTTAGCTAAATCTAAAATTTTATAGCTTGGAATTTTTGGTACAAATATTTCGCCGCCTATTGAGTTTTTAAAAGACCATTCTACCATTTCTACACTATTCAAAAGTGTCAGATTAAACCTTGTCATTCTCTTATCTGTAATTGTTAAAGATCCTGTTTTTTTTGATTTAATAAAACTTGGTATTACAGATCCTCTACTTCCCATCACATTTCCGTATCTTACAATTAAGAAAGAAATCTTTTTCTTACCTTTTATATTATTTGCAGCTATGAAAAGTTTATCAGAGCACAGTTTTGTAGCTCCATATAAATTTATTGGAGAACTTGCTTTGTCAGTAGATAAGGCTACCACTTTTTTAACTTTATTTTCAAGACAAGCTTCAATCAAATTTTGAGCACCTATGATATTAGTTTTAATCGTCTCAATGGGATTATATTCAGCGGTTGGCACTTGTTTTAGGGCAGCAGCGTGTATTACATAATCTATATCCCTTAAAGCCATTGTTAATCGATCTCTATCCCTTATGTCTCCAATAAAGTACCTCATGCATGGATATTTTTTAATGCTAAATTCTTGCTCCATTTCAAATTGTTTAAGTTCGTCACGGCTGAAAATTACAAGTCTTTTTATTTTTTTATATTTTTTTAGTATGTGTTTTACCCACTCTTTTCCAAAGCTTCCAGTTCCCCCAGTAATAAGAATTGATTTTTTATTTAGCATTTTTATTTGTGTTTTAACTCCCTTTTTATAAGATTTTTTATCAATGCAACAGTATTAATATCGCCCATAAAAAAATTCTTTGGCTTACCAAGTTTAGACAGATACTCTTTAAAACTTGATTTAATTAGATTATTTAATCGTTTTTCAAAATCTATGTAATTAAAATCTTTTAGATAATTCTCTCCTTTAAAAGGATAGCCTTTAATGTTAGCTGCTTTGGCTGAATCGCAGCACAAAACTTTTTTGTTAAAGTAATATGCTTCTCGTAACAAAGTGGTTGGGGCTCCCAAAACTATTGAACTTTTGTCAATGCTTTCATAGGCTGAGTGTTTTGAGCTTGATCTCCATTCCACAACGGTTTTTAAGCCCTTAAAAATTCTTTTATAAACTTTTAACTCATTTAAATTTTTTTTAACTTTAGATTGAATAATGACTTTTTTCTTATACTTTAATGCATATTTAGCAAGATACTCCAAATTTTTAACACTGTCATGTTTAAAGGTGTTTTTTAAAAAGTTTTTTGAAATGTAACAAATATCATATTTTTTTTTATTTTTTTTGTCGTATTTGTTTTTATAGAAAGAATTTTTGAGTGAACCCGAAATTATAAATTTACCTACTTTAATCTTTTTTTTTTTAAAAAGATCTTTATCAAAAATACTATAACAAAGAAAATTAGGTATAAATAAATATTGATTTAAATTTCCTGTATTATCATAAATGTCATTTCGATTAGCTCCTTGAACAGCGATAAACTTAATTTTTTTATAAAAATACTTTGCTAAAAAAGAAAACTCTACCGAATTATCTATGTTGGTTATAACTATTTTTGGATTTATTTCTTTAATAATTGCCATCATGTAGTTGAGCTTAATTCTTCTTTTTAAAAAATTTTTAATTAAAAAAATTACAATATTTTTTGTTAGATAAATATTTTTTATTGTTGCTTTTCTTGAAGATAAAATAAAGTAATCTTTTTTATTAAGCACTTTTGAAAGTTCATAAGAATTAATACAATCATAGATAATGATATTTTTTTTTTTTAATTTAAAAAAAATTTTACTTGTAATAAGTAGAACAATGATGTCCTTAAAATATTCTAACATTGAAAAATTTTTGCTTATAAATTTAAGTAATCGTTTAACTTACTAATAATTTTGATGAGTATTTTAATATCCTGAAAGCTTTTTTGAAATTATGTACTCTTCTTTAAACATTTCAAAAGTTTTTTGTACACCGTCACTGCCGGCACAAATAAGCCCGTAAATAAAAGGTCTCCCCGTGGCAATGATATTTGCGCCTAAATGAATTGCTTTTAATATATCAGTACCAGACCTAATTCCTCCATCAAATATAATCAATTTTTTTTTTCCAATTTTTTTTCTTATCGCGGGCAATACTTCTAAAGATGCAACATTTGACTCAAAGGCTCTACCTCCATGATTTGAGACCCACACCCCATCAGCTCCTGACTTAAAAGCTTTTTCTGCATCATTAGGGTCCATAATACCTTTGATATAAAGAGGTTTTTTCTTCAATTTCTTTTTCAGCCACTTTATATCTTTCCAGTTAGGTAATAATGGTTTTTTAGTTACATTATTGAAATTAGATCTTCTTCCATACTTTCTAGCATCATAATTATCAGAAATTGTTAGATATTTTTTACTAGCTACTGGACTATCAACTGTTAAAACAAAGCCACTCACATTAATTTTTAATGCTCTATTTATTTCGTCCTCAATCCATTTTTTGTTATTATAAAAATAGATTTGATAAAGAATTTTAGATGATTTAGCTTTACTTCTAATTTCTTTTAAATTTATTCTAGTGAGTGAACTGATTGTAACAATGGCATTAGATTTCTGAGCGCCCAAAGCTAATTCTGCTTCTCCATCTTTATGAAATTGAGTTAAATGACCCATAGGAGCTATTAATAAAGGAATTTTCATTTTCGTATTTAAAAAATTACTAACAGCAAAAGATTTAGAATTATATTTAAATATTCTAGGGACTATTTTAATTTTTTTGTAACTTTCAATGTTTAATTTTGATGTATTTCCCCACTCTGCTCCATTTTCTAACCAATTCCATGTTTTTTTTGAAATTTTATTTTTTGCAAATTCCTTTACTTGCGGCAAACTTTTAATTTTTTTAATTAAATATTTTTTCATAAATCCTTAAATATTCTAAATTTTCTCTAAAGTTTTGATTATACAAATTTTTTTTTAAAAAGTATTTAACAGTTTTCTCCAGACCGGGTTTATAATTAGATTTTTCTTTCTTTTCAAAAATTAAATTTTGTTCATAATTTAAATAATTAAGTTTTTTACTAGAATTTTGTGTTACTTTATAACCTTTAAAAACCTTTAGTTTTTCAATAGGCGCTAAAGTCCATAAAGAGTTATCTTGAAAAATTACTTCAATTCCATTTTTTAAAGGAGCATTTTTCTCAATGAATAAGAATATGGGAATATTCTTAAACGTTCTAAGGAGTACATATCTAGTGGGGTAATCTTTTTGCTTTTTCACGATAAAATTTTTTTCAAACGAGATTTTTCCAAAAAGGTAGAAAAGTAAGTCAATAATATGTGAGGATGAGCCGAAATATGGAAATAGTTTTTTATAAATTTTACTTTTTTTTTTTGTTTTTTGAGAAAAATTTTCACTTATATTAACCCTAATAAATTTTATATCTTTTTTTTTAATTCTTCGTTTAAGAATATTTACAACATCATAAAATCTTCTGTTAAAAGAGATATATTTATTATTAAGATTTTTTTTATTTTTTTTTAAAAGTATATTAAACTTTTTAGACCTATTAAAAAAAGGTTTTTCTATAAAAATATTCTTTTTAGACTTTAAAAATTCTGGAAAATACTCCATTTGTTTTAAATGTGGTAAAAGAGCAAAAACTTTGTTTATTTCTTCATGTTTTAAAATTTTTTCTGTTGACATAAATTTCACATTTGGGTTTTTAGAAATAAATTTTTTCCATGATTTTGAATTTTCAGAAGATGAAGAAGCGAATTGCACCTTATATCCTAATCTTTGAATGATTTTGGAATATTCTAACGCTATTTTCCCTGTGCCTAAGAAAGCTATTGATTTCATTATTTTAAATATTTCAAATTACTTCTGCAATTTTCCAATCTAAATCATTTTTTATTACATGTGAGGATTTTTGATCTAAAATATAATGACCAATTTTTGAAATATTTTTTCTTTTATTTACAAATTTCTTTCTAAAAACTCTTACCCCATCAATGCCTTTATAAACCTGATCTCTTTCCAATTTTAAGTTAGGGCTTAAATTAATATTTTTTAAACCGTTTCCGTCATGCTTATATATTCTTTCCACCTCAGAACGAACTCCTATCACTTCATCGGTTTTAAAAAAATCTATAACATTTATAAATGCATCTATATCATCACTTCTAATAAAAGGAGCTTTGTAACTAAATTGAAATATGTGTTCAAACTTAACTTTTTTCTTTCTTGCAAAATTAGAGGCCAACTGTAAGCTTTTATCTAATTCAATATTTATACCACCTAAATTTTCATCTCGTTTATGTAAGATAATCTTATTTTTATAATTTTTTTTCAAAAATTTTAAAATGTCATTATCTGGGGAAGTAACAACAACCTTGGAAATATTTTTTGCTTTTAATAAACTTTCGATTGCCCAAAATACTAATGGTTTTCCTTTTAATTTTTTTAAAACATAGGAAGAAGGATTAATTTTCAGCCCCCGAATAGGCAAAATAGCCAAAGCTTTTTTGGATAAATTATTTTTACTTAAATTAGATCTTATTATTTTTGACCTCGTTGATAAAATTTTTTCCTCATTGCTGCTCAGACTTGAACCATGTTTTCTATAATAAAAAAGAGGCAAATTAGTATTTAAAACTTTATATTTTTGAATAAATTTAATCCAAAGGTAAAAGCCGTCTTGCCTGTCATATTTTTCGCTATATCCGCCAATCTTTTCAAGACATTTTTTCCTTATCATTGTGCAAGCTCCATGGGCGGGCTGATCATGAAGTTTTACTTTTTTGAAATCATGTCTTCGAACTAGATTTAATATGTTCCCATTTCTGTCGACCTCAAAATAGTCTGGAAAAACTAGACCAATTTTAGCATTTCTTTCTAAGATGTTAGACATTATTTCTAATGCGTTCAAGTCGAGCCAGTCATCTGCATCTAATCTCATTATATATTTTCCTTTAGAAAGTCTTAAAGCTATATTATTTGTGACCGTTAATCCTTTATTTTTTTGAAAAACTGTGGTTATTTTTTTATTTTTTTTGTAACTATTGATAATCGATTTGGATTTATCTTTTGATCCATCATCTATTATTATCAATTCAAAATTTTTTAGCGATTGACGCAATACACTTTGTATTGCTCTCTTTAAATAATTACCGTAATTATGACTTGTGATATAGACTGTTACTAAAGGCCGATTTGTTAATTTATTACTTTTTCCCAATTTATCTCCGTGTTAATTTTTTCTAATTTTCTATTTCTTTTAGAAATTTTCTTATTATTTTTTTTTAAAAAATTAATAATATGATTCATATCGTAATTATATTTTAAATTTTTTTTGTTCATTTGTTCTAAGAATTTTTTTACAAATATGAAATCTTTCGGGGTGTCTATCGTCAAGCTTTTCGTCGATCTGTGTTTTTTTGGCACGTTCAAAGTTCCAGTTATAAATTGATCTTTAAACCTATCAATGAAAAAAGTTAAATATTCAGTAACATTTTTGTCTATTATTGTATTAAGTAAAAATTTTAATATTTCTAAATTGAAAATTTCAACTTCAGTACCGCCAGGTAAATATTTGTTGTTAGAATATTCTAAATTATTTTTAAGATGAAAACTTATTAACTTATCTAAATAATAAGGATCAATAAGAATATCATCTGCTGTTACACGTATTACTATATTACAATTAAATTTTTTTGCCGCGTGATACATTCTGTTAAGAACATTTTTTTCATTCCCTCTAAAAAAACTCAATTTATTTTTTTTTGCTATTTTGCAAATTTCTAAATCTTCTTTTTTTTGGGTTGTAGCTAATACTATTTTATTTATATTTTTTGATAACCTTAATCTTTTAATTAAATGTGAGATTAATGTTTCACCATTAATTTTTTTTATAGCTTTTTTTGGTAATCTTTTTGATTTAAGTCTACAAAGAATCACTGCACAAACCTTGTTATTTAGGTCTGATCTTGTCAAATGAGTATCTTTTTCAACATCGTTTGACGTCTTTAATGATTCAAAATTTTCTACAAAATTTGGTGCAACCTCTGAACTTGGTGGTCTTTTCATCAATAAATATTTTTTTTTAATTTGTGTGTTGGATTTTAATTTTTTTTTTAAATACCAAATTTTTTTAACCTCACTTCTATATTTTTTTTCACTTTCACTGAAATTAAACTGATTAATGCCAAAGCTTTTTTTGACCTCGTTAACCTGCATTATGAATTTACTTAATTGTGGAGGTTCTACAGAAGAATAATAGTCTACTCCTTTTCGAGACCTATCTAATGTTACATGTTTTTCAATATAATCAATATTAAGAGATAAAGAAACCATTGGAATTATACTGCTCATTACATCGTTACCAGCGATGTGGTCTTGATATCCGTATTGACATTTATTTTTAAAAATCTTTTTAAATAATATAATTCTATTTAAGTTTGTGTCTTCAACTTTTGTAGGGTAGTTCTGATAACCATGCATTAATATGGGGCGAATTCCACCTTTTTGTAAAATTGTAACAGCATAAGAAATTTCTCTCAGGGTGCTTCCTCCTGTAGACAAAAAAATTTTTTTATTTTTAACTTTTGATAGACGATCTAATAAAATTTTATTTATTAGATCTGAAGAATGTACTTTAAAACCATCTACCTTATTATTATTAGCTACTTCAAAAGACTTAAGACCAAAAACATCACAATATATTTTAGAATTTTTTTTTCTAATTTTTTTAAAAATTTTACTCCATTGTTTAATACTAAAAGACTGTTTTTTAAAATGCTTAAACCTTTTGTGAGAATGATGTAATAATTCTTCAGCAAAATAAACCTGAAACTTAATAGCGTCTGCACCTGATTCTATGCATTTATTCCCTAGAGTGACTGCTTTTGTTGCGACACCTTGATGCGAGTTGGCAATTTCAGCTATAATTTTAGTTTTAGAAATTATTAAATTTTTTTCCACTTATAAGTTTCTTTGAATGGACACATTTTGCAAATATTGATTGTATCTGCCTTATCTTTTATATGAGCTTCTCTTACTGTATTGATCTCTTTGCCATGCCAAATTTTATTAAGATTTCCTACAGTTTTTTCTGGTAAATTATGTTTGGTAGGCATTTTTAAGTTCATCAATTCAAATCCTTTTATCTGTTTATCAGCTTTGATCTTCACCTTTTCATATTCTTTATCACCGTTTACAAATCCTAGATCGTCAAGGTACCCAACTGTATGCGTTGCCCCCCAATCGTAACAACACATTCCTACTTTTCCGTCGTATGTAGTTAATAATCTTTGAAAAGGTTGCTCACATGGCAATCTTCCTTCTGAAATATAAATATTATCTTTTGAGTCTTTCATTAAAACTGCATCTTTGCCATATTTTTCTAATAACTCGTTTTTTTTATTCTTTAACTTTTCTTCAAAATTTTTATCAAGATCACTTAAATTTCCTCCTCTTTCGGTGTATTGCTTTACTGATACTTCATCAACAATATCCTTGAATAAATTGAAATACTCTTTTTGCGCTTATCTAGTTTCATCAGTTAAGATCATTTGGATTTTTGTTCTTGGGAAAGGAGAAGATAATTTTTTTCTAATTTTACTAAAATTTAAAATATTATTATAAATGTCATCAAAGTTATTTTTACTAAATCTACCTGGTCGCATTTTTTCATAGGTTTCTTTCGTCCCTCCATCAAAAGAATAAATCATGATGTCTAGACCAGATTTAATAATTTCTTCTGAAGTCTTTGCGTCTAATTTTGTAGCATTAGTATTAATGATGGTTTCTAAAATACCTTTTTTCTTTGCATAATCTATTATTTGGGGTAGCTTAGGATTCAATAAAGGTTCTCCCCTCCAGTTAAACTTCATAGATGGAACTCCTAATTTAGATGCTTGATCTATAAGTTTAAATGCAAGCTCTTTTTTCATAATTTTGTCTGGTGTTGAAATATATTGTCTATAGCAAAAACCGCATGCAAGATCACAAACAGATGCTACTTCAAGATCAAAACATAATGGAGAAAATTGTTTTTCTTTAAATTGATTTCCATATAATTTATTTTTAAAAGATCTAAGAGGTTGATTTTTCCAATTCTCCCTATATAGCAAATAAGCATCACTAAGTTCTTTGAGCAAATCTTTTTTTTCGTTATCTGATTTATTTTGTGCCTTATATTTAAAGACTTTATTATGATGCATGTTTTTAATCATCCAGGAAACTCTTTGTTTTTCTCCTCCAGATAAACTTTCTATAGCAAGCTTTCTTGAGTTTTCATCGCTTTCAGTCTGAAAATCACATCCTATCCCGACAATATTATTGTTATAATTAGACATTTCTATTTATGAGTATTTTTTCTAATTTATTTATATTTTTCTTTATTTTTTTTCCTATAAGTTTTTTATAATTTCTAGCGTCATATCCATTATTCGGTCTTAAAGTTACTATATCTTTTTCTTTAATTATTTGTCCTTTAAAATAATCCTTGTTCAGATACAAAGCCCTCCTAAATGATTTTAAATGACCACTTTTAATTTCTTCTTTTGTTGGTTTTTTTGTATCCGAACCTAGTAATTTTTTTATTTTCTTAATGTCTTTAATCATTTCTAACGTCTCCTCGGAAGTTAATGATACTTTATGATCTCTAAAAGTTTTATTTTTTCTTGTATCAGTAAAGTGAAATTCTAAAACCTGTGCTCCAAGAGAATATGCGGTTTTTAATGCTAAACTTCCAATCGTGTGGTCTGAATATCCGGGTGTAATATTTTTTATTTTAGATAAGGTTTTTACTACATTTAAATTTGCTTCCTCATCTAAAGTTGGGTAGGTAGATGTACATTGTAAAACTGATAAATTTTTTTTTAATTTATACTTTGGATTCTTGCTTTTGATGAACTTGATTGTTTGATTTACCTCTTTTAAATTAGAAAGCCCAGTCGATAAAATGATAGGTTTACCTCTTTTTGCAAATTTTTCAATTAATGGATAACAAGTTAAATCACCAGATCCAATTTTGTAATAATCTAAATACTTATCAATCCATTTTAATGCTGACATATCCCATACCGATGAAAGATATTTCACACCATTTTTCTTACACATTTTTGCAAGATAGATATGTTGTTTTTTACTCAGTTGAAATTTTTTAAAGTGTTTATTTCTTAAGGGAGATTGCAATTCATTTACTAAAGTGTCTCCAGTATAAATTTGAAATTTTATTACATCCACATCACTTTTGATTGCTAATTTAGTTAATTTTTTTGCAAAATTAAAATTTCCCTCATGATTTCCACCTATCTCAGCTATGAGAAGTGGGCCATGTTTACCTTGCCAGGAATTTTTTTGTTTTTTTATAATTGCCATTGAACTAATTTTTTTGGGAAAATTGATTTTAAATCAATAATAGTTAATTTTTTATTTCCTAAAGATTTAAGATAATTTATTGAAAACTTTTTAATTGATTTGTGAGGAACTGCGATAATAATAGCATCATAATAATTTTTTTTTAGTTTCTCTTTAGTTAATATTCTGTAATTTTTAAATAGTATATTTTTATCAACTATTGGATCATAAACATCTATTTTATTTTTTTTTTGTCCTCTCAGTAATTTATAAAGGCTGAGAGATTTTGAATTTCTAATATCATTACAATCCTCTTTAAAGGTAACTCCCATAAATAAAATATTTATAGTTTTTCTACTCTTTAACTTACTTTTAAAAATTTTAGTAACTTCTTTGAAAATAAAATATGGTATTGAGTCATTTATTTCTCTGCCAGCAGATATCATTTTTGGTTTTAACCCGCTTTTGATAGCTTTAAACTTCAAATAATAAGGGTCTACTCCAATACAATGTCCGCCAACTAAACCAGGTTTAAAATCTAAAAAATTCCACTTAGTTTTTGCCGCTGATAATACTTCTTTAGTATTTATATTTAATTTATGAAAGAGCATTGAAAGCTCATTAATAAAGGCAATATTAATGTCTCTTTGGGTGTTTTCAATAATCTTAGCGGCTTCAGCTGTTTTAATATCTTTTGTCTCATATAGTTTCTTATTAATAATTTTACTGTAAATACTTTTCATTATTTTTAGAGATTTAGAATTTGATCCGCTAATTATTTTAACCTGGTTATTAAGTTTATATTTGGACAAACCTGGATCTATTCGCTCGGGAGAATAGCCAACAAAAAAATCTTTATTAAATTTTTTTTTAGATACTTTTTTAATTATTGGTATAAGTATTTCCTCTGTGCAACCAGGGTAAACGGTAGACTCAAAAATAATTAAGCCTTTATCATTTAAATTTTTTGCTGCTGTCTTCGTTGCGCTAATTATATTTGAAAGATCGGGTGAATTATGATGATTTACTGGTGTAGGAACAGTGACTATGAAAGTATTGCAGTTAAAAAGTTTTTTTTCATTATAAGTGTAATTAATTTTTGATTTTTTTAAGACGTTGCTCTTAATTTCTTTCGTAATATCTTTTCCAGATTTTAAATCTAATACTCTTTGAGGATTAGTGTCAAAACCAGTGACTGAAAAATATTTTGATAGAGAGATAGCTAAGGGTAACCCCACATATCCAAGTCCAATTACACAAATATTTGGCTTTTTAAACATTATAATAGCTTTTGTACCAAGAAATAAATTTACTTATCCCAACATTAAAAGAGGTGGGCTTTCTTACTTTAATTATTTTTCTAAGTTCACTAGAATAAGATAAAGATGCAGTTATATCAGTTGACAATTTCTTTTCTAAGTTAATTTTTGCTTTTTTTTGTAATTTTTGCTCTAACAATTTTACTAAATCAAAAATTTTAATTTTTTTTCCAGATGAAATATTTAGAATTTTGAAAAAATTTTTTTTATTTTTAATATTTAGTAACTTTAACAAATTATCTATCAAATCATCAATATAAGTAAAATCCCGATAGTTATTTCCTTTATTAAAAAGTTTTAACTTTTTATTTGATAATATTTGCTTACAAAATTTGAAAATACTTAAGTCTGGTCTTCCGTAAGGGCCATAAACAGTGAAGAATCTAATACCAAAAATATTAATATTAAATTGTTTTGAATAATAATAAGCAAGAACCTCATTATTTTTTTTTGTTGCTGCATATAATGAAATTGGCTCATCTGTATTTTGTGTTTCCTTGAATGGTAAATCATTTAATCCATATACTGAGGACGATGAAGCAAAAAGCAATTTTTTAATTTTATACTTTTTTACAAGTTCTAAAATATTAAAAAAACCTATTTCGTTTGTGAAGATATATTTTTCTGGGTGTTTTAAAGAATATTGTACCCCAGCATATGCCGCTAAATTTATTACCTGATTAATTTTATTTTTTTTAAAAATTAAATTTAGATTTTTAAAATCTGATACATCTAATTTAATAAATTTAAAATATTTACTTTTCTTTAATACTTTTAATCTATTTATTTTAAGGGATTTATCATAATAATTATTTAAATTATCAATACCTATAACAAATATTTTTTTTTCTATTAATTTTTTTGCTAAATGAAATCCGATAAATCCTGCAGCACCTGTGATTAAAATTCTCATTTAATTAAGCAATGCTCCGCACTTTGTAAAAACCCTTTTTTTTACAATTTAAAGCTTTCATAGTATTTTTTAAACTGGACTAAATAAATACTCTCGTTTGCTTATAGTCGTTTTTAAGTTTCCAGCTAAAATTTTTATTTTATTTTTTTCAAAATTAATAATTTTGAATATTTCATTGACAAATGGTCCTGAATTAAATTTGTAAAACGAGTTCAAACTTAAATCGAATAAAGTTTCTGAGACGTAACCCTTATCATTTTCTAATTTTTTACACTTATCTATAAATTTTTTTATATCTAATTGAAATTCGTTAAACCCTTTCAGAAAATATTTTAAACCTCTTGAAAATTTATATTTTTCAGTTGCAGATTTATCTTTAAAGTCATTATGATAGAAAAATAAATAATCTCCGAGCAAGTAATGTTCCTTAGAGGTAAGTTTATTTTTCGAGAATCTTTGAATTAGAATTTTCGGTCGATAAATTATTAATTCTTTTCTACTTTTTTTCTTAAGATCTGATAGTAAGAGATTTAGGTTTTTTTTATCAAATTTAATTACAGTCCACATTTAAAGATCTTTCAGCTCCTTTTTTAACTCATCATATTCTTTCATCTTCCTTTTCATAAAATTAATAGTGAGTTTTGTTCGCTCTGCTATACCTTTAGGGGTGAGTATATATTCTTGAAAATATCTAACTTTATCATCTTTTTTTGAAAAACTTTTAATCTTTACAAGACCTTTTTCTTTAAGTGCCTTTAAACAATAGTTTAATTTGCCTAAGCTAAATCCAAGATCTTCCGCCATTTCTCGTTGAGAAGCTTTAGGTGAAGCTTGGATTTTTCTTAAAACTTCAAAATGATCTTGTTTGTTTTTCATAATGTTCAAATTTTGAACATTATTAACGTTCAATAGTTGAACAGTAAAGATAAATTTTAGTATTAATCAACTTATAGATTATTTTTGTAAGTTTTAACTATATATAGAAAACTTTTTTCAGTGCATAAATCAAGCCAATTGAGCTATTAGTACTGGTCAGCTACACGCGTTACCGCGCTTCCACACCCAGCCTATCAACGTAGTGGTCTACTACGGCTCTATAGGAAGAACTAGTTTTGAGGTGGGTTTCCCACTTAGATGCTTTCAGCGGTTATCCCTTCCATACTTAGCTACCCAACACTGCGGCTGGCGCCACAATTGGTCCACCAGTGGTATGTTCATCCCGGTCCTCTCGTACTAGGGACAACTCCTCTCAACTCTCCAACGCCCACAGAAGATAGGGACCGAACTGTCTCACGACGTTCTGAACCCAGCTCGCGTGCCGCTTTAATTGGCGAACAGCCAAACCCTTGGGACCTGCTCCAGCCCCAGGATGCGACGAGCCGACATCGAGGTGCCAAACCGCGCCGTCGATATGAACTCTTGGGCGCGATAAGCCTGTTATCCCCGGAGTACCTTTTATCCGTTGAGCGACGGCCCTTCCATTCGGGACCGCCGGATCACTAAGGCCTACTTTCGTACCTGCTCGAGGTGTCCCTCTCGCAGTCAAGCTCTCTTATGCCTTTGCACTCTGCGCCTGGTTTCCAATCAGGCTGAGAGAACCATTGCGCGCCTCCGTTACTGTTTAGGAGGCGACCGCCCCAGTCAAACTCCCCACCAGGCAGGGTCCCCCCATAAGGGGTTAGACATCCAACACAACAAGGGTGGTATTTCAAGGGTAACTCCCCCGAAACTAGCGTTCCGGGTTCACAGTCTCCCACCTATCCTACACATGCTGAATCGAATGTCACTGCCAAGCTAGAGTAAAGGTTCACAGGGTCTTTCCGTCTTTCTGCGGGTAGGGGGCATCTTCACCCCCATGTCAATTTCGCTGAGTCTCTGGTCGAGACAGTGCGGAAGTCGTTACGCCATTCGTGCAGGTCGGAACTTACTCGACAAGGAATTTCGCTACCTTAGGACCGTTATAGTTACGGCCGCCGTT
>Ga0114996_10000834_pt1 | contig 42741 bp, 35 predicted proteins | sample ArcticOcean_MG_C_4_FD_87039 | JGI IMG/M metagenome (GOLD analysis project Ga0114996, IMG submission 87039) | Marine microbial communities from western Arctic Ocean - ArcticOcean_MG_CB4_134 | ecosystem: Environmental > Aquatic > Marine > Oceanic | place: Arctic Ocean: Canada Basin | collected... | reverse complement strand
ACTGCCCGTTCGCGGACCTCTGGGGAATACCTCTTCCTGTTTGTCATGACTCTATCCTCTCAAGAAATAGAGTCTCCGGCAAGTCCGGGGTGATTCAATGAACGATGGGGAAGACGGCGTTTATGTGCGAGCCGACGGCGAATACCTTGGCCAGGGCGACCGGTTCCGCCTCGAACAGGGCTTCTTCCACATCCCGATCGAATGGAAGACCAGCGGGGCGTTCACCATCGGCCGAATCAACCATCCCATCGGCTATGAAGGTGTCGATCCGACAGATCCGCTCGACCTTGCCCCAATGATCTTCGCATCCCACAGCCTCCTCTTCGAGCGGGGGCGCCCTTCCGACGTCGATGGCCTCGGCTGGACCCTCGACATCGACTTCCTCAAGGCGGGCGCCTTCCTGGACGTTGATGAGGATGGACTCCGAAGCTGGGGGTGGCATGCCCAGGTCGTTGGAGCGGATGTGATCAAGCAGCTCAGGTTGAAGATTCTCAGCTATCTCAAATTCGGCGCCGGAGGCGCATACAATCTCCAGGACGATCCCGCTGGCTCGACCCGCGACAATCTCTTCAGCGCGTATCTGTCCGTACACCCAACAGACCGGTTCAACATAGTCCTGGAGGTCGACAGAGGGTCGGACGAGGTTGTCAGGGGGCGTTCAGACACCTGGTGGGGCGTGAACACCATCGCCCGATGGGAGGTCAACGCTCGCCTGAGAGTGGCCGGACGCTGGGAGTACGTACGTGACGAGAAAGGTCTTCTGGGCCTCAACGATACGGTCTCGGCCTTGTCCGTCGCACCAACAGTCAGACTCCTTGCCGGACCCACTGGCGAGTTCTACAAGGTCCTGGAGGGGAGGATGGAGTGGCGCAGGGAAACCTTGCAGTCGACCGCCGGGTTTCTCAACGGCGTCGGAGCCGTCACCGACACGCGCAACCTCCTCACGGTCCAATTGATGCTGAGCACCGACCGTCTATTCTGACCCTCAACGATCGCTACCTGATTCAGATGCAAACCGATCCCGATTCTCCATTGTGTATCGCTCAATGCATCACTGCTCATCGTACTGTATGCAATTGGCCCGATCCTTCAAGAAGGACCGGGCCAATTCATGATGCAAAGCAAACCGCATCTGATTCTCAATTATGTATCGCTCATCGCAGCACTGCTAACTACCCTCCTGCCTTTCTCTGCCCTCTGCCCTCTGCCCTCTGCCTATTAGTACTCATGCCTCCGCGCGTAAAAATTCAGCAGAAATCCCACGAGCACCATATTCATCACCAACCAGCTCCCTCCGTAGCTCAGGAAGCTCAATGGCAGGCCCGTCACCGGCATCACCCCGATCGTCATCCCCACGTTCACGAACACGTGAAACACCAGGATCGACGCAATGCCAATGGCCACCAGGCTCGAGAAGCGGCTTTTCACCACCGTCGCAATCTTCACCGCGCGCCAGATAATCAGCAGGAACAGCATCAGCACAGCAATGGCGCCGATGAACCCAAACTCCTCACCGACGACGGAAAAAATGAAGTCCGTATGCTGAGCCGGCAAGAACGCCAGCTTTGTTTGCGTCCCCTGCAGAAACCCTTTCCCTTTCACACCTCCCGATCCAATGGCCACCTTGCTCTGAATCACCTGGTACCCGGCGCCTAGCTTGTCCAGATCGGGATTCAGGAACGTCAGGATCCGGCGGCGCTGGTAGTCGTGGAGCCGGTGATTCCAAAGCTGTTGGGCGCCTACCGCAATCGTCAGGTTCACCAGCACAACCACAATCGTCGTCGTCAGCCTGGGCCGCACCATAAAGAGCACACCTGCCAGCACAAGAATCATCACAGCCAGCGACAGCGTATGAAAAGCGCAGATCAGGCTCAATACCGGCGCCAGAATAAAGAAGAGCGTGCTCGACTTCAGCCCGGCCCAGAAAAGCATGGGGAGCAGAGTGGCGGCGAAAACCAGCGCCGTGCCCAGGTCGGGCTGTTTGTAGACCAGGAGTCCGGGCACCAGAACCAGCGTAATCGGCACCACGAACGTTCGGACGCGTTCCAGGTTCAGGTTCCGCGTCGACAGATACCGGGCCAGAGCCAGCACCGTCGTCAGCTTCGCCATTTCAGATGGCTGAACGAAAAAAGGACCCAGGTTGAACCACCGCCTGTCGCCCAGTTCCAGCACAGCGAGGAGAAGAACCACCGAAATGCCATAGAGGATGTAGGCGAAAGCGTAGAAGAACTTCAACGGGATAGCCATCGTAATGGCCATCGCCACAAAGGAAATTAGCGCCCATATAATCTGCTTCTTGTAGACGGCCCCGGCCGTCCCCAGATCCCAGTTGAATGTCGCGCTGTAGATCATCGTAATCCCCGTCACCGTCGCCAGCATCACGGCGGCAAGGAGAAGGGGATCCAGATCCCGCTGCAAAAATCGCGTCAACTTCAGCACGTCACTCGCCCACTCTCAATGAGTATCGCCATCGCTCCCACCTCTCACCCACTCCCCGCTCCCCGCTCCCGTCTCCAAGCCCCGCTTCTCCGGCTTCCCCGTACCCGGTACCTTGTACCCTGTACCCCTTCATTTCCCTATCTCTTCCTGACCTCCCCCGCCTCCTCCTTCGCCGCCACCATCGTCTTCCCTTCCTCCTTCTCCACCGCCATCTTCAGAGACTTCCTCCGGTCGGGCGCAACAATGTAGAAATAGGTTTCAAGCACCTTCTGCACAATCGGAGCCGCTATCTCACCACCCTGGCCGGCATTCTCCGCCACCGCGACAACCACGATCTCCGGGTCCAGGGCGGGCGCGAGGGCGACGAACCATGCGTGGTCTTCTCCGTGCGAGTTCTGCGCCGTTCCCGTCTTGCCTCCTACCGATATACCTTCAACACGCGCTCGCCGTCCGGTTCCCGTGGGATCCTCCACCACATCGCGCAGAATATCGCGGATGGTCGCAAGCGTCTCTTCCGAAATGGCTACGGGTTCGCCCCCTTCGTTCGGGACATTACCCAGCAATACACGCGGGTGTGGGAGCCTTCCTGTGGCCAGCGCACACATGTAACGAGCGATCTGAATGGGGGTCGTCGACGTCTCTCCCTGACCGATGGTCAGATTCAGCATGAAGCCTTCCAGCCATTTGCCGCCCCGAGCCTCGTAGTAGGCTCGGTCTGTCACCAGCCCCACGGCCTCGCCGTCTCCCCCATTTGCCAGATCGATACCCGTTGGGGAGCCGAAACCGAGAATCCGGGAGTAGCGGTTCCAGTTCCGTATGCCGACTTCGCGGCCAAGATGGTAGAAGAAAATATCGCATGAGTGGACCAGGGCCCCCCTGAGGTTCAGGGTTCCATGTCCTTTCTCCAGGTGACACCGGAAGACCCGGTCCGGCATCTGCAATTGGCCTTCGCAGGGCGTATACCGGGGCTCATTCGGATCCAGAATGCCCATTTCCAGCGCGGCAATTGCCGTCACCATCTTGTACACCGAACCGGGCGGATACTCTCCCTGCATCGTTCGGTTCAGCAGGGGTTTCGCGGGGTCGGCGTTCAAGGCCGCCCACTCCTTGGAGTTCCGGATCGATCTGGGATGGAATCCCGGAGCACTCACCATGGCCAGGATCTCGCCGCTGCGCGGATCCATTACCACCAGACTCCCCCTCAGGCTATCGCCGAAAGCCATCTCCGCTTCAGCTGGAGTCGGTAGTCCAGAGTCAGGTACAGATCTTCACCTGGCGTGGGCGACTGAGTCCGCGTTGGAAAACTGCCCACCTCGCGGCCGCGTGCGTCCACCTCGATGTACTTCACGCCATCCTGCCCCCGCAGCCGGGGTTCTCCAAGGCGTTCCACCCCTCGCTTCCCGATCTGATCGTCCAGCCTGTAGCCCAGCGGCCGCATCTGCTGGTAGCGCCTTTCATCGATAAGTCCAACGTAGCCCAGCACGTGGGGAGCTATGGGAAAAGAGCGTCCGAATGTCGTATAGCCGCGCCGGGCCTCTACCTGAACTTCCACGCCCGGCATGTCGTAGCGATTCTCCTCGATCACCGACACCGTTTCGAACCCCACGTCTTGCCGCAACTTGATCGGCTCGTAGAAATGGCCCTTCTTGGAACTCAGGCGTTTTTCCACCACCGACATGGGAACTGAGATCAGTTGGGAAAGCCGCTGCTTGACGCGTTTTCGCAGTTCAGGATCCGGGATACCGCGCAAACGTGGAGGGATGACCGACACCGTGTACGAAGGACGGTTATCCACCAGGATCACGCCGTTTCGGTCACGGATCAGCCCGCGGCTCGCCTCAATGGAGGAGGGCTCCATCGTATTCTGCTCAGATTGGATACGGTAACGCTCCCAGTCCGAAATCTGGAGCAGGTAGAGCCGGACGCCGAGCACGCCGAAAAGAAGTACAACGGCGGCCATAAGAGCTCGAGCGCGTCGCTCGCGCGTTCCGTTATCGAGAAAGTCTTCGAACATCCAGGTGGATGCCTCCATCGAACCGGACGGTCATTGCCAGGCGGACAAGCAGGCCAATAGCCGTCGTATACACCGCCGTTGGGATTCCGATTCGGATCACGGCCGAAAATGTTCCCAGGAGATCGGTGCCATAAATACAGGTGAAGTAAATCGTATCTCGAGCCAGTGATGCGAAGAAGAAGATGACCGCCTGAACGCGAATCTCCTCAGCCACCACCTGAACACGAGTTGCTCCTACCAGGAACCCCACCACCGCATTGGCCAGGGAGTTGACGCCCAACGCCTGAGGGTCGTACACATCCAGCATTAGCCCAGAGGCAAACCCCATCAAAGTAGCCAGGACCTGCCCCTCCTGGATCCCAACGAAAACGAGAACCAAAAGCACCAGATCGGGCCTGATACCAAACACCCCGATAGAATGCCCCCACGACCCCTGCACCAAAAGCGCAAGAATCAGCAGAAGCCCATTCCGCACATGCCTCATCTCAGTACCTCACCCACCCAAACCTAAGATCTGCCAGACCATTACACCCGACGTCCTGTTTCCGAGCCTGTCTTTTCCTGTACCCTGTACCCGTTCCTTAATCCACCAACCCCTCCGGCGGCATTACTCTCAGTTTCGTGTTCGCCCGGATCTGGGACGGATTCCGGATGCCGTTCCACCGTTTCAGGTCACCCACACTGGTCTGGAAGGTTCGAGCGATATCCCAAAGCGTATCGCCGCGACGGACCTTGTAGTACCCACCCTCGTGGGAAGCCATCGCCACGCCGCCCGCGCCTAATTCTTTCGATGCCTTCCAGATCGTCAACCGGTCTCCAGGATAAATGTACTGAGACGAACGCAGGTTGTTCCATCTGCGAATCTTCTCGGTCGTAACCCCTTCGCGTCGGGCGATCTCCCACAACGTGTCCCCGCGCCGAATACGGTAGGTCGATCGGACGCTGCTGAAGGGATCGGGCTGCGCCTCTCGAGAAGCAGACGGCACATAGCGGGCGAGAAGATCGGGGTGCAGCGGAATCTGCAGCATGGCACCGGCCCGAAGCCGCCTTGCGTCCCGAATCTGGTTGGCGTCCATGACCACGCGAGAACTCACGCCCATTCGACGCGCGATTTGGGACACGGTATCCCCGGGCCGAACTCGATAGTCCACCATCCGGACGCGTTGTTCCAGGGGGAGATGAGCGTAGCGATCCAGGAAGCGGCTCCCTGTTCCGGGAGGTACCCGCAACGTGTACGTCTGCCCCTTCACGGGAGGCGTATACCCCTTGCGCAGCTCGGGGTTGAGCTGACGCATCCGCTCGTAAGAGGTCCCGGCGCACTCAGCCGCCACCCTCAGGTCCACGCACTCCTTCACCGCCACCGTTTCGTGTTTGAACACCACCCCGGCCTGGGGTTCTTCGAATCCGAACCAGCCGGGATCTTTTGATATTAGTGCGGCTGCCATGAACCGGGGAACGTGGCCGCGTGTCTCCCGTGGCAGACCTTCCAGGTCCCAGTACTCCGTCGTTCCCGATTTTCGAATCACCCGCCCCAACCGTCCCTGCCCACAGTTGTACGCCGCCACCACCAGGCGCCAATCGCCGAACAGATCGTACAGATGGCTCAGGTGGCGTACCGCCGCCCGAGTAGCCTTCTCCGGGTCCCTACGCTCGTCTACCCACGTGTTCCGGCGCAGGCCATACAGCACGCCCGTATGGTGGGTGAACTGCCAGATCCCCGCGGCATGGGCCACCGAATAGGCCTTCGGATTGAAGCCGCTTTCAATCATTGCCAGATAGATGAGATCACTCGGCAGTTCCGCAGCCTGAAGTTCCACGTCGATCAACGCCTGGAAGTCTGCCGACCGATCCAACCAGACCTCAAACACGTCCCGTGCGGTCGTCGTGAAAAACTCAAGGCTCTGCCTGACTTCGGGTGTCAGATCCACCGGTACGTCGGCCATGCCTGCCAGAGTGCGAAGATACAGCTCCCGGTAGTAGGGGTGGTCCGTCAGGTCGGCCCTGACGGGATCCGGAAGCGCTCCCATCAACCGCCCCAGGCCCGACGTCGGCTCGATGGCAGCCGCTTTCGGAACCAGACCGTGGAAGAGCTCGATGATCACCCGCGTGCCGGACAGCAACCGGACAACATCAACGGCGCCCGACTCCGGGTCCATAAGATCCAGCAGAACAACGCAGGCGCTGTCGAGGCGCGAGACAGCACCTGCTTCGTCACCCCACTGGAGGTCGCGAAACGCGCGCCGAACGAACACCTGCTCGGGCAGCGTGGGGAAGGGACTGGTCGTGGCTTCAACAGAATCGACGGCCACGCTTGCGGATGGGGGTTCTGAACCGGGAATCTGGGAAGGAGACGTAGAGTCGCCAGAGCGGCGACCCGACGACGGGCCAAACGAAGGAAAGGACGCGCATGACGCGACCAGAAGGGCCAGCAGTGGCCAGAGGAAAAGTCGAAACGGCAAGGGGGAGATCCTCACAATACCGATCCGATCCGGTCAGGGAGTGTCAACGGGGAGAGACCTGGATCTGGGTCGAGGCGGAGAAAGAGGTCTCGTATCCGTGCTGCCTGGCAATACTCACGAACTTCTCAGCAAGTTCGCGCGTGGCAAAATTCCCGATGCGAACTTTGAAAAAGGGCGGCTCGAACTCTACATAGATATCGTCACGGACGAACAGATCCTTCGCCCGCTGCTGCGCCCGCTCGGCGGTTTCGCGAGTCGACGCCGAGTAGATTTGAACGCGATAACCCTGCACCACAGTCCTTCGGACCTGTGGCGACGCATCCTCCACTTTGGTACGCACCACGAAGGCTTCGGCATACCCGGAAGATCGCGCATCAATCCGCAGCGAACCGGCATCGTCTGCCGATCGAAAATTCCCGACATGCACCTTGTAGAGAAGTGTTTCCGGATCGTAGATCACATAGATCAATTGCTTCAACTGCTGCTGTGCGGCGTCCCGAATCGTCTCGGCCCGACTCTTGTCCAGCACCGCCGCAATCTGCACCCTGAATCCGGTCACCATGTGCTGAGGGCGGTCGGTCACCAGGTCAGGCGGTACGACCGTCTCAACAACCTCCTTCCGCCCCTCACCCGGAACGATCAGGAAGTCGTCGTCATTAAGCGTTACAGGATCAAAATCTTCACGGATCGCCGTCAACTGACGGCCGCCGGACGATACCGACGGAGCGCTCGACGTGGCGCATGCGCTCAGATGGGGTAGCAGGGCAAGGCAGGAGACCCACAACACCATCCTCCTGGAGCGCAGATTCATAGACGCGCAAGAAGGAGCAGATCGTCGCAGATTCGACGTGCAAAACGCAGAATCGAGCGAGAGAGGAAACGGATGAACGGACAAGAACCCGTCCTATGTCATTGGGTGACAGTATTTTAAGCGCGCAAAAAGAAAAAACAACGTCCGGGCTATATTCTACGCCTGATTCGGGTGCAGGTCAACAGGATTCTATCCCAAGCTATCGGTAAATAAGGGAGTTAGGAAGGAAGGAGGAAGCCGGTGGGCGTCTGAGTCGATGTCAGAATCCGTCTGCTTCTCGAGCGGCCATCTTGCGAAACCAATGAGCTTCATCTCGAACTTCACGAAAAAAGCCCCACCTCAGGAAAGGTTGGGCTGGCGTGAACGTCGGATGGGGCAGTTCGCTCGGAAGGGGAATGGGGCGAATACTCCCTACGCCAACCACTCCTTGAACTGCTTGTCAAACGGCGCCCTGGCTACCCCTTTTTCTGTCACAATGGCCGTGATCAGGGGGTTGGGCGTCACATCGAATGCGGGATTGAACACTCGAACGCCCTTCGGGGCGGTCAGCTTCCCCATACCATTCGTAATCTCTTCTGGTTTTCGTTCTTCAATCGGGATCCCGTCCCCATCCGGAAGGGACATATCGATCGTCGACAGGGGAGCAGCAACATAGAAAGGAACGTTGTGTTCCCGGGCGAGGATCGCCAGCCCGTAGGTTCCGATCTTGTTGGCGGCGTCTCCATTGGCCGCAATCCGGTCTGCCCCCACGATCACGCAGTCCACCCCCTTCTGACGAAGTACCGTACCGGCCATATTGTCACAGATCACCGTCACGTCTACGTTGCTCTGCTGAAGTTCCCATGCCGTCAGGCGGGAGCCCTGCAGCAGCGGCCGTGTCTCATCGGCGTACACGGCTACCTGCTTCCCCTCCTCCACCGCCGCGTAAACCACCGCCAGCGCTGTCCCATAGTCGGCGGTTGCCAGGCCGCCGGCATTGCAGTGTGTCAGAACCGTCGCCTTCTGCCCCAGCAGCACCGCCCCGTTCCGTCCAATCGCCCGACAGGTCTGCCGGTCTTCCTCGAAGACAGTGTTGGCTTCGTTCAGAAGGGTCGCCAGGATCGTCTCAGGAGCTTCCGATGCAACCGAGTCCAGCACCCGCGTCATCCGATCCAGGGCCCAGAACAGGTTGACGGCAGTCGGGCGGGTCTTCCTCAGCCGTTCCACCGCCTTCCGGATCCCCGCAACAACGTCTCCCCCACCGGCAATCGCCTCCTGCGCTCCCACGACCACCCCGTAGGCGGCTGCGACGCCTATGGCGGGCGCTCCCCGCACCCGGAGGCTTTCGATGGCTTCTGCCACCGTCTCCACATCCCGGCAATCCATGAACACCAACTCTTCGGGCAGCTGCGTCTGGTCGATCAACCGAAGCGCGTCTGTCTCCCACGTGAGCGTTGCTACTGGCATATAACCTCAGGCCTCCTGCTCATCTGCGTCCACAGAAGCCGCCTCGCCCACATCTGAAAGTTCGTCAGTGATCGTCTCAATAGGTGCGTCGGCCCAGAGACGTTCGAGTGCGTAATACTCCCGGACCTCCCGCTGAAAAACATGGACCACCACATCCACGTAGTCCAACAGAATCCATTTGCTGGAATCGTATCCCTCCCGGTGCCAGGGTTTCTGCCCAAGCTCTCGCATACCCTCCAGCACCGAATCGGCCACCGCCTTTACGTGCGTGTTGGACCCTCCGGAGGCGACGATGAAAAAGTCCGTAAAGTCGGCCAATCCCGTAAGATCGATAACCTGGATGTCTTCCGCCTTGAGCTCAAGCAGGAACTCCACGCATCGATCCCGAGTCTCTGCCGTGTCAGGCGCATCTGCTTTGGAAACTGTCACAAACTCCTCCTTCGTAGGAACCACCCCGCCCCGAATCCCCCACCCGAAAACAAAACCGACCGCAGAGGGTCGCCTACTGAGCAGCTGAAAGCGAACTCCCTCGGGCTTCAACAAGGCTCAGCCGACGGTAATCATGTCCGATAATAACGGTTACCTCTTCAATACGAAAGGGATCTGCTACTTTTTGTTGCAGGTGGTTGGGAATACCCAGCGCTTCGGCCACCAGTCGGGCATACTCCGGCTTTCCCACCCGGTCCAAAACCATCGACTCCGGATATCCGAACGTCTCAGCATTTTCCATCGTCATCACATCGAAGCCGCGCTGCCGGAGAGTCACGCCCACTCTCCTGGCAATACCGTCTACCCCGCATCCGTTCAGCACCTCAACATGGAAAGATGAATGCGCCACTCTCGGGCTGCCGGCGGTGCCTGCGACTGTTGGTGCAACTTCCCATGAACGGACCGCCAGGATTCCGGCTACTGCCACAACACCCGCTGCACACGCCCACAGAGCGATCCGGCTCATCGTCGCGCATCAATGGGAAACGGGACACCGGTCGCGTCTGTGCGCAGGTGTCCCGCTTGAAGAAGGTGCGTCGAGTCGGTGCGGCCTGTGGTCAATACCAGATGTCTCCCCACCGATCTCCCGGCATACGGTTCCCGCCCTGCTGAAATCGAAACTCGATGCGGAGATTGTCCTTGGGCTGGTACAGAAGGCTTACGTCGGGAATGATGATCTGCGTAGCAGATGCGCCGAGGCCCCCAATGGGCGTACCGAACATGGTATTTGCTACGCCTACCTGAGCCCTGATGGTGAGCGGCTTCGCTGCTTTGTAGGTGATCGTAGACAGGTAGTACTGGTTCATACCGCCGAACGAGCCGGAGGTGAAGCTCATGCCCACCGAATGCTGGATGGAGAAGCGTTCAGGGTCTAGCAACCCTATAAACTGAGGGGCTGCAAGCCCCGTCGGCAAACCCACGGAACTGTTCGTCAGCGCCTTCGACAAGTTCGTTTCAGCCGATGCCGCAGGAGTGAGCTTCGCTTCCGGCCGAAGCCCGACCTCTGCCATCACCTGGGTCGCCAGCAGGGCACAAACGCCTGCGCACGCAATGAATGTTCTCATGGTCATCCTCGCAATCTACCGGCATCCGGTTTCGTCTCACGCTACTAGAATAGGGCTAACGCCCCTTACAGTCAAGGTATCGCCCCTGCAGGACTTAGACGCCCGGCATCCAGAATCGTTCCGTCGATGCAAAGTAGTCGCTACAGCGGCTGCTCAAATCGCCAACCCTTGTTGCGACACCCGGTACAGCGAGAGAGCCTGCCCCGAGCGCAACGAAGGGGTGGCAATGAGATCTTCAGGCGCCTTTCCGCTTCTCCATCATCTCGACAAACCGATCGAACAGATACTCCGCGTCGTGCGGCCCCGCCGAGGCTTCCGGGTGATACTGGACGCTGAACACCGGCAGCGTCTTATGCCGCAGGCCTTCCACCGTGCCATCGTTCAAATTGACGTGGGTGACTTCCACCTCATCCGGGTTCATCGAACCTTCCTTCAAGGCGAACCCGTGATTCTGAGAGGTAATCTCCACCTTCCCGGTCGCCAGCTCCTTCACCGGCTGATTGGCGCCCCGGTGGCCGAACTTCAACTTGAAGATCTCGCCTCCCAGAGCCAGCCCCACCAGCTCATGCCCCAGGCAGATCCCGAACGTCGGACGTTCCTGGATCAGCTTCTTCACATTGTCGATCGCATAGGAAAGCGGGTCCGGGTCGCCAGGGCCATTCGACAGAAAAACGCCGTCCGGATTCGTCTCCAACACCTGCTCCGCAGATGCGTCGGCCGGAAAGACGGTCACCTCACACCCGCGCTCCACCAGGTGTCGCAAAATATTCTCCTTCATTCCGAAGTCGTACGCGGCCACCCTGTACTTCACTTTGTCGGGGGCCACCGGCGTCGCCCGCCCGGTCTCCAGGTTGAACAACCCTCCATTCTCCCAGCCGTACGACTCGCCGACGCTCACCTCATGCACCAGGTCCTGCCCAACCAGTCCGGGATATGCCTCCAGCTTCTTCATCAGGCTGTCGATGTCGAAATCCACCGTCGACAGAATCCCCTTCATCGCGCCCTTGGCCCGGATGTGACGGGTCAGCATGCGGGTATCCACGTCCTCGATCGCCGGGATCCCCTGCTCCTTGAGATACTCGCCCAGCGGCTGAGTAGACCGCCAGTTACTGGGGAAGGAGCAGTACTCCCGCACAACGAAACCATGAATCTGTGGCTTCCGGGACTCCATATCGTCCGGGTTCACGCCGGTATTCCCGATCAGCGGGTAGGTCATCGTCACGATCTGCCCGTTGTAAGACGGATCGGTAAGCACCTCCTGGTAACCGGTCATGCTCGTATTGAACACAACCTCACCCGTACACTCACCCTGGGCGCCGAAGGATTCACCTTCGAAAGTGGTTCCGTCTTCCAACACCAAAATCGCTGTCATCAAAGGCTCCTGAACGCGAAACGCTAGACGCCAAACGTGAGATCAAAGGCGCCTCCACGTTTCGCGTTTAGAGTTGTGTCTACCGTACTATTGAGCCATGCAGGCAGCGAAACGCGAGACGATAAACGTGAGATCAAACACGCTTCCACGTTTTGCGTCTAACTGCTCTCCATCGAAGCTTCTGATCGCGGAGCGAGGCGCCAAACGCTTAGCACGAGAGGCGAAACGAAAGTTCAAACAGGCTTTCCACGTATCGCGTTTAGCGTCTATCGCTCTCCCGTTCTGTAGGTCACCCTTCCACCCAGCACTGTCAACACCGCTCGTCCATTCATCGTCCACCCGTGAAAGGGTGTGTTCCTCGATTTCGACGCGAAGGCGTGGGCGTCCACTTGCCACTCCATGTCTGGGTCGATCACCGTCACATCCGCTGCAGCGCCAATCGACAGCGTGCCCGCGTCGATCCCCAGGATACGGGCCGGCTCAATCGTCAACTTCCGGATCGCGTCCGCAGCCGACAGCGCCCCCGGTTCCACCAGTTCATCGAACACCGATCCTACCGCCGTCTCCAGTCCCAGGATCCCGTTCGGCGCCTCGGCGAACGACCGCAGCTTTTCTTCGTCTGTGTGCGGCGCATGATCCGTTGCGATCGCGTCGATTGTCCCATCCGCCAGCCCCTCGATAATCGCTTCCACATCGTCCGCCGTCCGCAGAGGCGGGCTCATCTTAGCCGCGGTCCCGTAAACGCGGATGTCTTCCTCCGTCAGCGTAAAGTGGTGAGGACAGGCTTCGCAGGTCACCGGCAGACCCTCGGCCTTCGCCGCCCGAATCACCTCCACCGTCCGCCGGGCGCTCACGTGCAGCACGTGCAGTCGTCCGCCCGTCTCCCGCACAAGGCCGATGTCCCGCTCCACCATCTGGGTCTCGCCCTCTGCCGGCATCCCCGGGATCCCCAGCGCCCTCGACACGGCGCCGTCGTGCATCGCGCCGCCGCGGGTGAGGTCGAAGACTTCCGAGTGAGGGTAGATGGCAAAGCCGCTCGCCTTCGAGCGCACCAGCAGGTCCCGCATCAACTTGTCCGACTCGATCGGCAGCCCATCGTCTGAAAAACCGATCGCTCCAGCCGCCAGCAGCCCGTCAATATCCGTGAGCGCTTGTCCCTGCATACCCACCGTGGCCGCCGCAATTGGGTAGACCCGTGCGTCCGCCCTCTCCGCCTTCTTCAGAATATCCTTTACCACAGCAGCGGAATCGCACACCGGGTCCGTATTCGGCAGGCAGGCGACCGACGTAAAGCCGCCCGCTGCAGCCGCCCGGGAACCCGACTCAATCGTCTCCTTCTCCGGAAAGCCTGGATCCCGGAAATGGACGTGCATATCCACCAGCCCGGGCGCCACCAGGCAGTCGGAAACGTCGATAATCTCAGTGTCGGAAGGGGGGTCTATCGAGGAGGATATAGAATGAATCACGCCGTCCTGAATCAGCAGATCGGCAGTCTTATCGACGCCGTTTGCCGGGTCCAGGATGCGTCCGTTTTGGAGAAGGATGGGTGCGGGAGTCGTCGTCATCAGGAAGGTTGTGTGTGAAGGTTCAGATCAACATACAGGCGGGCCCTCATGCTGTCAAGAAGGGGGGAAGGAGGCAAGGAGTTGGAGCTGGAGAGAGACAGAATCAATGAGCAATGGGAGAGACCAATGAGCGATACACAATTGAGAATCGGGATCTGGCTGGACTTGCGGCATCCTGCCGATCAAACGGGTTCGCATGGCAGGATGGGGTCAGCTTGGTAGGCCAGCTCTCCTCATTCCCCGAACTTTACCAGTCTCACTATGTTCGAGGACGATGTCCAGGTGCTGGTCGCGGTAGAAGAGGGGCACGCCGTAATCGATGGCAATCGCCGCCAGCAGCAAATCCGTCTACGGAATCGTCACTCCCCTTCTGGCCAGGTCGAATCCCAACTGTCCCGCCGCTTCGAAATGGTGCTCGTGCGCCGCAAGTGGATCGAGCCGAGACAGCTGGTCCTGAAGCACCGGAAGGACCTCCGGCCACGCCCCGCGGTAGAGTTATTCAAACATGCCACCAATGGCATTTTCAGCACTGTTGATCATAAACCTTGTGCCAGGGCCTCTATCGCCCTGTTAGCCTCAATTTGTCTCCCATCTCGACATTCCTGAAGTCTGCGTGCATTCCGGTAGCGTGATACCCAAAAACCCTATTGCACTTCCCACCCGTCCTGCCCATCTGGACAAGAAAAGAAACATGGAGACTCTCTCGGATCACCCGGCAATGAAGCTTTGCTAGGTTCTCACGTAAACATGAACTGCAGAGTGTCGATTACCCTTTCCCGAACATCCTCGTCGCTGATTCGTCCAAGCCGCCTGGCAAGTCGAGACTTGTTCACAGTCCGTATCTGATCCAGAACGACCTGCCCGTCTTTACCCTCAAAGCGGCAATCAACTCTGGTTGGATAGTCGCGGCGTTGGGTGGTCATCGGGGCAATGATCACGGTTCGAATGTGCAGTGTCGGGTCCAGGATGCGGAACTTCAGGTGAACCAGCTGCCCCTCCTCGACAACGGACGCCCGGCTTCGGCGAGCAGAACCGGCGCGTCCGTAGAAACCCAGCCGATCGACGCCGGCTTGCTGACGGGTTTGCCGAAGGATCCCGCGAACTCCAGGAAGTCTTCGAAATCGACCTTCCCATTCGGAACGAGGTCAAACTGCTGCGGAGGCAGAATCGGCAGCCAGTTTGAGGATGGAGTTTGCCGATTGATCAGCCACGTACAGGTCGCCGCCAGCCGTCGCGTGGACATCGGAGGCGAATGAAAGACCTGTCAGGGGAACCGTCAGGTCACCGGTGGATGACATGCGACCGATAGAAGGTATATCGAAGAGATCGGTGGACCGGTCGAAGGCGAAGTAAGTGTTCCCAGAACCATCGACCGTGATGGCCCATATGTCTCTAAGGTCCAGGCTGGACGCGTCAATTCCCAGGTTGCCTATATCCCCGATTGCCGCGCACGCGCTCGAAAAGGCGGACAACGACAGCGCGACAAGAAGTGCACCCATTAGCCCGAGACGGCACCGGCGCGTGAATGACTGGATAAATCCTGAAGGCATACCTGCTTTTCCTTTTAGGCGCCGTCCGCAGAATCTACGACTGTAGTTATATCGAGTGATTTCACCCGGTTCAGGCTCCATCGACCTGATCGAGTACGTCTCGCGAGTTCAGACGTCGCAACTTAGTTCAGACATCTGCTCAACTACGGGAGATAGTTGTTATTTAGGGTGGGGGGGTTACCACTGACCATCTGGGAAGGACAAACGGAATCTGTTTAGACCTCCATCTCACGTCGTAAGGTGCTCGTGGGCCTGAAGGATTCAGTGGTCACCAGAGCACGAAGGCCAAGATCTAGCGTCAGACAGGGCTGGACATAATTGGCGCAGCACCAACCGTCAATGATTGTTATATTTATTATAAATCCTACTGATAAATGGACGCAGCTATAAAGAACACTTAATGATCGATATGTAATAACAGGCCATCCATCAAGATCACCTACATGGTTGGATGTTAGGCCACTCACGTGGGTGCCAACGAAACTGAGCCTCACGTGGTCTGCTCAGGCATAACAGGAAGATCCAGATGCATGTATAAAGGGCGACCCTTTCGGATCGCCCTTTCGCGACATTTCTGCCGTCTGCCCTCTCCCGTCTCGCCTTATTTGGCTGCTACCGACCCCAGTCGCCCCTCGTTCCCGAACGCATCAAACGTCGGCAGATTCCCATCGCCCCCCACGGCCATCGACCGGGCCGACGTCAGCACCTCCAGGTCCTTCCGACCCTTCACCTGGTCGGCATACGCCGTCGACACCTCCACCTCGCCTAGCTCCAGTGTATTCTTGATCCAGCAGACCCGGGCATCTTCTGGTTCGATCAGCCCCAACGACTCCAGTGCTATACCCAGCACCTGCTTATCTGTCGGATAGTGCATCGGAATCGCGGCCGCGCTGATGTGCTGTCCAGTGATCACGTTGATATAGGTGGCATGGAGATCGATCTTCGCCACCAGCCGATCCGTCGTAAACTCCGCCAGCCCGATCCCCGTCGCATTCCCATGCGTCATCTCCGTCAGATCCCGAACGAAGATACGGAGCACCCGCGGCGTCTCGTCGCCGATTGCCGTCCGGTCGTTTCGCTTCCGCCCAATCACGTTCGTGTCCATCCCGGCACCGCTGATATCCTTCCCCATCTCGTCTATAATCAGCAGGTCCACCTCGTCGAACGGTAGGCTGGGCATCCACGCCTTGGCCTGCGCCTGGAGCGCCTTCTCCGTCTCCTCGAACTCGGCGACCGGCACCGCCTGAACCCGTGCCGTCTCGTCGTAACCGTTCTCCAGCATCGCAATGCCGAACGCGATCGGCATCTTCTCGATCACCGTCGCGCCTACCAGCTTCACGATCTTGTCGAACGAGTGGTGGATGATCGCCCGGTGGTAGATGGCGGCGCCCTTATGCTTGCCCAGGCCGATCAGCATCATCTTGTAGAGCCCACTCTCGATCTCCCCGGCGAACCCCGTGTGCGGCTTCACTCGGTTGCAGACCACCACGTGATCCGCCTTCGATGCCTCCTTGTCAAAATAGATCGGCATCCCGAAATCCGTCTTCCCGATCTCGATCACCTCCATGGACGCCCGGACCGGGACGCCCATCGTCTTCTCGGAAACCCCATAACGATCGAGAATGTCAGCCTGCCCCTCTGCCGTCCCCCCGCCATGGCTGCCCATCGCGGGCACAATGTAAGGCTTCGCGCCCGCCGCCTGCAGCTCCTCGATCACCGCCTTCACCACCGTACTCAGGTTGGCAATCCCGCGGCTCCCTACTGCGACGGCCACACTGTCGCCGCTTTTGATCGACGTCGTCGGCAACACCCGCTGCACCTCCGCCTTCGTCGTACCAGGGATATCGTCCACCTTAGGCGCATCGAAATGTTGGCGAATACGGATCAGACTAGGGTAGTTCATTGAGCTACTCCAGAGGTATGATGTGTGAACTTCAGGCACAGCCTGGAAAGTCGACGACGGACGATGGACCACGGACCACGAAGGGCCATCACAAGCTCAGAGCCGCTATTGTGGTCCGTCGTCTGTGGTCTGTCGTCGCCTCGTCTCTTGTGGTCCGTCGTCGCCTCTGCCTTTCATAAAGCTGCTTCATAAATCCGCCGCACGTCTTCGATAGTCGTCTTCCTCGGGTTCATCGCTATATTGGCGCTGCGCATCGAATCCTCGCAGAGCACGCCAAGCTGACCGGCCGACACGCCCACCTCGCTCAACGTCCCCGGAATCCCCACATCCTCACCCAGGGAAGCTACGGCCTCGACGGCCGCCATCCCGGCGGTCATATCGTCCAGATCCTCCACGTCCTCACCCATAGCAACGGCCACCTGCGCGTACTTGTCCGGGCACGCGATCAGGTTGAACTCCATCACCCGCGTCAGCAAGATGGCGTTGGCTACCCCGTGCGGAACCCCGAAGTGTCCGCTCACCGGATGCGACATCGCGTGCACGTTGCCCAGCAGCGTCTGCGAAAAGGCCAGAGCGGCCAAAGCGCTGGCCACCAGCATCTGCTCGGTGGCGTCGTGATTGTGATCGTTGGCTGCCGCCTGGCGCAGATTGTCCGAGATCATCCGGATCGCCTGGCTGGCCAGACCATCGGATATCGGGTTCGACCGCAAATTGGTGAAGCACTCGATTGCATGCGTCAGGGCGTCCATCCCCGTCGCCCCCGCAATCGGGAACGGCAGAGCGACGGCCATCTCCGAATCGAGAATCCCGACATCGGGGATAATCTGGGGCCCGGCCACGGCGTCCTTGTAGTGATGCTCGTCGGTCACTACGGCGAAAGGCGTCACCTCACTCCCCGTCCCATAGGTAGTCGCCACGCAGACAAGGTATGGGATCCGTTCCTTCAGATTGTCGGCGCCGCCGCGGGCCCGGAAGTAGTCCTGAATTTTCCCGCCGTTGGTCAAGACAACGCCCGCCGTCTTGGCCGTGTCCATCGAACTCCCGCCGCCCACGGCAACCAGGCTGTCGCAGCCGCCGCTTCGATACTGCTCCACACACCCTTCAACAGATGAAATGGGAGGGTTTGGCTCCACGCCGTCGTAGATGGAGGTGGCAATCGACGCCTCATCCAGTTCACCGGTCACCCGTTCCACGAGCCCTGCTTTAACCAGCCCCGCGTCGGTGACGATCAGGGGCTTCTTCAGGCCCTTACTTTTTAGGCTCTCGGCAACCTGGTCCGTCGCCCCGCGCCCAACAATCAGGCGAGTGGGTGAGAAATAGGAATATCGATCCAGAAAAGCCAACGTCTCTCTCCATTATGTAGGTGCGATTTCGTCCGTCCAGAAGTGTTAACGGCAATCCATTGAGCCTCAGAACCTTGTGGATATGCGCCGCCCGGAAAAGGTACGCCCCTCGATTTATGAAGTCAAGGTAACGGCCCCATCGCCTCGAGCAGGGGGATCACCTCGGTCAACCGCTCCACAGCAGGCTGGTGGTCCAGCCGCCGATCACCGTTTGTCAGGTAGATGAACCGTACTCCAGCGGCCGCACATGATTCCAGATCGTATCGTCCGTCGCCCAATCCAACGACCTGGTCAGTCGTTAGATCCAGGGCCGACATCGCCCTTTCCACCAGATCCGGCGACGGTTTGAGAACGCCGTCGTCGCGACTCAACATGGTGTCGAACCGCAGCCCATGCTTCTCCACCACGTATTCCATCGCCCATCGGTGGTTGTTGGTCACAAGCGCCGTCTTCACTCTCCGCGTTATCAATTCATCCAGCAAGACCTCAACTCCTCCATTCAACGTCGACGCCTCCGCCGCATCCCGCTCGATCGAAAGCAGAATCTCGTACTTCTCCTCTGCCTGAGCCTTTGGCAGCCCTTCGATGTAGTCAATGATCGTGCTGTCCGGAGGAACGCCGATCTCCGCTCGCATCGCCGGGAAGTCGATGATCGGCTCCGTCACTGTGCCGTCCATGTCGAGGATAATGCCCTGGATCAAAAGGACCTCTCAAGAAACGATTTCAGATTACTCGACTGCAGATTAACCGATGTTCGATCGCGTAGCGCGCTGGCATGGCCATACAGGTGAGGGCTTCGCTCATCGGATTAGGTGTCCCCCGATCTCTAACCCCTATCCCCTAACCCCTATCCCCTTACCCCTAACCCCTGCCTCTTGCCCTTGCCCTTGCCGTCATCGCTGGCATGATCACAAGGGTGAGAGACTTCGCTCATTAGCTTGAAACGAGGACCACCATCATCGGGTCTTGACCATTCGCAAAACCGATGCCCCCCACTTCCAAACAGAGCGGTAGCTCAGTCGAAAATTGCCGATCTGAGATCGAGTAATCAGAGATCTCTTTTGACTCCCAAGCCATCCTCAATCGAGCCGGTACACTTCCATCTGCCCAGGCGCCAGCCACGGCCCCGTCAGCGGCTCAAGCCCGGGTTTCCCCCGGTCACGCCACTCCCGCACATAGTCTCGCGCCGTACTCTCCGCACCCTCCCACCCGATCCGCGTCACCGTCCGCCGCTCCCGCCATGCAACAACGGCCTGACCGTTCTCCGACTGACTGTTGTTGACCACGGCCACGTAATCACGCCCCTGCGCATCCTTGAACTCCGAAATGATCAGCGGAAGGTCGCCCTCTGTAGTGCGGACGAGCCGGCTCTGGTCCTTCAGCTCCTCGAATCCACCCCACACCTCACCGACGTGGTAGACGTTTTGCAGCGTCAGTCCACGCAGCGTCTCCGCGTGCGACTTCAGGAACGACCGGTTCACCCGGCTGAGCCACTGGAAAGTCTCCGTCCGTTCCCAATGCTCATCTATCGGAGGCACCTGGTAGTTGTCGTGCGGCTCCCGCATGTAGAAGAAGAACCACATCAGCCCCGTATGCCCGTGAGCGGCGGCCGTATTCACCTGCCAGCGAAACAGATCCTCCGTCGGTCGCCGGTATCGGAAATGCCCGACAGCCAGGGGCGTGATCCAGAGTGGACGGTTGTACTTCCGGGCGGCGTCGGAGTACATCTTCAGGCAGCCGAAGTAGTGCTCGCGGCCTTCATCTTCCGGGTTGAGCTGCCAGTAGACGTCGAAGCAGAAGAAGTCGGGATTCCCGATCCGGACGTAGTCGTCCATGAACGTCTCGTAATCCGTATAGCCCACCCACTCCGTCGTCCCCGGTCCGTATGGCCCCAGGTTCAGAAACGGCGACAGATGCGGCGCCTCCTCCTTGTGGATGGCCGACGCCCTGAACGCCTGTTCGGTATTCGTCTCGTTCGGCTCGTCGCCCGCGTGAAATCCGAAGACGGCCGGATGGTCCCCAAAGTCCTTCACCGCATCCCGCACTCGGCTCCGAAACCCCGCCTCTCCTCCGTCCCAGTTCCCGAAGCCGCACCGCTCGTCGCAGACGATGGCCTTCAGCCCGGCAGCGTGCAGGGCGTCGAGAAACGTCCGCATCTGGTCGGGGTGGTCCCTCCCAGGCCGGAATGCCGGTGTCTGCGCCATCGTCATTCCGCAGTCCACGTAGTCCTGCACAGCGTCGGGACCAATCTGGTCGAACGTCGTGTAGCTCCAGAACCCGATCGGGAATCGGGTCAACTCATCGATTTGAGACACGGAACTCCCCCCAAGAGCCCGGAATCCACCGGGCAAAAGGCAGAGACAGAGGGCAGAGAAAGGCCCGTTTACCTTTGCTCTCTGCCCTCTGCCTTCTGCTTGTCCTCCAACCTTGCTATTTCATCCCGTGCAAACTGAGGCAGAGCCTGCCACTTTCCTTCTCGCATCATTCGCAGCGCTTTCCGCTCGGTCACCGTTCCGATCCTTGCGCAGCGGATACCTTCGGCTTCGATTGCTTCTCTAACGGCGGCCGTATCGCCGCTTGACGTGCCGATCAGCAGGGCGCCCGACGAAATAAGCCCCAGCGGATCGACATCGAGCGCGTGGCAAATAGCGCCCGTCGTCTCCGACACAGGCAGCGCATCGGCATCGATCTCCATCCCTACCTCAGACGCCGCCGCCAGTTCCATCAGCGCTGTCGCGACGCCGCCCTCGGTCGGGTCATGCATCGCTGTCACCCGTGCCGTCCCACACGCGATCCGCGCCTCCTTCAGCACGCTGATCCCCGGATCGATCAGATAGCGCGCCCCGTCCTCAATCAGGTTCGACGCCACACCCGCCGCCGCCAGCGCAGCCCGCTTCTCTCCCGCCAGGATTGCCGTCCCCTCCACCGCCAGACCTTTCGTAAGCAGAATCGAGTCCCCCGGAGAAAGCCCCGACGACAGCACCAGGCTGTCCTTATCGACGGTCCCGAGCATCTGCCCCGACACGATCGGCCGATCCAGACCCACCGTGACTTCTGTATGCCCTCCGCATACGGCTACACCAATCTCGGCCGCCGCCTCGTGAACCGACCGAAAGATACTCTCCACAAGGGTTTCGTCGGCGCCCGCGTCCGGGAGCAGGATCGTCGCCAGAAACCACCTCGGCGTCGCCCCCATCGTCGCGATATCATTGGCGTTCACGTGGACGGCGTAGCGCCCGATATCAGCCGTCGCGAACGTAATCGGATCCGACTTCGCCACCAGCCAGACATCGCCCAAGTCGATGACCGTCGCATCCTCCCCCACGCGCGGCCCCACAATCACCGACGGATCGGAGTCGGTGTGCGATCGAAGGAGCCGGTCGAGCAGGTCGTGTGGGAGCTTGCCGGGAGGAAGCATAGGGAACCAAGACAGAAGGAAAGAATCCGGAATTCGGAAGAAAGCAGAACCGTGAACCAAAGAATAGGCCAGACCTAAGCTGTCAACTTAAGGCTTCTCCTGTCTGACAACTGATGGCTGTTAGCTAGCTGACTACGACGTTTGTACAATCTGACAACGGTGATGCCATTTGACCCACGGCGGAGCCTGGGTGAGGGCGGTCTGGCTTGGTTTAGTTGTCTTCTGACAACTGAGCCCTGACAACTGACAACTCCCTTAGCCCTTCACTTTTCACCTTCCAGAAATACTGTTTCCCGATCTCCCGCCGAGAACGATATGATCGCCCTCACCGGTTCCCACCCCTTTGTCACGGCGTGGTGGACGACACCGGAGGGTACCCGGATCATATCGCCGGGGCCCAGCTCATACTTATCGTCACCATACGTGTGGACGCAGCGCCCGGACAGCACGTACAGGATTTCTTCGCAGTTCGGGTGATAGTGCGGCGGGTTTTCCTGTCCTGCGTTGATATAGACGAGACCGAACGTCTGCTCGGCCTCGGCGTCCGCCTCCTGGTTCATCAGCCACTTGATTCCACCCCACGGAAACGACTGGGGTTCCACGTCATCGATTCGGGCAACCGGGTGTGCCAAAGCGAGCCTCCGTGTCTGAGCTTCAAGAATAGGATCCGGAACAATCTAAAGGGTTCACCCTGTGTGCCGCACTCTTTTATTAGGTAGCCCGACGTTTGGCGACTGTCGACGTCAGTTGTATATTCAGTTGCCTGCTGATGGTGATTACTTGCTCAACAAGACAACGCGAGGAATTCATGAAGAAAGTGGAAGCATTCATCAAACCGTTCAAACTGGATCAGGTCAAGGACGCGCTCACCGAACTCGGATTCGTAGGGATGTCGGTCGGCGAATACCGGGGGTTTGGCCGCCAGCGAGGCCACTCTGAGTTCTACCGGGGGAGCGAGTACCATGTCGACTTCCTGCCCAAGCTGAAACTCGAACTGGTCGTACCCGACGAAGACGTCGACGGGGCCATCGAAGCCATCCTGAAGCACGCCCAGACAGGCGAAGTCGGTGACGGCAAAATCTTCGTCTCCAACGTCGAACAGTCCATCCGCATTCGCACCGGCGAAACCGGCGAAGAAGCCCTGTGAAGCGCCATTCAGTATCGGCCAATCCCACTGGCGTCCACCGTATCGCAGTCCACTCACGGGCGCCACGTCGCCTGCCATTCCCGGTACCCTGTACCCTGTACCCTGTACCCTGACTTTTGCCTTCCTCCGACCCCAACCTTCCCGCCGATCGCGCCATCCGCGATATCCTGGAAGCCCTCGATGAGACCACAGAGGGCCTCTCGAAATTCGGCTTCCGCGATACCGAACGCGCCTTTCACAATCTGGAAGAACTGGCGCGCCCCGGCGCCTTCTCCGGTCTTCCCGCCACCCTCTTTCGCGACCTCCTCGTAGCACCCGATCCCGACCTCGCTCTGAACAACTTCGAACGCATCTCCAAGGCCGTCTTCGGGAAAGCGTCGTTCTACCGCTTTCTGAACGACCTTCCGCAGAGCTGCTCAATCCTCGTCACCATCCTGGGCAGCAGTCAGTTCCTCTCCGATATCCTGGTTCGCGATCCCGAACTCTTCTACTGGCTGGCGGAATCCCCCGGGAGCCTCTCCGAGACGCATTCCAGGGAATCGATGGAACGCGAGTTCACCGCGGCGGTTTCACGCGCCGCCTCCGTCGACGGGCAGTTGAACGCCATCAGGCGGCTCCTGCGAAAGGAGCTTCTTCGAATCGGTGCAGGCGATCTGATCGGTCACCGGAGCATCGGCGACGTTGCGGGCGAGCTCTCCCATCTGGCCGACCTCTGCCTCTCATCCCTCATCGACATCCACACACCCGAAATCGATGCCCGGTTCGGGCAGCCGAGAGACCGGAAGGGTAACCGCGCCGAGTTCGCCGTGGTCGGCCTGGGTAAGTTGGGTGGCGGAGAGCTCAATTTCAGCTCGGACATTGACCTGATGTTCGTCTATTCCGAAGAAGGGCAAACGGACGGAGATTCCGGCGACACCCGCCAGGTTACCTCTGGCGACACCCGCCAGGTCACAAACAACGAATACTTCACCAAGCTCGCCGAGCGGATTGTTCAGTCGGCTACCGAGCCCACGGGCGAAGGGTTTATGTATCGCATCGACCTCCGCCTCCGTCCGGACGGTGCGGCGGGCGCACTGGTGATGCCATTGACGGCCTACGAGAGCTACTATGCCCGTCGGGGCGAACTCTGGGAACGCCAAATGCTCATCAAGGCCCGAGGCGCCGCCGGCTCGGCCGATCTCGGCGATCGATTCATTCGAATGATACAACCGTTCGTCTATCCGGGTCATTTCGAAATCAGCCCGTTCGAAGAAATCCATCGCATCAAGGGCCGGATCGAAGCCGGGATCACCCAGCGGGGAAAGGGCGAGAGCAACCTCAAGCTTCGCCCCGGCGGGATTCGCGACATCGAATTCACCGTCCAGGGCCTGCAGCTGCTTGTGGGGCGGCTCCACCCTGATGTTCGCTGCGAGAACACCTACAGGTCCATCAACCGGCTGCAGTGGGCGGGAGCCCTCTCGGAACAGGAAGCGGAAACGCTCCGAAACGCCTACACGTTCTTCCGCAGGTTGGAACACCGGCTTCAGATGAGCCACAACCTCAGCACCTACGACCTGCCCGACGCCCCGGAAGACCTGCTTCCACTCGCCCGCAGCCTCGGCCTGGCAGACGCAGAGACCTACCTTGAGGAACTCGAGTATCATCTTGCCGCGGTAAGAACCATCTACACCAGCGTCTTTACCCGGCAAGGCGAGGGCGACGGAAGGTCCATCCTCTCTTTAGCAGAGGTGGATCTGAACGACGCTGGAGCGGAGAAAATGCTGGAAAACATTGGGTTCCAGGACCCTAAAGAAGCACATCGGAACCTCATCTACCTCGCTTTCGGACACGTCCCCCGGATGAGAGGGACCCGTGCACGGCAGAGCTTTTCCCGGCTGGCGCCGTCGCTTCTTCAGTCACTCCAGCAGTCCGTAGATCCCGATACGGCGCTGAGCAACTTCGAACGCATCCTCACGGCCTACGGCGCAGGCAATACGTTCTTCCAGATCCTCGAGAGCCGCCCTGGATTTCGGGACCTGATCCTGTCCCTCTGCGACGGGAGCAGGTACCTGGCCGCGCTCATCGCCCGGAACCCCGGACTCATCGACTGGTTAACGCGTCCCGATGTGCTGCTGGCCAAGCCCGATCCCGAGCAGTTGGCCGAAGAGCTGAATCGAAAACTCTCCGAGGCGACGATGGACGAAGCGCAGGCCGCCACCCTTAACGCCTTCAAGAACCGGGAACTGCTGCGAATCGGGACCCGCGATCTCGTCGATCTCTCGGACACATTCGATACGTTCAACGATCTGTCTGTGCTGGCTGAAACCATCCTGCGAAGCACCTACGACATCTGTCGAACAAACGTCATCGCCGGTCGCGGTATCCCCCTCACCGAATCGGGTGAGCCCGCCGAATATGTCGTGCTCGGGTTGGGAAAGTTTGGTGGGAACGAACTCAACTACGGATCAGATCTCGACCTGGTCTTCGTCTACTCTGAAGACGGGGAGACGGATGGGGAAAAACCGCAGCGAAATATCGACTTCTTCATCAATCTCTCGCAGCAGGTTCTAAATACGCTTGGACGATCCACACCCACAGGCTCCCTCTACCCCGTAGACGCCCGGCTCAGGCCCGAAGGAGGCAATTCCCTGCTCGCCCTGTCCTACGACAGGTACGACACCTACCTGGAGCGGCGCGCCCTCATGTGGGAACGCTTGGCCCTCTCCCGATGCAAGGTCGTGGCAGGCGACGCGGCGTTCGGGTCGCGCGTTCTCGACCGGATCGAGGCGTTTGTCATGGGCGACGGTCTCTCCAGCGACGACGTCGACGCCATCGTCGACGTCCGCAGCCGCATGGAGCATCAGAAGGGATCCGGTGAAGGTCTGGCAATCAAAGCGGGGCTAGGGGGAATCGTCGACATCGAGTTCATCGCCCAAACGCTGCAGATTAGGTCCGGCGATCCGGCCCTCCGTTCAGCCAACACCCTTGAGGCCATCGCCAACCTGAAAGCGGCCGGCCATCTGCCTCCCCAGGACGCCGACGCGCTCGATGCCAACTTCCGCGCCCTCCGCAGCGTGGAGAAGGTGCTTCGCCGCCAGGACGAACGGGCAAAGACCCGCCTGCCAGCGGACGAGCGTAGCCTGAACAGCCTGGCTCGCGCAGCGAAGGCGGGTTACGCCTCGGGTGAAACAATGGTTGCCGATCTCAAGGAGAGGATGGAAGCCAACCGCCGCATCTTCGAGGACCAGATAGGCCGCCCATAGCGCTCACAATATCCCCCGCCGTAGACTTTGCCTTTCTTTGCCCTCTGCCTTCTGCCTTCTGCCTTCTCCCCTTCCCTTCTGCTTCATTCCCACCAATCTCGGGCTGAAATCCGCCAATGCGGAACACACCACGTGATCCTGAACAGCCCTCGACGAAACCCGACACACACTTTAAGTATATATTTTACTATACTTAGGGTTAAGATCGAAACATATCCTGACAAGTGGCATCCCATATGCTATTAAAGTGGTCAGGTGACAGACCCGACCTGTTCGCCCACTTCAGGGATCGGCAGCCCGACCTGCCGGTTCCTGACCCTTTCAAGCGGCGGCAGCCCGACTTGTCGCTGCTTTTGGGGGGATTCGGCACCCCGACTGCCGGATCCCCCCGCTACCACAAAAGCAGCAAGCGGACGATGCCCGGGCTGAATACATGAAGCAGAGGCCCTCACCTAGATGAGGGCCTCTGCTTTTTCCTTTCTTAGATCTTAGCCCTACCAGAAAACTCCGCTCTCAGACATCCAATCTCATCATCGTCGCTGAGCGGCCGTCCCAACGTCTCCATCACCCTGCCCACGTGCGTCCAGGTTCGGCCAGCGGGTCGAGCGTCTGCTGTCCGCGCTGGCCTGGAGCAGGCGGGCGGCAGCGACCAGGTGAAACACGAGATCGTGACCGTCCAGCAGTGTCAGTATGTCCCTTTCCAACACCCCACGCCACGCTGCTGCCCCGGAAGCGTAGGCATTCGCCGCTGCCCCGTCGACCAGGCAGACCGGCAGGCCATCCGGCCGACCCGATCCCAGGGATGTCCCGTACTGAACCAGGCGCCGCTCGGGCCAGTCCCATCCGATCTTGGAGAACTCCAGGAACGTCGGCATGCCCGATTTGTCAACGACCACGTTCCGCGCGTTGTAATCTAAGGCGCCCAACGTCGGGGGCGCTTCGCCCAGTCGCGCCACCAACGCCAACCAACTCGCCTGTTGACCGAAATCCAGCCCATCGGTTTTCTCCAGCAGCCCTGGCATCACTGCTACAACGTCGCCAACGGCATTTCGCCACGACGCCCTCAGCGCAGTCGGCTCGCACCCTGGAAAGCATCGGTCGGCGAACTCTCCTCGCGCTGCAGCCAGAGCCGCTTCAATCCCAACGAAGGCGTTCACGAACGGTTTCCGTACCGCCTCCGCCCCCTCCACGGACTGCTGGCACACGTCATCCAGCGTCTGATCCCCACACCATTCCAGCACCACCAGATCGTTACCCGCGTCCACCGCCAGCACGCCTGCGACCCGGCATCCGGCAGCGATAAGGCGGCCGCTGACGTCTGCTTCCACCTGAAGGAGGTCGTGAGACGATCCCGCAACAATTGATGCGAACACCTGCCGCTTGACGGCCAGCGTCCGGCATTCGGTCCTCACCTTCCAAACATCGGGGAGCCGCTCACCAGACCGGGCGATTGATTGGACATCCGTCACCCTCTCGCCCAGCGCAGACTCCACGGACATCCGGACAACAGCGGCGTCCATGTCGACACCTCCATCGCCCTGCTGGGTCACCCACCCACCCCACGACCGGATGCTGCCGACGTGCGGCGGAGATCGACGACCATCACAATGGGCCCCACGATGAACAGCGCCATAATCGGCGGCGAGTAGTAGAGCGGTGTCAGGTAGGAAAACTGGTAGTCCCCTGCGATTCGGATTCCCATTTCGACGAGGGCTACCAAAGCGGCCACCCCAATGCGCCCGCGTCGGCTGCTCACCGTAGTGCGGGGGTCCGTGACCATGAAGAATATGAAGAGTTGGTACATGGGTCCCGTGATCGGAGCGATCTCAGCCAGGAGGGGCCCGCCAACGAAAAGGTTTCGAACCAGGGCCAGGACCAGAAAGCTCGCAACATAGCTCAGAGTCACATGCAGCGCCCGGGCCCTATACGTGATCAGAATCCCGAACGACCAGATCAGGGCGTTCGTCGCCAGATCGTTTCCCCACTGATGGCTGAGGATGGCAACCTGATGCGACGCAAGCAGCACGAGGATCCCGATGGCGAAATTGCTCGGGTTCCAGAGGTGCCGTCCTCGGAACGTCAGAACATACTTGGATGAGATCGTCAGAAATGCACCCAATGCGAATGGCCAAAGCAGGTCGGATTGCGGCTTGATGAGAAGGGAGAGACTGATGCCGCTGATGATGGCGCTCGCGATATTGGCCAACCTACCCCGTAGCAGCCACGTGAGCAGCAGTTCAACGGAAACGCACGTGCCCAGGGCGATACCAAGGCGGTCATAGCCGCCAAGAATGGCGTAGCGCAGTTCCCCCAGCGCCAGGATAAGCGTGATCAGAAAAATGACCATGTATCGCGGGTTCAGGCGTCCCAGTCGGGACCAGAGCGACGCGCCGGCCATCATCGTCGGGGCGGTCATGGGATCGGCTCCTCGATCGTGTGGAGTCGATCCACAGCAGGTCTGTCGATGACCTGTCGATGGCCGGACGGCCAGGTGATCGACACTCGTTCCACCTCGTCGAAGGTCCCCAACCCAAAATGAATGCGTCTGTCGTTCTGGCTCGCAAACCCCATGCCGCCGTCGATGACCTTCATCTGGGTTCTGTCACCCCATTCTGCCACCACATGAGCCCCAATCGCGCTGCGGTTGCTGCGAGTTCCGGTCAGGTGAAATGCAATCCAATGGAGCGTGGGGTCCACGGCATTCCTGTAGAGCAGCGCCGGGCCGCGCTGGCTCGCCACAACGGCGTCCAGCATACCGCGGTTGAACAGATCCGCAAACGCCACCGCCCTGCCATCCAGCGAATCGGTAACGCCCACAGCAGGAGCCACATCGACCATCCGGCCCTCGCCCATATTCATCAACACGCGGGACTGTTCGTACCCGGAAAGGCTCGCATCGCCAATGGGCGGCCAGTTCTGGAAATCCTGAAAAAGTACTCCCGTGGCTCCTGCGATCTTGGACATCCCGTACCAGTAATCGCGGTCTCGGTTCTGCGAGATGAATCCGTTGGTGATGTAGAGATCGGCGAACCCGTCGTTGTTCATGTCTCCAAATTGGGCGCCCCACGCCCATCCTGCGTCCGCCACAGCGCCCTGTGCGACGTTGAGGAACTGGCCCATCTCCTCCAGAAGATTCAGCCTCAGGTTATTGCCTTGAAACAGGTAGCCGCGCTCTGAAATATTGGTCACGAACACATCCAGGCGGCCGCGATTCTCCGTGTCGCCCAACGAAACGGACATACCGCTCTTCGAGTCGTCGGCAAGCCCGCCCATTGCTGGGTCAAAGCGTTCGCCCCCTCGGTTCAAAAACAGCTCCTCCGGGCCGTAGTCATTCCCCAGGTACAGATCGGCCCACCCATCGCCGTTGAAATCCGCGGCCGCCGCGGCCAACGTCCATCGGGTGCTGCCCACCTGCATGACGTCCGTAACATCCTCAAACCGACCATCACCGAGGTTACGGTAAAGGCGATTCTTTCCGCCGTTACTGGCGAACTCGAAACTGTCATGCATGATCTGCGTTGTCTCCAGGCGCCACAGATCCACATCCTCTCTGAAATAGCCACCGACATACAGATCGAGAAAGCCGTCCCGATCATAGTCGAACCAGACGGCCGTATTGCTATTCATCCAGCGGCGGAGTCCAGCCGGCTTCGTCACGTCCTGGAACGTTCCATCGCCGCGGTTTCGGAAGAGGTGTGGGTACCCATACGTGTAGACGAACAGGTCTTCAAAGCCGTCGTTATCGAAATCCCCCCAGACCGACCCCATGGAAACGCCTTCGCCCTTCCGGTTCACGTCGGCAATGCCGGCGGCGACAGCGTCGTCGCTGAAGGAGCCGTCCTTCTGGTTGATGTAAAGTGCGTTCGGCGCATCGAACCGGCTACTCGTAAAATAGAGGTCTGGCCACCCGTCGGCATTGGTGTCGCTGATGGACACCGAAGCGCCAACGGCCGCCACGTGGGGGGCAATAGTGTCCAGGCTGGGATCCAGATCTGGCGCTTCATGAATGAACGAGATGCCAGCCTCGGCTGACACTTCTCGGAACCGGAAGCCGTAGGTTTCAGACCACGTATGAGACGTCGACTGATCACCGCGGCCCAGAATGTAAACGGCGCCCAGAGCGGCTACGAAAGCAATCCTGAGAGCGATGCGCAAAGTATAGTGGGATGTCACAGAAGAGGATCCAAGGAGGGTGTTTTCTAAGAAGAGAGTTTCCTGCTCTGGATCGCACGAGGTCGCGCAGTCAAGAGCGGGTAGTTCTTCTGGGTATGCCGGGTGTGGTTAGCCTGCGGTTGAGCTGAAGCCTGGTCCACAGGCGACCGACGCCCTGTTCCACCAGGCGACCTACGCCTGTGCCTGTTCCACCAGGCGACCTACGCCTGGTCCACAGGCGACCTACGCCTGAACGTGCCCGCTCACCCACTTCTGGGCGACCGTTCCGATCTCCTCAAGGACGTCGTCGTAGGTTCGCCCCGATCGTTTCAGAACCTTGTAGCTATGGTCGGCCGCTTCCAGCCAGTGCATCGTAAACGTATCGGAAAGCCTCCGTACCACCTGTTCCATCAACTCGCGGGTACAGAGGGGGTCGCGCGTTCCGTTCAGGCAGAGCACAGGCTGCCGAATGTCGCTGAGATGGGCGTCTCTCAGTTTCTCCGGCTTGCCGCTGGGATGGAGGGGGTAGCCCAGGAACAGCAGCCCGTCGACGTCGACTCCGTCTGCTCCCAGCATCGAAGCCACGCGCCCGCCCATCGAGTGCCCGCCGATGAAAAGAGGCCCGGTCGGCAGTTCTTTCCGCACTCGGTCGATCACTGCTGAGTAACACGCCATCAGCTTGGGCATCCGGTCCGGTCCGCCCTTCCCCTTCTCCTTGTAAAGGAAGTTGAAGCGCACCACGTTCAGGCCGATCCGCCGTAACAGATCCGCAAGCCTCCCCATATTCGCATGCGACATATCCGTCCCCGCCCCATGCGCGAGAACAAGCGTATGCCCAACCGGGAACTCGGTCACCGGCTCAAACAGTGCCGTCGTCGTCTCCTCCCCCACCTCAACCGTCCATGTCGTAGGCTCTTGAGTCATCTCAATCTCCAGACCCTCGATCGATCCACCTGATCCTTTTGGAAGGGTTCCTGGTTTTCCCCGACCCCTGACCCCTAACCCCGCTTCTTCCTACCCAGCGATGTACGCCTTCACTTTCGGATGCTCCAGAACCTCCGGATTCAACAGATGGTCCGGGCGACGCCCCTCTATGGCCGCCGTAACCTGCCCCATCGTACAGGCGTCCAGCCGGTTGGCCGACCGGTCCGTCATCCCCGCATTGTGATTCGTACAAATCACCCGGGGGTGTCCCTTGTGAATCTCCCGCGGGCCATCGACGGGATCGTCTACCACATAGTACGTCAGAAGACCCTCTTCCAGCGCCTCATGGACGTCCTTGTCGTCAACCAGCATCCCGCGCGAAGGATTGACCAGAGACGCGTGCGGCTGCATCTGCTTCAACAGATCGTAGGTCACGATCGTATCGGCGCCTGAAACGTGGAGCGACACGGTATCGGAAGCCTTGAATAACTCTTCTGGTGAGGCGACAGCCTGGGCCCCGAACGAAGCGGCAACCGACTCGATATCGGGGCGGATATCGTACACCAACAGCTTCCCCGAGGGTCCCAGCAGCGGCACCGCCCGGCGGGCGACCTCCTGCCCGATGCGGCCGAAACCATACAGGCCCAGCGTAGACCCTTCGATCTCGTAGGTCCGGATAATGGTGAAGTCTCCGCCATGCGACATCAAGTTCAGCGAGTAGACGCGTTTCATCGTTGCCAGCCACTGCGCAATGGCGTACTCCGCCACCGTCTGCATATGTTCCGGGGAAAGTGTCACCATCACACCGTTGTCGGTGGCCGCCTGAACATTCGTCTTGTCGTAGCCCACACCCCATCGAGCGACGATCCGGAGGTTCTCTCCCTGCTCGTAGAAGGCTGGGTGAATGGCGGCTGAACTGGCGATTACCCCCACCACATCGGCTGAGTCTTTTCCGTCCAGCTCCCCCTCGTAGAACTCCAGATCGACCAACTGCCCCAGGGTTTCCAACCCCGCCTGGCGCTGCTCGGTATCGAACTCCGGGTTCCGCAGAGCCCGGCCTAACAGAATCATCGACATAGCAACCTCGGCACTGTCAGGTTCTACAGGTAACGACCATGGAACAGAAAAAGCGAGGACACAATGATCCTCGCAAGGCGGTGAGTCCGTCGTCATCCTTCATTTGGTTCGGGGGACTGACGCATAGACAGCCGACCCTGCGACCCTATTCAGATCTTGCGCCGCCTGAGCGTCAGGAATTCGGGCGCCTCCTTGATGCAGGACGCCAGGATCCCCAGGGACTGCCAGAACGCTCCCATCCCCGTCAGCTTCAATTCCGCCCCCCCTTCTCCCACCTCTTCGAACCCGCGCTCGTCCGCCGTCAGGGTTTCCCAGTTATGGAACAGGCGTCCCCATTCGCTCGCCATGACCTCGGCCATCTTTTTCTTGGCCTGCAGCGGGTACCAGAGCGAATCGTGGTAGAGCACGCTGGCGATGTACGCCCAGGGCGCCAGGATCGTCTTCAGCGACCATTCGATCGGCTTCTTCAAAGGCCCCCAGTAGATCTTGTGCTGCATCCGGGATGCGAACGTCATCTTCTTGAAGGGGCCGTCGAAATGCCAGTTCTCTTCAGCGGCTTCCACGTCCCCGGTAATTTCGATCTCGCGGGGGTCGCCGCATCCTAGGCCACGCTCATGCGCCATTCGGATGTACTTGATGGAAAGCGGATCCATTCCCATCAGCCTGGCCGCAGTCGCGTCAATGGCCACCTGGTCGTCGCTGGCCAGCATCACATTCTTTACGTGCGGAACCATGCATCGGGGCCCCGGTCCGTCACCGGCAAAGGTCCCGTCCATAACAGCGAAAACGCCCGGATGGATCCGCTTCTGAATCATCAACAAATCCACCAGCGTCTCATGGATAACCGGATGGGTCCAGTGCCGGTATTCGTTGAGCAATCCCCCGAAGGCGTTCTTCATCGCCCCGGTCGTTGTCGTGAACACATGGGTCTTCACGGTGGGGAGATGGATGATGTTCTCTCCGATGAAGCGCTGCGGGATATGGAATCCGTCTGGGTAGACATCATTGAGACAGATGAACTCGTCCGCAAGATCGCCCACGGCATCGCGGATATGGATCCACTTCTCATTTTCGTAAAGATGGATGTTCCGAAGTCCATGCGACTCCACCACGGGCAGCTGTTTATTCTCGCGCTCGCCCAGATGGGCGTCGATAACCACCGTACGATTGTGACACGCGTGCATCAGATCCGGATCGTAGCCGTCCGCCTTCATCGCCCGGATCACGCCGTCCAGCTGCCAGGGTGTTGTCGAACTCCCCGGAAAAAAGAAATGCCAGCTGATATTCACCTTCAGCGCCGTATCCAGGCTCCGATCCAGAACGGCCTGGTAGTCGGCCGCGTTCATCACACGGTGAACATCCTCGAACACCGTCCGGGGCGACGTCCTCACAATGGCAACTTTACTTTTCATAGATCCTTAAGAGGGAGAAGGCTGTGAGTTGCTGGCCTCCTTTTACCCTGATTGTCTCACCACTGTCCCCCGCAGCAGTTCAGCTGCGAAGGGAAACTGACGACTGGTCTTGTCTGTTGCCGTAGACTTGCCTTACTGATCACTGACCACTGCTTTTCCTCTGCCCTCTGCCTTCTGCCTTCTGCCCTCTCACCGGTAGTACAGAACTCCCACCAACGTAACCAGCCATAGCATCCCGTTAATAACCAGCGGGGCGTCGCTCAACAGAGTTTCGGCCGGACTGCCTCCCAACCCCTTCCGGTAAACCAGGTAGAGATAGCGAAGCAGGCCGTAAACGACGAACGGTACCGTCAAGTTCAAGTGACTCGTACCGAGCTTGGCCATCACCTCCGGCGACATCGTATAGAGAGCGTATGTCACAAGCGCCCCTGCTGTAACCACCGAAATCATCTGGTCCAGAAACGGCGCGTTGTACTCCTCCAGAATTGGCCGATGCCCCGACGCCCCTGAATCTAGAAGAATCAGTTCCTGCCGACGCTTCACGAAACCCAGAAAGAGAGACAGCAGCATCGTGCAAAGAATGAACCAGGACGAAATCGCCACATCGATGGCGAGGCCGCCGCCGATGGCCCGAAGCAGGAAGCCCGCCGCAATCGCCATAACATCCAGGATCACCAGGTGCTTCAGGGCCAGGGAATAGGCAATGTTCAGGGCCGCGTAGAGAACCGTCACCCATCCAAAAGAGGGGCTCAACCGGAAGGAGAAATAGAAAACGGCCAGGCCAATCAGGGCCGAGGCCGTCAATGCGGCCCCAACCGAAAGCAGACCAGAGGCGATCGGACGGAGGCGCTTGAGTGGATGGAGCCGATCCTGCTCCCTGTCCAGGACATCGTTCAACAAGTAGATGGCGCCGGACAGGAAACAGAAAAGAAGGGTGGCGACCACGCCTGGAATGAGATAGGCCGGGTCGAAAAGGTGTTTCGAGAACACCAGCGCGGCAAGCACCAGGCCGTTCTTTGCCCATTGGCGGGGCCGAAGACTGAGGAAGAGAGCAGTCACGCCGTCGCAGCCGCCGTTAGATGGAGAACCCGAAATAGAGCCGCCAGTTGTCCACCGGGAACTTCACCACCTCGTTCGTGGCTGGGTCGATGGATCCGTTACGGTCTCTGATTTCGTCGCGCATCGGAATGGCGACCTGAACGAACCCGTTCATCGGAAGCCAGTAGTGCGAAAACATCTGCATCCGAAGTTCGAAACCGAAATCGGTAAGGAACGCCTGCCTGTTCAGGCGGTTGCCCGAATTCCACCAGGCGCTCAGGCTCTCGAAATTGCTCGCAGCGCCCGTTTCGATGAAGAAACTTCCGTAGATCTTGTCGAAAAAGAGGGGTGGCAGTTCAGCATTGGCGTGCTCCACGATAGGAAAGGTGAAGCTCGCCCGACCCAGAAAGATCTTGCCCCCGGAGAGTGAGAAATAGGGGTAGCCGGCCAGGGTACCCAATCCGCCCAGGTAGTAGCGGAGAGGATAGTAGTAGACCCCTTCGAACGTGCCCCCGGTCTGCTGTACACCCTTGATCGGAAGATCCTTGTAGGCCACCAGCGCGGCCACGTTGAGGCTGGACCTTCCCGGCCCCGGAATGAACTCGTTCCAGGACGCCACGTACTCGTTCAATCCCAACGACACGTTGTCTGCCCGGAACGGCGGAGGCGAAGCGTCGGCTGCAGTCGGGTCTGGGATGTTATCCAGGTTGGCGTCGGGCGAAAACGCAAGTGAATCGGTAACGGTTGCGTTGATTCGTCGAAACCGAAGCGTGAACGCGCGGCCTCCACGGAGGTTCAGCGCCATATCTTTGGCAGGAACCAGGGAAACGTAGCGCCAGGTGGCGGCAAGATCATTGCTCTTGAAGAAGCGAAGATCCTTGTAGAAGAAATCGTTGGTCAAAACCCGTTCATCCTGAAGAATCGGAAGCGATGTTCCGTCCTGGAACAGGATCTGGGTCTGCCCGCCGCGGGGAAGTTGGTCCGTAATCTCAGTTGTGCCCTGGAACACTCGCGTGCTGTCCAGAACGATCTCCTTGACCTTCATATTCTCAGAGAAGCGGCGGTGCGAAAAGGCGAACGACAGACCCTGGTTCGCTCCAAGACCAATGTTCAGCCCGGTGCTGAAGGTACTGAACACATCCTTGAACGTCTCGTCTCGAATGAGGGTAAGATTCAACTCCTGTGTCGTATTGGGCACCAGCACCTGTTGAGAATCAAGCACTGTCAAAATCGGGTTCATCAGGCTATCCGTCTGCTTCACCAGGGGCCCAAGCGGTGGCTCCCGGCGCTCGACGACACTGTTGATGACCTCGCGAGAAAAGCCCATGAAAACGCTTGGGCGGTAGTAATTCTCGGTAGACATCAGGGTTCGGAGACTCCGCTGGTAAAAGACCGACAGCTCCGAGTTGAGGTCCAGCCCCTTGCGCAGATTCTTACCGAGCGTTACCGACGTGGACAGCAGGTCGCTCCCCAGAAGCTCTCCAAAGGCGAACTGCCCCCCGAAGCTGAACTGATCAAGACCGAAGCGGTTACCAATAAACGTCGGCCCCAACAAAACGTAAGGGATGAACCCGAAGTTCTTGGTGGTCAGCCCCGGGCTCCCGCGCCCTACCGCGAACATATCGTCGATATCGTCGCCTGTGTAGATCGATAAATAGTCGCGCTCGACAGGTTCCGATGAGGCCACACCCGTGGCAGTCGCCAGAGGAATCCGGTAGAGGTTGTAGTTGGCCGAATGATACCCGGCGTACGCCACCTCCTTGCCGTCTGGAGAAGACGCCGGCACGAACGCACCGCCAATAACATTCGTGACCTGTTCTTCTGCTCCTGTTTCCAGATCGTGCGAGTAGATGTTGAAAATCCCGGTGCGGTCTGAGCTGAACAGGAGGCCCTTGCCGTCAGGCAGCCAGGCCGGATCTCGTTCATCCGCCGCTGAATGAATGAGCGCTTGGAACTGGGCATTGCCGGCGTATGCGGCGCTGTCGGGGAAGGCGTCTGCGGTATCCGGTTTCTCAGTCGTAAACGCAGGCCAATTTGCGTCCTTCCTTGCGTAGACCCGCTTTTTCATCCCCTCCTTATCCAGGAACGCTTGAGCTTCTCCTGAAATGACTGCGACATCGCGGTCTTCGCCCCGGAAGATGCTGAAGGCGATGCGGGTGCCATCGGGCGACCACCGGGGAGAAAAGAGGAGCGTCCCATCGTTGTAAGCTGTCAGGAACCGAGGATTGGCGCCATCGCTATCCACCACTGCCAGAGTATGGTTTCCGTCGGTATGGTGGATGTAGGCGATTCGTTTTCCGTCTGGCGAAACGTCGGGGTCCTTACCCCGGAGGCCTACTGTCAAACGGCGAGACTTGCCTGTCTCCACATCGTACCGATGCAGATCCCAGAACTGGTTATGGGAACGTACGTAGACCAAGCCCAAGCCGTCCGGCGTCCATGAGAACCGGTGGCTGACATATCGATCCACCTCTTTCGTCTGGCCGGTTGACAGGTCCTTGATCTTGAGTCGTGTGAGTCCCGAGTAGTCGGCCCCGTCATTCGACAACAGGGCGAGTTTCGAGCCATCAGGAGAATAGAGAGGGTGGTAATCCATAGAGCCGTTATCGTGCAGCACGTCACCCTCTCGAAGGCCATCTTGCTCAACAGCCTGTTCCTTCGGTCGGTACAGCGAATCGAGATGGGTTGTCCAGTCGTCGTACAGACGGTTGGCTGAAACACCAGTCGCCTTCTTCACCGACGACTTGAAGTTGATCAGCGGGCGCTCTTCAGTCATCGCCCGAACAGCCTGGGCGCCGAACCGTTCGTCGACGTAGCGCAGCAAGGCGAAACCATGGTTGTAAACCATCTCGCTGTGATAGGAGTCTTTACCAAACACGCCCATGGCGGTGTACGAGAGAAGATCGTCTTCCAGCGTCGCCATCCGGAGCAGCATGTCCCGGTGGGTGTCCCAGGAATCGCCGCCGTACTTCATCGACTCGTACTGGGCCACACCTTCAGAGTACCACTGCGGCATCGCCTCGTGATACAGCGGTAGGGTGAAGATGAAATCGGGATTGTTGTTCGACTGCGAGGTACTCAGAAGCCCCAACTGGAAAGGCCAACTGCGGTGGGCGGCCTTGTGCGTGATCAGGTGGGTGAGTTCGTGGGTAAAGACGTTCCGAATCCAGTCACTGGACCCTCGCGCCTCGATATCGAACGGAGACGCCCAGAACATGATGTAATTCGACGTGGGATCGGCAAAGGCATTGCCCTGGACATCCGATCCATCTGACACTACAACGTGCATGGGCGTGTAGCGATCGAGCGTTGTGGGGTAGTAAGAGGCTATCTGATCGAACACGTCGTCGGCGAACTGGGCAATACGCCTGGCGGTGTGCTCAGCCGACGAAAAATAGATGGCGAAGTGCCGCGTCTGGATAACTTTTAGGCCAGGTCCGCCCGTAAGGCCAAGAAGGGTCGGAAAAAAGGTATCCCGCCGCTGCTGGATTCTGTCCAGGCCGTCTGGGCGATTCAACGGGATGTCTGCGAGATCCTTTATGGGTCCAAGTTGGCCGGATCCCGTAACGATCTGCCCTTGGGCCGGCCACGGCATGATCGCAAGGATCAACCAGAGTGCACCGGCGCGAGCCAGCGTCCCAACCCGAATGAAACACGTCACAAGCAACCCCTTTCACATAAAAAAAGACCGATGCGGCCGGCTTTGTGCAAACACGTACAATTCAAATGACCAAACGTCAAAATATAGGCGAAAGCCCACAAGAAAGCATGCGGAGGGCGTATGCGAAACAAAGCGCTCTCCCGGTCAGGAAACCTGTCTATCCGCCAGCCACAGCCTCCGCCGCCTGTTCCTTCTGCCCGGTCCGGAGCAGGCAGGCGACCTGATGATCGCCATCTATCTGCAGAAGTTCGGGAACCACGCGCGTGCAGATGTCCTCTCGTTCGGGGCATCTGGGGTGGAACGGACAACCGCTGGGGATATTGGCAGGACTCGGAACATCTCCCGCAAGGACCGTCCGCTGCCGTTTCCGTTTCGGGTCGGGGACAGGTACCGCAGACAAAAGAGCCCGGGTGTAGGGGTGCTGCGGGTTCGAATAGAGGTCAACGGCGTCCGCGATTTCGACGATTCTCCCCAGGTACATCACAGCCACCCTGTCCGAAATATGTCGAACCACGCTCAAGTCATGAGCGACGAACAGATAGGTCAGCCCCAGTTTGGCCTGCAGATCCTGAAGCAAGTTGATGATCTGCGCCTGAATGGAAACATCCAGGGCCGACACCGGCTCATCGGCAACAATGAACCGGGGTTCCACCGCCAGGGCCCGGGCCACCCCGATGCGCTGGCGCTGGCCGCCGCTGAATTCATGGGGGTAGCGGCGCGCATAGTCCGGGCGAAGGCCTACGGTCTCCAGCAGTTCGGCCACCCGCTCCCGGAGCCCCTTCCCTTTCGCCAGCTTGTGGATTTTCAGCGCTTCAGTGAGCATGCCCCCCACCGTCATCCGGGGGTTCAATGAGCTGTAGGGATCCTGGAAAATGATCTGCATCCGGCGACGCATCGCCCGCATCTCGCGAGACGGAAGAGAGAGAACGTCCACACCATCGAAAACCACGTCGCCAGCCGTCGCCTCAATCAGCCGCAGGATCGTTCGCCCCGTCGTCGTTTTTCCGCAACCCGACTCCCCTACCAACCCCAGGGTTTCGCCTGCCCGGATAGAAAACGAAACGCCGTCCACCGCCCGTACATACCCGGTGGTGCGCGCGAACAGACCGGTTGTCACGGGAAAGTGCTTCTTCAATCCCCGGACGTCCAGAAGAGGCCCGTTGTCAGTGGAGTGTTTATCCTGGATACTCAACCCTTCCCACCTGGTGGTTCAACAACCTGCAGATTTTCCCTCGCAAGGCATCAGGCCCCTGCTTCAGCCAGGCCCGCGTGTCTCCGCTGGCCCCTATCCCCTATCCTCTATCGTTTCCCCCGGGTATCCATCCGCAAACCAGCACGCCACCGCGTGCCCATGCCTGCCATCAATCTCCAGTAGTGGAGGCTCCTGCTCACGACAGACGTCTTCGGCTCGGGAACATCTGGGACAGAACCGGCAGCCGTCCGGAAAACGGGTGGCGTCCGGAACCGTTCCCGGGATCACCGAAAGCCGCTCTTTCTGTTCCGTCAGCTTCGGCACCGACGCCATCAGCCCCTGGGTGTAAGGGTGCCCTGGCGAATCGAATATCGAAATCAGGTCGCCCGACTCAACGATCTTGCCGGCGTACATCACGGCCACCCGATCGGCCACCTCCGCGATAACGCCCAGATCATGAGTGATCATCAGCACGGCGAGGCCGGCATCTTCCTGAAGCGACTCCAGCAGATCGAGAATCTGCGCCTGGATCGTCACGTCCAGGGCCGTCGTCGGCTCGTCTGCAATCAGCAGGTCCGGCCCACACGACAGGGCCATCGCAATCATCACCCGCTGCCGCATGCCGCCCGAAAGCTGGTGTGGGTATTCGTTTGCACGCTGGGCCGGATCCGGGATCCCCACCTTCTGGAGCATCTCCACTGTCCGCTCCCGGGCTTCTGCACGGTCCACGTTCTGGTGAAGCATAACGGCTTCATCGATCTGATAGCCGCAGGTAAACACCGGATTGAGGCTGGTCATCGGCTCCTGGAAAATCATCGCTATGTCATTCCCGCGGACGCGCCGAATCTCATCATCAGACAGTGTCAGGAGATCTCTCCCTTCGAACCGGATCGTCCCTGAGAGGATCTCACCAGGAGGTTCGGGGATCAGGCGCATCATCGACAGAGCCGTCACGCTCTTCCCACACCCCGACTCGCCGACCAGACCAAGCGTCTCACCGCGATTCAGAGAAAACGAAATGCCGTCCACCGCCCTGGCCGGACCGTCTTCGGTATGGAAGTATGTACGGAGGTTGTCTATCTGGAGAAGAGGTTCGGGCATAGACGGTGAGCCGTTGGTGAGAATCGAAGGAAGAAAACAAAGGAGAGATCAGCCGGCCGGGTGGAACGGCAGTGTCTTCTGCAGTCGCCCGAGCATGGCGTTGCCCGTGAGGAGCGCTAGAACAGAGGCGGGTTCAGGGTCAGCCAATCCTCCATAAGGAAGGTCACGCGGCCGATTAAGAGTGAGAGCCGCGCCATAACCGTATACCCGAACGATGCGCCAAAAGAGACCATCAGGAACCAGATGCCCACCGTCGATACACGTCCCACGGCACCGGTATGTTCCAGCGAAAACGAGAAATAGACCAGAACGCTCACCACCCCCACCAGGATCACCACCGTATCGAGCGTTCCCCAACCGATCGAATCGGTCCAGAGCGGGCGAAGGCTCGGTTCGATCTGCTGCAGAACGAACGACGAAATCCGTCGCGGAATAGCGAGCCCGGCCCCCAACCCCACGATGAAGGCAAACGAGAGCCGGCTGAGCCAGACGCCCTTGTGGATAAGACGGGTGAAGAGCATCAGCCCCAGGGCGGTCGGAATCAGGACCACCCATCGAGGCCCTTCGTCTCCTCCCCGGAAAAGCGGATTAATAACGTCTGCCAGGATATTCTGATACCAGACCTGGGTCAGTTCGTAAGCCGCCACAACACCCACGTACAAATGCTCGGCCAGCTTGAACAGCGGATTGTCTCGATACAGAAAGCTGTAGAGCGCCAGGGTGAGCCCTGCCGCCAGGATTGTCCCGAAACCTGCCCAGTCGGCGGCAAGACGCCCCGTGCCGATCAGCGCGACATTTACCACTGCGAAGAGGGCGACGAAACCCAGAAGAAAGAGGCTGTCTCGGCTCATGGGCTCAGGCTCCCCCCTTGCGCCTCTGGGTCAGATAAACGGCGTTACCGATCAGAATGAAAAGGATGATCACCAGATGGGCCACCGACTGGGGGCGCATGCCGCTAACGGCGAGCCCTTTCTTTCCAACCAGTACTTCGTACTCAGCCGCGCCGGCCAGGCCGCTGACCAGACCGTTCAACTGCCCCGATTGCAGGAATGGGAAGAAATCGGGCGCCATTACGGCTGTGCAGCCGCCGCCCAATGGGAAGCGGTAACGCTCCTGGCCATAAGCGATCCATTCCTCGATTCCCGGGAATCCTGAGGTCAGATCGATCACGTAGTCGAAATCGCTCAGCGACCCCATCTTCTTCGTCACCGGCATCTCCAGGGTCTTGTTTCCCCGGATATCGTCTGGAAAGGTACCGTGAAGATCTTGCCCCAGGTTCAGCACCAGGATGGCTCCGCCCGCTTTGAAGCCGAGGAATGCGTAATCACGCCCGTACTCCCTCCCGAACTCCTGGGCCGTGGTTTCGAATGCATCCTGGGCGAGCCCAACCGCTTCCGTAAGCAGGGTTACGCCCACCACGCGAATGTTCCGCTGAAAGCAGTGGGTCAGAATGGCAATAGCCATCGGCTGGAGCTCCGGCTCCGAGCTGGGGCCATAGTCGAACGAAATCAGGACCGTAGCGTCTTCCTTGTCCTTTAACGATTCGATTGTGTCGTACACCGAACGTACGTTCGGCGTCGCCCTCACCGGCAACTCGAAGGCGATCAGGAGCGGAATGCAGACGGACAGGAAAATGGTCACGAAAATAATCCGTCTATCTATGTCGAGGAATCGATTCATGAAGGGCAGCAGTCAGTTATCAGTTATCAGCAGTCAGAAGTCAGCAGTCAGCAGTCAGCAGTCAGAAGTCAGAAGTCAGAAGTCAGAAGTCAGAAGTCAGAAGTCAGAAGTCAGAAGCAGAGTGAGCAGAAACGGGAAGAAGCCCGACTTTCTTTGCCTTCTGCCTTCTGCCCTCTCCCCGCTCCTATTCCTCTTCTCCCAAATAGGCTCGTTCGATACCGAAGATGATTCTCAACGCAGTT
>Ga0114996_10000832_pt1 | contig 42770 bp, 29 predicted proteins | sample ArcticOcean_MG_C_4_FD_87039 | JGI IMG/M metagenome (GOLD analysis project Ga0114996, IMG submission 87039) | Marine microbial communities from western Arctic Ocean - ArcticOcean_MG_CB4_134 | ecosystem: Environmental > Aquatic > Marine > Oceanic | place: Arctic Ocean: Canada Basin | collected... | reverse complement strand
GTTCCAAGTCCCAAGCACCGCCCTTGCAGGATTGCAGGCAGCAAGCGCAGGAATCCCCTGGCTGCCCATCCCTATAGATGGGGACGAGGCGACTGAGATGGATCAACTGGAATCTGCTCTCTCATTGGTGGTACATGGGAGCGGCAAACCTCGTTCCTCGACCTGGTCTGCTTCTGAACGGGCGGATGCCTGCTGGCCCGAAGGCTGGAAATGGCCTTCGTCTCTGCAGAGACTGCGGGCCTCAGAACCCATCGACGGGTTGGTCGTCGGTGCGCTGCGCTCTGACTACCAGAAAACGCGCGTCGAGCGCATGTGCGAGCGACTCGGCATCCGCTCCTTCACGCCCGTGTGGCATCACGATGGCAGCGAACACATGCGCGACCTGATCGCCCACGGCCACAAGTTGATTCTTACTTCCGTGACTACAGATGGACTTGGTGAGGACTGGGTTGGCACACATCTTGATGCTGATCGACTTCAATCGCTTGAACAGCTGGCGGCTGAGTATCGCTTCAATGTGGATGGGGAAGGCGGTGAAAACGAGACGGCCGTATTGGCTGCGCCATGGATGAAACAGTCCATCGTGGTGAATCAGACCGTGCACTGGACCGGGCGCCGCGGATGGGTCGACATCTGGAATGCGGCGCTGGAATGAAGTGGCGGCAGCCTCAAACACCCTCGCCCGCACGGCGCTTCACCGAAGGTGATCACATGCCGGTCAGCCCTCTTGATTACCGCTACGGTCGCGACGCGATCAAAGAGGTCTGGAGCCAGAACGGTCGACACTCTCGTCAACTCGAGGTCGAGCGCGCCCTGATTTGGGCGCACAACCAGCTCGGCCGGGTCTCCGACGCGGACTACGCGGCTGTGGCCGCCATCTCGAACTCTGAATCCGTCACCTGTGCGCGCGTGGACGAGATTGAGGCCGAGACCAAGCACGACATCATGGCCCTGACCAAGGCGATGGCAGAAGCAGCGGGCGAAGCGGGCTGGTGCATCCACTTGGGTGCGACCAGCAACGACATCGTCGATACCGCGGTCGGGCTGCAGATCAAGGACAGCGTCTCAATTCATCGAGTCATCCTCGTCCAGTTGATTGGAACACTTGCCGACCTCGCTGAAAGAGAGAGAGACACGGTGATGATCGGTCGCACGCATGGTCAGGCCGCCGTACCGATCACATTCGGCCTGAAGGTCGCCGTCTTCGTCGACGAGTTCCGTCGTCATCTGGTCAGATTGGATGAGATCACAGATCGCATCTGCATCGGTAAGTTCCTCGGCGCGGTCGGCACCGGCGCGGCCCAAGGCGAGAATGCGCGCGAACTGCAGCAACTCATCCTCACCCATCTCGACCTCACCGTCCCTCTGGTCACCACCCAGGTCGTCGGACGCGACCGCTACATCGAATGGGTGTCGTGGATGGCGAACGCCGCCACCAGTGTCGAGAAGATCCTCCAAGAGATCCGCAACCTCCAGCGCAGTGAGATCGCCGAGGTCGGCGAATATTTCGACGCTGAGAAGCAGGTCGGTTCCAGCACCATGGCCCACAAGCGCAACCCGATCACCGCAGAGAACGCCTGTGGCCTCGCGCGCGTGGTTCGTTCCTTCATCATCCCGTCCTACGAGAACGCCCTGCTCTGGCATGAGCGTGACCTGGCCAACAGCAGTGCAGAACGATTCACCCTGAGCCACGCCGCCATCCTGCTCGATGACATCCTGGCCAAGACCGACCGTGTCATGGCCAAGTGTGTTGTCGACAAAGAGAACATGCGCATCAACATCGAGCGCCAGAACGGCCTTGTCATGGCCGAGCGCGTCATGATCGACCTGGTCGATGCTGGCATACCGCGCGACCAAGCCCATGAGATTCTCCGCGGCGCCAGCATGGCCTGTGTCGCTGAGAAACGTCACCTTCGCGAAGTCTGTGGGGACCTCTCCGAAATCACCTCGAGATTCTCCAGTGAACAACTGGATGTGATGTTCGATCCGGCCAGTCATATCGGCGTCAGTGCCGAACTGGTCGACGAAGCCGTCGCCCTTGCTCGCTCTCACATTTGACCGAGCAGGTACAAGATGCCGCCAGTGATGAAGGCGAATCCGAACAGCATGATGATCATCGCGTGCGGTCCGAACTGATTGGTGTCGAGGAAGGCGACTTTGAAAGGCCCGCCGCTGTTCATGATGCCCGCAACGACGCCGACATCGTCGGGCTGTTCATCGAAGTAGGGTAGGTCGCGGCGCGGGATGCGTTCCTTGTCCGCATCGATAATCGCGTCTTCGACCATGATGCTGTCGAACAGGGTCCGGCGTTTATCGCTTGCTGCGCCACACTCCTCAAGAACCTCGGCGCGAAGGAGTGGGATATGGAGGCCGTCACCGGTTGTGTGCACTTGGCAATCGAAGCCGGTTGTGGCGGCACGACCTTCGCCTTGCAACAGGCCCGCCCCCTACTCGCGGAGGGGAAACATGTGGTCTGGGTATGTCGTGACATGCCGGATGGTGCCCGCTTCTCTCAGTTGTATGAGGAGGTCTCACCTGTGGCCGTTTCCAGACTGCATATGGCGGCGGTCGGCGACAATATCGAACACGGTCTTCTCAGCGCTCAAGGTCTGCTCGGTGCGCTGAACAGCATCGCTTTGGTGGTGGTCGATGACTGGACGGCCAAGACAGGGCGGGTTCCCGCCGCACTGACGTCGAGCATGAAGGAGCTAATCCAGACCTGTGCTGACAATGATGTGCCGTTGCTCATGATCTCCTCAGCCTACGAGGATGCCTCGGGCAAGGGCTGGAAGGCGCGTGGCTCTCTCAAGTCAGAGACATGGTTCCTGCATCGAAGTGAGGGGAACGACATGCTGAGAGAACTCCACCGAGGAGAATCAGTCGAGACGCTGAACATCGGAGATGAAGGCTTCACTCCTCGTACGTGAGCCCTTGGGATTCTGCTGCTGATTCGAGCAGGTCCTGCATCTCGTCCAGAGCATCGTCGTCGGGCTCCTCAAAGGCTTCGGGATCCTTTGCGCCGCCAGCGAGTTCGTCATCGCCGGCAACCGCGGCTTCCTCGGCATTGGCGAGGTTACGCTGGCGCATGCGCCAGATCGCGTACAACAGGCCCAGCGTGATGATTATCAAAGCGTACTTGCCAATCTCGGTGGTACCCATGTCCTTCGCTGTTGCCGGCTTCAGTCTTCAGACTTGCCGCTCCTAGACAGGGGCTTGGCCAGATGTCGCCGATGTGAAGGCGGCGGCTCGACCCAGTCTCTTGAGACCGATGAGGACAACCAGACATCAGCATGGAGAGTAGAGCATGATGGGCATTTCAACTTCTGACCCACTCCCTGGGATTTGAAGCGCCGACCACAATCACAGAAAGGGCGCTGCCGATCGCGAATGCCTTGAACCAACTTGAGTTTCTCCAGATGGATGCTGCCATCCGGCGCTTCCAATCCATGGAATTGAATCTCATCTCCAGGCTCAAGGCTCTGAGCGAGTTCCTTCACTGGACCGCCTTCAGCGAAGGCCATCAACCGATCTGGAAGGAGAACCCGAACATGCCCTCCTCTTCTGATCTGGATTGATTGAACGATTCCTGACATCACGATGTGCAGATGGTCATCTGTGGCCTGATTGGTTCTCCAGACGCGATGAGCGATGCTCTGTTCCACATCGCGGGATTGGAGGAAGGCGTGGGCATCCAATACAGATTGTCGAGTCTCTCCACGAATCCCGTACAGGACTGGACAAGGCGTTCTGGGGGCGATTAATGCGCGATTCGGATCTCGATTCATGAAGGTCGATGGGAATCTCTCCGCCATGTCTTGAACAATGTTTGGAGGGACGTGACGAAGACCCGTTCCCTCCCGCCAAGCGGTGCACTCCCAGGTGTGATCGTGTTGGCCGCGCCAGGAGATGGCCGCACTGGCGCCGATGATGCCTCTTCGGCCGCGTTGTGTGGCCCAGACCCGATGCAGCGTGCCTTGCAATTGTTCCCGCCTCACAGAGAGATCGACTTGGCCTCGAACCGTGTCCCAGTACTGGTCTTCCGAGAATTGTGTGAGCGAAGCGATCAGCACGGGTTGTGCAGCATGTTCCACATCACTCTGCTGTAATGCTGAGTAGCGTTCATGGAACCATTCACCGAGAATGGCTTGGACTCGTCTCACATCTCGAGTTCGAATTGATGCGGCGAGAGCTGCGTTCCCTCTTGTCCGACCCGGAGCGAAGGGCCACAACCTGACCAGACGTTCATCCTGAACGGTGAAGCCTTCATCTTCAAGCAAGGTGAGCAATGAATGAAATTCCCACGTGGTGCAACCGTGTTCGCGCTCGTCTGTGTCGTCGAGTCCGACCCAGATCATGGCGTCGGACCCGACCGACGTATTTCCGGGTGATCACCTTCGTCGTCGTCGTCGAGAAGTCGGTCGATAATCCCGGCGATGCCTTCAGCAGCATCGACTCTGAACGCTCGGACACCGTGATGCCAGGCCGCGCCCATGTCGGCATCGCGGTCGCCTGCCATGAAGGAGCGACCCTCGTCGAATCGGTTGGAGAGTTCGGATGAGTCTCGAGTCACTTCCAATTCGAGTCCGCTGAGAAGTTGTCGCCCGACCTGCAGCATGCCCGGTGCTGGTTTTCTGACCGGACTGTGTTCCCACGGGGCGTAATGCGAGTACAGGATGAGGTCGACCTCTGCCGAAGGGTTCTGTTCCAGCAATCCGTTGATGACTGCTTCATTCATCTCTGCGAGATCCTCATGGGTGAACACCTCTCGGTTGATCGGTGACTGATTTGTGACGATGACGATTCTATAACCTGCTGCACGGAGTGCTGCGACGGCATCGCCCGCACCTTGGAGCATATCGACTTCATCGACGGTCTTCACGTAGTCCTCGCGGCCGACATTGAGGACGCCATCTCGATCGAGATAGGCGATTGAACCGTCCCAACCCTCTACAGATGGAATTGGTTCTGAGATGGATGCACCATGACGTCCAGGCAGGTCCACGGATTCACCTCAGGAGTGGCTCGGTAGGCCGCGACTCGCCTTGACGGCTTCCTTGACGATGTGGTTGATAATGAGTTGCAGATCCTCGATGCGCTCCATGGATGTGGTATCGCATACGATGGCGACATCGACGAGTGTGGCGAGTTTGCCGCCTTGTCCGGACTTGTAATCACCCGTGATGCCGACTGTTCTGGCTCCATTGTTCGAGGCGTACTCGATCCCGTTGACGACGTTCGGTGAATTGCCGCTGCCCGAATAGGCGACGACGAGGTCGCCTGGGGCAAGCCAGGTCTGCAGTTGTCCGACGAAGATGTTGTCGTAGGAGGTGTCGTTGGCCCATGCGGTCAGTGCTGCGATGTTGTCCGTGTGGGCCAAGGTGGGGAGGCCGAGTTCCTTGCTCCAGTCGCCTGCACTGTGGCTCGGAGTGGCTGCACTGCCGCCATTGCCGATGAAATGGACCTTGCCTCCTCCATCCATCACCTTGAGCATCTCTGTGTAGAGCGAGCCGACTGCATCGCGGTCGAGTGAGTCGAGCGCAGCCGACAGGTCTGCGATATATCCGTCCATGAAGGCGGGGAAATCGAAGGTGTCCTCGGACATGTTACTCGGCTCGGCGTCGGAGCGAGGCTATATGTGACTTGCCGAGTCCAGTCGATGTCGATATGGAAGACGTCATCAGCAACGCGGTCTCCACTCTTGGTGGAATGTTGGGCCTGGACATCGGTCAAACCAACCTGCTGATCGTCGCGATCGGTTTGGTCTGTCTGGGCACCGCCTTCCATGGAAAGGCCGATTGGACACGATGGATGGCCGTTCCGGGCTGGATCTGTATCGGTCTGTACTTCTTCCTCGGTGCGGGCCAGTATTTCGACGTCGATGATCCGGTTCTGATTTTCATGTCGCTCGCTGCATTACCCGTGACGGTGGCCTATGCGGGTTGGGAGGCGATGAATGCGCGCGAGCGACGTGTCGTGCCCTCGCTGGAATGGTTGCGTGGAGCGGTGTTCTGGGCCGCCATGCCGTACCTGGCAATCCAGCACATCCCGATGCTCAATGCGGCAGTGGTGTGGTTCACCGCTTGGAATACCGCCCTGATGATGCAGTGGACCGGGGCGGGCGACATCCACCTTGGCACGATGATGGTCGATCTCGGCAGTGGCCAGACTTCCAGTTGGGGAGATTGGACCGGCAATCGCTGGCTGCTCACCGATACGCTTGGCGAGGGTGGATTCTACGTGCCGATGGAATATGCGGATGGCACATCGGTGAACATCGGATTCGTTCTGGGTTGCAGCGCGCTGCAATCAATGATCGTCTTCGTCGGCGCACTGATCGCTGTCAATGATGCACCGTGGCAGCGACGCGTGCGCGCGCTGATCATCACCGTCCCGCTGATTCATGTCCTGAACATCTTTCGCAATGCGGGTATCCTCTGGATGCATGTGACCTATTCGGGTCGATGGGAATGGGCAGGCCTCAACATCTTCGATTTCGGCCATTCTTACGCATCCAAGTTCCTCAGTCTCGGTGCGATGTTCCTGATGGCGCTTGCCCTGTTCGAATTGGTGCCGCGATTGCACGACCACGTACTGTCGGTCTTATCGCCGGTGACGCGCTTGTTCGCGCCGAGATCAGCGACGTGACTTCAGTCGCTCGAGCACCTTTCCTTTGAGAGGCATATTGTGTTCCCAAGCGAATTCTTTCATCACGCGGAGGGCTTCCTTCTCCAGGTCCGAGTCGCCGACGAAATCGGTGACATCAATGATGTCGTTTCTCGTATTCGCCTTGAAGGCAGCGATTGGTTCCTCGTTGTGGAAGACCATGTAGGCACTTCCATAGCCGAATCGCTCTCGCAGGAGGGATTGGAAATAGGGCAGGAGCGGGTCGGAGGGAGGCAAAACGAAATCTCGCATCGGGGCGATGGCGTCGGCCTCTTCGAGCAGCTCTTCGCGTCCCCAGCAGACCTCTTGGATGTCATCGACAAGGAATCCCTTGATGAGATGGCCCTCGGCCTCGAATTCATGCAGAACTGAGGAGAGTTCCTCGGGCTTGAAGGGACTGCCAGCGAGTTTCTCGAATTGCTTAATCGTGATAATCGGGTAATTCTCGACCATCTCGCGCAGATATTCTCGTTTGACATCCCATGTGTGCTTGCTGGTCGTCAGTCGGACCGCCTTGAAGCCGCCGCGGTAATCTTGCACGATGTGGCCACTACGAATCAGGGGTTGGACGAGTTTGCGGAATTCGGCCCGCTTCATCGCGTAGCGATCCATGAACACCTTCGGGTCCGAATGTCCGCTGAAGAATTCGAGAACGTCGAGTAGGTCCTCATCCGCTTCGCGGTTTCGGATTCTGAGCAGGCGTTGGAAGTGGGCATAGGGCGCCCAGACCTGCAGGTTGCGCAGATTGGTACCCAGATGCAACTGCTGGCTGGCCGCCATCGACTTGAGGTCGACGCGGTACATCTCGCAGCGACCGCGTAGGGCGAAGTCGTCGCGCACCTCGGCGACGGTCGCAATCGCCATCGTCTCGTTCTCCGCGCGACTGTCCTGGTGTAGATTATGATGGTGGAATAGTGCACGAAGAGCGATCTTTCGCGGTCGGGGATCGACCACACCTCCGCGTATGTAGCGCAGGTCATCGCCCATCGACTTGAAGCCGAGCCGCTCCACGATCGATTGGATATTCTCATCACAATCGTGGATCGGCTCACCATTGAAGGCATGAAGAACTGCGACATCGACCAGCACATCCTTGTAATTCTCGAGCAGCACATCGAAGATCTCAACGAATTCATCCAGATAGGCGTGGGGAATGTGGATATCCTTGATTTCAAGGTAATCATTGACCTTGTACATGAGAATCCGACCGACCGGATCCACACCCTTGAACACGGGATAATACCAGCCTTGTTTGAGCACGTATCGAACCTCTTGGATGAAGCGCGAACAGAACGGATCGGACTGCGTCATGATGCGCAGCGTGCGGTCTTCTCGGGTCGGTCGACTGAGCGCTTCCGCATCTCTGGGCACACAGAAGAAGTCGGTCGGGTCGGGCTGCAATGCTGTGACACGATCGATCTTGCCCTCAGCTTCGAGATCACGCAGCACATCGGCCAACAATTCGACGGGGTGGGAAACGAACAGCCGCAACGCGTGCAACTTGATCGGTCCGATGCGCATGATCAGTTCGGTCAGGGCCTGGGGGAAGGGCATCGGTTCGTAGACCCCGTGCACCCGGTGGAAGAGCGAAAGTGAGCGTTTTCGATGAGGGAGTTCCTCGAATTGCTTGACGAAGACCATCTGGCGCTCCATGTTAGACAGTGAATTGCGCGCGTCGCGTTGCACATACTTGTGATCCTCACCGCGGGGAAGATGTCCGATGATATCCGCGCGCTCGACATTCTCACCCGGCGGGATGTATTCGAACAAATCTTCATCCATGTCCGAAAACCAAGGTTCGGGCCTCAATCCGAGTAGCATCGGTAGCATGGATTGCGTCGTATAACCAACGCGTGAATGCACCAAGCGCCCCATGACCATGTCCGAGTCGTGTTTCAGGTCCTTCCAATCGGCGAAACGGAAATTCTCGATGCGGTCGAGTAATTCATGCATCTTGCCGAACATCACGTGGCCATCGTCGATCGCGCTCTGGGCATCGGGATACTTCTTGAACGATTTTCGCAGCAACAGATTCTGCAACTCGCGATATTCGATGACTTTCTCCTCACCACCGGTGATGATGTGCTCGTCCACACGGAGGATGAATTCTCCCGCATCGGTCTGGGTGAAGAATCCAATCGAGACGATGTTGCGCACTTCGAGTTCGTGAAGCAGAGACTCAATCTGAGCGCCCGGAAACGGCAGTCGTTCGCTAAGTTTCGGCAGGGTCTTCGGGCCTTCACTTCCGAGCATGTCGACGATTTTGACCCGCAGTGATTCGTGGGGGTCGGACAGTTTGGCGGCCTTCCATTCGATGACTTCAGAGCCTTCGAAAGCACTCGCTATCTCATAGGTCAGGCCGCCGGTGTAGAGTTCGCGAAGGTCGTCCATCTCACCCGCACCTTGGGCGGATAGCACACCCAGGGTTCCGTGCACCTCGGCCATGCGCATCGAGAACCACTTGTTGTCGACGCCTTCGTTGCCGGTTCCGCGGATCTTGGTGATCGCACCTGCTTCGGCGAGTTCGACCACCCAGTCGTGGATCGTATCGTGTTCAAGGCCAGACAATTTATCCTGATAGAGCGGGTTCTTGAGATCCGGTTCAAGGCCACCTCCTTTCTCCATCAGGCGGAGCAGGCCGTCGGCATCCTCTGGAATGGCGACCTTGTCCTGGAAATAGTTCTGCAACGAACCATCGTCGAGGTCCGTTGCGCGTGAGCGGCCGCCGAGCAGACGGCGCAGAATCTCCGGGTCGATATCCTTGACCAGATAGGCGCGCGTGCGCATGCTGAGCAGATCCTCGAAGGCCGCCATGTACAGGTTCATCCCCACCGCACTTGGGAGTGAGACGCGCGCGTGGACGATGCGCACATCCTCATCCTCCATGCGGTTGACGAAGCGTTCGAGTTCCTCCATGTCGAGGTCGGTGTGGAAGATCTCATTCTGGGCCTCGCGAATGAGCAGGCTGTCGCCGTGTTGGCGGTGATCGACGAACAGTTTCTCCGCCTTCTGCTGGAATTGTTTGGGACTGACCTCTTCCGCACCGATGCGACGTGGCACGATCATCGATCGGCCCGCGACCTCTCGGAAGCGCTTGGCGAACAGCTGGCTGTCGAGCAGGTAGCGCTGCAGCACCTCGTCACGCTTGTTGCGCTTGAACAGCGGATGGATCAGAGAGGTATCAATCTCTTGGCCGGTCTTGAACAGGAAAGCATTCTCATCGAATGACATCTCAATCACATGGATGTCGTGCATCTCACACAATCCCGCCATGAAGTAGCCGAGAGCCATGTTGAATGCGCGCCCTCTGCAGGTGGTGATGATGTAGGTCGGCACCGGCGCGGTGATGATTTGCTCGAACATGATGCGATCGTGGCTCGGCACCTGAATCGAATCCACCGTGTGCTCCTCGATGAAACGTGCGAGCGACTCGGCGACCGGTTTGGACAGCGCATAGGCACCGGACAGCAGCAAACGCGGATCGCGACCACGACGGATCGCTGTCACCGTGGCATTGAGCAGGTCGAGAACGGCGGCGGACAACTCGCGGCTGCGGCTCGCCATCTCACCCGACCACGAGGGGACCGTTGGCCTATATCCTGTGACAGGGGTCACGCTGACGCGGCTGGCCTGAATTTGGTGGACTCTATAGGTCGACCCGCCGAGAAGGAAAACGTCGCCACTTCTGAGATTCTGGACGAAGGACGATGAGAGTTGGCCGATCATTGATCCATCGGCGCTGAACACGAGATAATTGTTGTCCGGAGCGATCGTTCCGATATTCGTGTAGTAGATCATCTGGGCATAACCACGTTTGCCGATGATGTTCTCTTCCCAGTCGATCCAGACGCGGCGCTCATCCTCCAACAGATCGAGTACCTCGATGAAATCATCGTAGGGCAGGTCACGATAGGGGTAGGATGAGGTGATCATGCCGTAGGCCTCATCCATATCGATCTCACCACAGATCGTCAAACCGATGATGAATTGTGCGAGCACATCCAAGCAATTCTTCGGGAAGCGAAGAAGGTCCATCTCGCCCGACATGATTGCGCCCTGTAGTGCGACCAGTTCGAGAAGGTCGTGGCTGGAGGTCGGCAGGAATCGCGCGCGTGGAATTCCACCCACGTGGTGTCCGGCTCGACCGATTCGTTGCAGTGCGGTCGTGATCGAACCCGGAGAACCGATCTGGATGACCATGTCCACTGTACCGATATCGATGCCCATCTCGAGAGAGGATGAGGATACACAGCAACGCAATTCACCGCGTTTGAGTTTGCGTTCGACCTCCAGTCGAATCTGTTTGTCCATCGAACCGTGGTGACCCTCGACACCCGCCAGTCCGAGAACACGAAGTTTCTGGGTGATGATCTCAGTCATCTGACGGGTATTGGCGAAGACCAATGTGGTTCGGTGCGCTTCGCAGAGATCTTTGATGACATCGACGTTATGGTCGAGCAGTTGCTTGACCGGGACCTCGCTGAACTTTGGGTGGGGCAGAATGATGTCGAGATCCAGTTCACGAACCCCGCTGACCTTGGCGATGTGAACCATCGAGGATTGTTCGTCGTCAAATGTGGGCATGCCACCGCCTCCACCTCCATCCGTGGAGCGATCGACGCCTTTGACCGGGACGAGGAATTGCGCGACCTCTTCAAGCGGTTCCATGGTCGCGGAGATACCGAGTCGCTGCACGGGATTGGCAATCATGGTGTCGAGAAGCGCCATCGATAGCGACAGATGGGTGCCGCGCTTGGTCGGCACGAGCGAGTGCATCTCATCGATGATCATCCACTTCAGATCGTGCATCAGCGGACGGAAGCGCTTCGACGCCAGGGCGAGGCCGAGTGATTCAGGTGTTGTGATCAGGATGTGCGGCGGCTTGCGCAGCATCTTCTGGCGCTCGGACTGCGGCGTATCGCCGGTGCGCAGGCCGACCTTGATGTCTTGAGCGCGCTTTGGCAGATAGCGTTCCTTGATCTCGGTCAACGGCCCGATCAGGTTGCGCTGGATATCGTTGGCCAGCGCCTTGATCGGTGAGATGTAGATGCAGTAGACCTTGTTCTCGAGTTCTCCATTCAGCGAAAGCCGAATCAGTTTGTCGATAATCGTCAGGAAAGCCGTCAGCGTCTTGCCAGAACCCGTGGGCGAGCACAGCAGCAGATGTTCACCCGCGATGATTGACGGAATCGCCATCTTCTGCGGCTCGGTAAAATCTGGAAAAGTATCTTTGAACCAGTCCCGAACTGGCTGTGAGAGTTGAGACAGCAATTCTTCGGTCTCTGTGAGCTTCTCAAGGTATAGCGTCTCAGCCATGACATCCTCGCCCGTTGAGTTCTGTGGGGAGCGTTCCGATACGCTATTTCAACACTTCGCTGCCATTCTCATGAATCGGTCCGGTCAGGGACCTCGGGGTTCACGTTCAAGTCATGGTGAAAGTGAACCGCTGTTGAAAATGGGCTCGGGCTGTTTTCAGGCGACAGGTTTGCCGTCCTTGCTCCAGCGATCGATCGTTTCGGTGAGGGGTGCGATCCAATCCGCATCCAGCAGCGGGCTGACCTGAGCCCGATCGGGCATCGAGACCTCGTACAATGCACTTGTCGGACAGGAGCCGATGCACGACAGGCAGCCCACACAGCGATCGAGCATGACGATAACGTCGCGCTTTCGCCGGTGTTTGAGCACATGCGCTCGGGGCAACAGCGCCTCGAAGGGACAATGATGGATGCACAGATCACAACCGGTGCAGTCCGCCTCGGTGATTGCAACCATCGCCTGGCCCATGCGGGGTGGAGGGAGAGTCCACCCTTTCAGGGTGTGGGCGCCGATTGCTTGATGAGACGCTCGCACCCGCGGGGGTCCGATGAGCGATGACGGTGCACGTCTCGAACGGCTGACGAGCATGCTTCGTCGCCGGGGTGTGATCCTGCCGGCCTTTGAGATCCACGGGGGTGCCGCCGGTCTGTTCGACTTCGGTCCGATTGGCGGACGTCTGCGTCGTCGCGTCAAGAATGCCTGGCTCGACCATTGGGCCAAGCACGGCGATATCGTCGAGATTGATTCTCCAACCATCACCCCTGAGCCGGTGCTGGTCGCCAGCGGCCACGTCGGGGAATTCAATGATCACATGTCCGAGTGCAATGCCTGTGGCGGTGCCTTTCGCAGCGACCACCTGCTCGAGGGACTCCATGCCAACCCGGATGTGCTCAGTGCCACTGAGTTCGATTCGCTGATTCAGGAGAATGCGGTCGGGTGCCCAACCTGTAAGGCTGCAGATTGGCAGGCTGCACGTCCGATGAGTCTGATGTTCAGCACCCGCATCGGCGCGATGAAGGGCGGTCGCCCCGCCTACCTCCGCCCTGAGACCGCGCAAGGGATGTTCCTACAGTTTCCCGCACTGTATCGTCACTTCCGCAATCGACTGCCCTTCGGTGCGGTGCAATCCGGCAAAGGATACCGCAATGAGATCAGTCCACGCCAGGGCATGATTCGATTGCGTGAGTTCAACATGGCGGAATTGGAGTACTTCATCGATCCCGAGGTTACACCCGAACACGATTTCTCGAAATGGGCTGCACACGAATTCAATCTGGTTCCCGATCCCGCGCATGCCGAACCGGTCGCCATGACTCCGGGTGCTGCGTCGGCAGCCAACGTCATCCGACACCCGACTGTGGCCTGGTTCATGGCCTGGACTTGGGATTTCCTGATCGATGTCGGCATCGACCCCGCGCGCATCCGATTCCGTCAGCATGAGGGAAACGAGATGGCTCACTATGCCAGCGATTGCTGGGATGTCGAGATTCACGGTTCCTATGGTTGGGTCGAATGTGTCGGCATCGCCCATCGAGGCTGCTATGATCTCGCCGCCCATGAAACGGCCACTGGTGAATCCAGTCTGCGCGCCTGGCGCCCATTCGATACGCCTCGGGTGGTCGATCAGACCGTGCTCAGTGGCATCGGTTCGATCATCGGCCCGGCTTTCAAGGCCCGCGCTGGCTTGGTGAATATAGCCCTCGATTCCCTCGCGTCGGTTCCCACTGACTTCCCGATTGAACTGGCGTTATCAGATGGCACGAGCGTCAGCATCGAATCGTCGATGGTCGAGGAGAAGCGAATCCAGAGCACCGAACATGGCGAGTGGTTTCTGCCCCATGTGGTCGAACCGGCCTTCGGGATCGATCGCATCCTGTGGCACCTGATCGACCATGCCTATGAGGAGACGGAGAAGGGTGGGGATGTCTACATTGTGCTGAGACTCAAGGAAACCATCGCTCCAATCGATGTCGCCGTGCTCCCCCTGATGGAGAAAGATGGACTTGGCCAGATGGCGGAGACGATTCATCGGCAACTCTGTGCCACATCCGGCCTGGCATCCTATTACGACGGATCCGGTTCAATCGGCCGCCGTTATGCGCGTGCGGATGAGGTCGGCGTGCCGTGGGCAGTCACCGTGGATCACGACTCTCTCGCCGATGGCACGGTGACGGTGAGAAGGCGGGATGACGGGGCCCAGGTTCGTGTCTTACCCGCAGATCTCGCCAACCATCTCAGTGGCTCAACCCTGAGCACGCTCTTCTGAACCGCTCAATGTTCAAGAACAGTCGAGGTTCCCACTCCGCCGATGAGCGAAGAGCCGTTGCTCGATGACTGGACTGAGCGCCATCGGCCGCGCTCGACCCGGGAGCTCGAAGGCAATGATGCCCAACGCAAACGCATCCGCAATTGGTTGACCAGTTGGCAGCGGGGTCAACCGACCAAACGCGGTCTCCTGATGACAGGCCCTCCCGGCATCGGCAAGACGACGATGGCCACGGCGATCGCGGCCGAGTTGGGCTGGGATGTGATTGAGCTCAACGCTTCTGATCATCGAAATGCAGCTGCGATTCGTCGGATTGCGACCGGAGGTGCGACCCACTTCACATTCTCGATGGATGGGACATTCGACATGGATTCTGATCGAAGAACGCTCATTCTTCTCGATGAGGTTGACCATCTGGGCGGCACATTCCGCGAGGCGAGCGAACGCCGTATCGATGCCACCTTGGCCGCGCGCACCGAGGAGGAGTCTTCGCGCCCCGTGCTCGAAGGGGATTCGGGTGGCAAGGCAGAATTACTTCGATTGCTCAAGCGAACCAAACAGCCGATTCTGCTCACCTGCAATGACCCGATGCGGTTGTGGGGCCGGGGTGGTTATTGGCGTACCGCGCGAGACCGATTCGCCCGACTCGCAGAGATCGTTGAATTCCGCAGGGCGGGTGGCAGTGCTCTCAGACGAATCGCCAACCGTGTGCTGGTCGCCGAGGGCATCACTGCCGATGGCATCGCCATCGACCGGCTCGTTGAGAACAACCCCGGTGACATCCGCGCCCTGGTTCGTGACCTGCAGGCCTTGTGCGCGGCGGGGGCGGATCACATCGATGAGGCGATGGTCATCGAGCAAATCGATCTCGGGCAGCGCGACATTCAGATTGACCTGTTTCCCGGACTCGAACGGCTCTATCGCACGAAGACCTCCGAGGAGGCTGCTGAGTTGAGTCTGCGGCTGGACAAGACACCGGACGACCTCGTCGCTTGGGTGGCTTGGAACAATGCCTCAGTCATGCGTTCGGCCGAGAATCGTGCGCGCGCCTCTCGGACGCTGTCACATGCCGACCGTGCCCTGTTCGTTCGCTTCTCGAATCTCGCCTATCGGTCGTGGTACTGGGGTGGCCATCTCGGTGCGCTCGCCGCAAGCACCGCCTCCTCCGAGAAACCGCCAGACCGTTTCTCTCTGCAATTCCCCGCCTTTCTCAAACGCGGACAGGAAGGCTGGCGCAGAAGTTCGATTGTCGAATGTCTCGCCGACAGTTGCGGGGCCAGCCAGAACGCGGTCCGTGAGGAGTTGTGGCCGCCACTGCGCGCGATCGCCAGCGATGCGCTCGGAGGTGACCCGGAGTTCTTCGACCTCTCACTCGCGCTCGGACTCTCTGCCGATGATCACCTCGCATTGCACGGACTGCGGGCCAATCTGAAGACCAGCAAGGCGCTCGCCCTGCGCTATGAAGAGATGCAGATCCTGCAGGCATCTCCGGGATTACAAGAGGACCTCGCCGACGGTTCTGAACGAATCGAAGAGCACGAGGAGTCCGTCGAACCCGATCCGTCCCAGCAGACGCTCGACTTCTCCTAATCAGGGATTACGCTCACTGCGCCATGTGCGCGGATGGAAGAGCACGAGCACCGTCAGTAGTTCGAGTCGACCGGCCCACATCAGGAGGGAGGTCCAGATCAACGTCGGCCAGTTCAAACTCGCCCAGGTCGACGTCGGACCATAGGCACCGAGCGCAGGGCCGGTGTTCCCGAGCGAGGCGATGACAACCGAGAGAACCGTATCCATAGACAGGTCGGGTTCGAGAATGGCGATGAGAACCGAGCTGATCATCGCCAGTGCACCCCAGGTGGTGAGCATCCCGACGACGATCCACATGCGGGAGTCATCGACGATTTCCCCATTCATCCGGACGCTGGCGATGGCCCGCGGCTGAACGATGCGGCTGATTTCGCGCCGCGCCAATCCGAAGGCCAGTCTCAATCTAAGAATCTTCAACCCGCCACTCGTCGAGCCTGCTGATGCGCCGACGATCATCAGGAAGAGAAGGACGAACAGGGAAAGAACGGGCCAACTTGCGAAATCCGCACTCGCATACCCGGTGGATGTGCCGATCGCCGCCGCTTGGAAAGCACCGTGCCGCAACGCTTCACCCCATTCCCAGCCCGCACTGTAGACGAGGTTGAGTGCGAAAATCGCCCAAGCACCAGCGAGGACAAAGAGATAGACCCGCAATTCTTGATCGTTGACAACCTTGGTATATTCCTTGAGGAGGAGGAGATGGAACAGGGTGAAATTAATCCCGGTAGCGACCATGAAGAAGGTGATGATGCCCTCCACGAGAGGACTGTCGAAAGCCATGACGCCTGCGTCGGACGTTCCGAAACCACCGGAAGCCATCGTCGTCAATGAATAATTGATTGCGTTGAACCAACTCAGGTCAGCCCACCACATCAGCAGAATGAACTCGAGCACCGTAAATCCAACATAAATGCCCCACAGTGCCTTGGCTGTCTCTTGCAGGCGGGGGCGAAGTCGGCTGAGCGAAGGCCCGGTGAGTTCGGCCCGCGCGATCGACATGCCGCCGCCGAGCGCGCGCGAGATCAGCAGCATGCCGAGCATGATGATTCCCATGCCACCGAGCCACTGGCTGAGCGAGCGCCAGAAGAGAATCGATTTGGGTTGACCACCGATACAATCGGACTGGCCATCGCAGTTCGGGCTGGCCCACGGATCAATCGTCGTCGCGCCGGTTGTGGTGAATCCTGACATCGCTTCGAACCAGCCTCGGACCAAGCCACCGACCATCTCGTGCAGCGTTGCACCATCTCCATTCCAGGTGATCGGTCCATGAAAGGTCGGACCGAGCCAGTACGGCAGCGCACCCACGGCAACAATCAACGGCCAAGAAAGGGCGACGGCAGCGAAGGCCTCTCGGTCCCTCAGACGATCTGCAGTATCCTGCCGCGTGCCATTCTTGATCAGGAGATAGCCCACGCCCGCGCTGAGCAGAATCGGGGGCAGGAAGGCCCACAGCACGATTGAGGTGTCATCGTGCGTCATGAAGCCGACAAGCGCGCTGATCATGAGCGGAATCGCCAGCAACAGCAGGCTCCAGCCCGCGATTAGACCGATGACATCGTAGCGCATCGGTCAGCGCTCCAGCAATTTCTCGACGGTGGAGACGTCATCGGAGGAGACGAAGAGCATGAGGCGGTCCCCAGCCTTCACAGTCATGTCGGCCTTGGGACGGAACATCAGTCTGGAACCGTCGGTGTTCTCACGCTCGACGAAGGCGATTCGGAAGGAATCAGCCTTGCGCTCGATCTTTTCGATCACCTCACCGATTCGGCTGTGACCCTCGCCGATCCAAGCGCTCATGGCGACGATATCGGGGACCGATGGCATCAGTTGGTAATGCCCAGGCACCCGACGGTGGACCTGCATCAGAATCGAGTCAATCGCGACGCGACGCTCGGAGACCGCATAGGTCAGTCCGATGCGGCGCACCACACGTGCTAGCGCGCTATCATCGAGCACGAGCCCGGTTCGGACGACACCGATATCTGCAGCTCTCATAGCGATCGCGATGTTGTCATGATCATCCTCAAGGGCGGCGATGGCGATGTCGTGATCGACCAATTCAATCTCTTTCAGCATGTCGAGGTCGCTGAGGTTGCAATGAATCACATCGAGCCGCTTGTGCGCCCCGATCACACTGCCGACCAATTCATTCGCAGCCTCGAGATGCTCGTCGAGAACCGTCACCAAGGAGCCATCTTGGAGGTAGGCTGAAGCCAATTGCCGTCCGAGGGGTGTGGCGCCGAAGATGGCGACCCTCGGCGTATCAGGATACGGGAGTTCATCATGGCCAGCGGCCTTTGAGATCCGCTTGAAGGTGTGCTCCCCAATCGTTGCGAAGACGAGGCGGTCACCGACTTCAATCACGGTTTCAGGTTTTGGGACGAAGGCACGCTGGCCCTTTCTGCACAGCGTGAAGGCGGTGGGCAGACCGTCGATGTTCTCCTCGGCCTGAGCCAAGGAGAACGAAGCCATTCGAGAGGCGTTGGGCGATACCTCGACCTCGACGATCCAAGCATCTCCTCCCAAGGGGAGAACCTCGTTCAGGCTGGATGATTTCAAGCCCGCGCGAAGTCGCTCAATCGAGGCATCATGGGCACAGATCGCAACGTCTACCCCGGACCAACTGGACAGGCGCTCGCCTTCATCCTCGATCAGACCGGCGTCGTGGATTCGTGCGATGGTCAGGAGATGGGGGCGATTCGGATGCTTCTCGAGCGGCATCTCCTCTTCGAGCTGGTCGCGCGCTAACGCACAGACCAGCATGTTGCGCTCATCGCTGCCGGTCGCTGCGATGAAGATGCCCGCATCCCTGATTCCAGCCTCCTTGAGGACATGGCGGCGGGTGACATCACCAAGCAGAACGAAGGCATCAATCGACTGAGCCTCTTTGATCGCTGCCGGGTCCGGATCGATCAACACGACGTCCTGACCCTCGTTCTGAAGGGCTCGGGCAACGCCTCGACCGACCTCCCCGGCCCCACCGATGATGATGCGCATCGTCTCCTCTCCGGCAGTCTTTCGGCCCTTCCTCTCCCTCTTAACTCCTCACACGCCTTCACGGACGGGCACACGGAATGTTCCACCGGTGATCTCGGGCTGTCCCAAGGTGTTCCAGGTTTCTGTCCAGCAGCCGTTACATCCAATCGCCAGCGGTCTATAGAATTGGAATGCATCCTCGCCCTCATCGCTCGGAGTCTCAATCCACTCGGTGAAAGTGGTCGGCGTGTGAAGCAGCCACTTGTTGTTCACGACATCGACCTCACCCTCGATCCAGCAACTCTCGATCTCGATATATCGAGCACTGCACCAGTCTTCATCGAATGGCAGGATGATATTGGCCCAGGCGTGCGGTTCCCAGGCTGCATATTCAGCATCCGTCATTGGACCGAATTCATACCAAGTTGGAATCTGCCGAGTTCGCAGGATACTCATCCAAGCATTGGACTGTTCATCGCAATCACCACGGCCATCCGACAAGCAGACTGGACCACTTCTCGCCGGAGAGAGGCCCTTGCTGTAGGTCAAGGTATCACGGACCTCGATGAAGGCCGCGTGAGCGAATGCGAATGCGTTGTCCGCGTCCGCTGCATCGAGGCTTGCATGAATCTCGGCAGCCAACTCGACCACTAGGGGATCCAGACCATCGATGGCATAGTTGTCGCTTGGGGAGGGTTCGCGATCATACCACCGCTTGTGCGAACCGAATTGCGCTTTCATATCTCCCATGTGCCCCGGCCGCGATAGATCAGCGAAGTTTCCCGCATTTCCCGCCGTCATCGAGAAACCGGCAGATGAGCGGGGCGCTTCATCGGGCGCACGACTACCGTCCCACCAGCTGAAGGAGGTACCTGAGACATCGTATTCGACGATTAGTGTGGCAGTGGCACCCGGCGGAATCGACCCCGACCAGATGACGCAACGGCCGGTATTGCAACGATTCGGATTCTCCCCCAGAGGAGGCCAATAGACCGTCGACGCCATATCCAAGGCGATGGCGTTGGTCTCGAGCAGGATGTCATTCGAGTCGAAGGGGATCTGGACTGGAGTATTGCCGACCGCGCTGCGAACCTCCATCCGCGAGATTACCTGTAACAGGTCGGTGGGCAGGACGGAGCCGTCCGTCATCTCAAAGCCGAAATCTTCCGCACCGAAATCGCTGCGGTCGAACGGAATCGGCAATCGATAATTGAAATTGATCTCAGTCCCATGTGGATTCACCAATATCACGCGACGCTCGACCGAATATGAGGCGTGAACGGGGTAGACTCTCGCAGGCCCGTACTCGTCGAGCAGTTGGTCCATCCATTCCTGGATTTGAGCCCGGATCCGATCCTGCGCCGGCGTGAACAGAAACAAGAAGGCGATGGCAATCACCAGAACCAGGGTGCGAGTATTGCGCTTCTTCTTCGGTTGACGGCGGTGGCCGCCTTGACGGGTGTTCAGTCCGGGCGGCGCCCCTCCACGCACAGCGTCCCTCCGCTCACCCCCGGGTTGTTGTGGCCTCATTCGTTCCGCCATACCCATGGAACCGAGGATAACTCGCCCACAACTATGGCACACGCTCGACGCGGAAGAATTCGCGCTGAGACAGTATGGACAGTGAGCCATCTGAGGGGAACGTACTGTGAAGCCCCTTCAATGTTCTCGGTTGCATCATCGATGAGGTATCATTCCTCTTCATCGACCATGGACACCGCACGGACACCCGTGGCGATGCCCGTTCGGGTCAAACGGGCCCATTCCTGCTTCATGCGGGGAGAGAGTCCGGAAGGGAGCCATATCTGATCGGCCCGGGTTTGGCCCCACATGATGAAGGGCGGAAGGAACAGAAGCGCCAGAGGATAGACGACGCCGAAAGTGAGGATGACGAGAAGTATCGACCTCGCCAACATCGCCTTGAATGCGGGTTTGAATCGCCGCCCCTCAAGCGCGTTCCAGCCCTGCCAAGAGCAGATGATCGCCTCGGTCCACGGCACGGTCAGAACCAGACCGAGCGCCAGCGCGATGGATGCCGCATTGAATCCGTAGATCCAATGGCCGATATCATCGGGAAAGGCGAATACCTCGTAGATCAATCGCACGACGAGCATTGAACCCATGCCCAGGCCAAATGTCCAGCCAGCGGTCGGTTGTCCATTCAACCGCCGAACCCCCTCTCGGGTGAGGAGGAACATCGTTGCCAGAGAGATGCCGAGCGCGACCATGAGCAAGGGTACGAGGGGCAGCAGAATCCCTTGCCACATCGGATGCATGACGAGGGCGACGGCGAAGAAGCCGTAGAGCACGCCGAAGAAGAAGCCAAAGAGCAGCAGCCGGGTCGCAGCGGGTAGGTCGTAGAAGCCGATCATCCGGCTCATGCCACCACGCCAGCCGATCCAGACGCCGAGCAGACCGATGGCCGTCGCCACCTGCAACTGCCAGAGTGGAATGCCGATCGCCACGTCTCGTCGCGCCGGCCGCTCCCTCTTAGGCTTGTCCGGCCCTACGGGCCGCCGCCGTCGGGTTCATACGGGGCAGGCGAAAGGCGTGGTCGATGGCACTCGAGGGGTTGAAGGCTGGAATCTTCGGCGCGGTCGCTCGACTGAAGGGTAAACGCAAGCTCGACGAGGCCGAATTGAAGGAACTCTCGAAGAGCATTCGTCGCGCTCTGCTCGAAGCGGATTTCAACGTTCGTCAGACCAAGGAGATCACCGCTCGACTAGAGGAGCGTCTGATCGAAGAGGAGCCCATGGCTGGCGTGACCCTACAGACCCACGCGATGAATATCATCTACACCGAACTCGTTCGCCTGCTCGGTGCACCGCGGGAGATCCGCCCTCACAATCAGACCATTCTGATGGTCGGTCTCTATGGTCAGGGAAAGACGACCACCACGGCCAAGCTCGCCGATTGGTGGCGCCGTCGCCACGGCATCCGCGTCGCTGTGATCGAGGCTGACGTCCAGCGCCCCGGTGCCTATGCCCAGTTGAAGCAACTTCTCGCTGACACCCCGGTCGAGGTCTATGGTGAACCGGAGAACACGAATGCGGAAGAGATTGTTCGCAATGGCTTGGCCAAGGTCGGCAATGCCGATGTCGTCATCGTCGACACCGCGGGAAGAGATCGGCTGGATGATGATCTGCAGGCCGAACTCGAACGCATTCACAAGGTCGCGAACGCGACCGAGCGTTTCCTCGTCATCGATGCTCAGGTCGGCCAGGCCGCAGGTCCGGTCGCAGCCGGATTCCACGACCTGGTCGGCGTCACCGGTGTGATTGTCTCCAAACTCGATGGTACGGCACGTGGTGGTGGCGCCCTCTCCGCAGTCGCGACCACCGGCGCACCAATCGTTTTCATCGGAGAAGGCGAGAAGATCGGCGATCTCGAGAAGTTCGAATCGGACCGATTCATCTCTCGCCTGCTCGGTATGGGCGACATCCGCGGACTGATCGATCTGGCTCCGGATGCACTCGACCAAGAGGAGGCGATGCGCCTGACCGAGCGTCTGATGTCGGGGCGCTTCACACTCAATGACATGTACAAACAGATGGAGATGATGGCCAAGATCGGCACCATCGATCGCATCGTCTCCCATCTTCCTGACTCCTTCTTCGGAGGTCTCGGTAGCATGAATCGCCGGCAGAAGGAGGAAATGCAGGGCAATCTCGAGCGCTTCAGGATCATCATGGATTCGATGACTCAGCAGGAGAAGAATGAACCCCATCTGCTCAAGGCGGCGCGAATCCGTCGCGTCGCCCGAGGTTCGGGTTTGCAGGAGAAGAACGTGCGCGAACTTCTCGTCCAATGGAACAAATCCCGCAAGATGATGAAGGGCATCAAGGGCAACCGTCAATTGCGCCGTCAGATGAAGGGTATGATGGGTGACATGGACGATGTGGACATGCCGATGTGAGGCCGTGTCATGGAACGCCGCTTCGCCATCATCGGTCACCGAGCCCCCTCTTCTGGCAAGTTGAATCTCAACGACCTCGCCGGTGCCTCCGGACGTCTGGATGTGCTCGTGCGCGCGGTCAACACCGGCCTGTTCCTCTCGCATGGTATTCGCGAGGATTCCGATGTGACTCTGCATCTGCTCGGCGGACCCGGTCCTGTTCGCAGAATCTGGTTCCAGGGTTCTGCTCTCAAGGGAGTTCACCCTGACGAGCGGGCGTTGGCCGGCCAGATTGGCAAGGCCCTGAAGGAGCCTGTGCCGGCAATCGGCCATCTTGTCGAACTGCATCATGGATTGTGGCATGCTGGAGGGGGTGTTGCACAGACGGTGTCTGAGTGGCGCAAAGAGGGTGTTCGACTCTATGTGCTGGACGCTGATGCTGTAGAATACATTCCCGACCGAGATGAGAAAGTCGGTTTCTTCCTCTCCGATGATCAGCCGTTCACCGATGAAGATGAGGCGGCGATGGAGGGTCTGGAACGGGTCTCTCTCGGGAGGTCCTGGCTGCAGGGTCATGCCTGCATCGCCATTCTCCACCACATTCTGGATCAAGGCAGCCAGGCCGGGAATCCTGAGTCATCCGACTGAAGCGCGAGGCTGAGCAACGCGTCGGGGATGCTCAACGGATGGGTCTGTGGCCATGTCGCGAGCGGGCTGATTGCCACATCTCTGTTCATAATCGCGAAACAATCGGTCTCGGGCAGGGTTTCGTCCTCGATTGAGGCGGCGCCGACCTCGAAGGCGACGCCGAGGTTGTCCGTGTCGGAGCGGTCGGTCGCGCCATGATACCAGCGCGCACCCAACCCCACCGTCTGCACACCTCCTGACCAGGCGGAGGGCGTGTTGACATTGAGGAATAGATCGCCATACGAGAAGGCGAGGCGAATCCTCTCCGCGTCCTCCAGATTCTCGGCCACCCAAGGCTTGGTTCGACTGCCATCCACGCGCAACAGATTCGGTGGAACCGGCTCGACGATGCGCAGTGCACGGTCGATGAGATTGAGGATGGCGTCAAAGCCCACCTCGTAATCCTCGTGGCTATAGGTCCCTAGACTCAGAGCGATTCCGGGCATACCATACAGGGCGGCTTCGCGCGCGGCTGCCACCGTTCCAGAATGGGTGATGTCGACCGATACATTGGGGCCACGGTTGATGCCCGACAGACAGAGTCGGGGTTGGATCTCAGGCGCCCAGGATTCGAAGCCAGCGTCCAGAGCGACGATGACGCAGTCACAAGGAGAGCCGTCCAGACTGAAGATTCGAACAGGCGGACCGTCGGCATCGAGACCGATCGATTCGATCAGGTCACTTCGATCGGTGAATTTGAGCGCCTTCTTCAAGGTCAAACGCATGCCGGAAGCCGATTGTTCCTGAGCGGGCGCAAGCACAGCGAGGGGATGACCGCGCGCGTGCAATTCACGGATTAGATGATGCAAACCCGCGGCTTCGATGCCATCGTCATTGGTCAGAAACAGGGGTTCGCGCCAGCTCATGGATGAGGCCTCATTCGGCTCCGTGGGCTGCCCCTTCTTGAGTCAATCTGCGATTGGCTCCGAGGATTGCGGCGAAGGTTCCGGCAATCATGAAGGGGCCACCGACCCAGGTCCAGAATCCGGGCACATCCTCAACACCCAAACTCCAACCGATGAAGGAGCCGAGCATCGGCTCGAGTACGACGCTCACCGAGATTACCAGGGGTGGCAGCCAGCGCAGACTCGCATTGATGCCAGTGTGTCCCGCGAAACCAGGGCCCAGAGCGAGGTAGGCGACCAGCAGGAGCCACATCGGATCCACCCAGCCGAACACGGAGGTGTCGGCGACCGCAATGTCGAGGGTCGAACCTTCGGAGGCCAGCGAATGCACCGTGAGCAGGAGGGCTGCGATTGCCGTCACAGGGAAGGCATAGAGGAACAGTGGCATCTCCTTCTCACTGCGCAGGATTCGACCTGCAGCGAGATAGCCAACGACGGCGATCGCACCCAGAAATGCAGCCGCATCGCCGAGTAAGGTCACATCGCCGTCCGATTTCACATCCTGCAGCGCAATCGCTGCGCCCGTGACGCCGAGGATGGCCGCCCATACCTCGAATCGATGCGGTGTGATCCTCAACATCCCCATGCCGATCACGATGATGATTGGGTGAGCGGTCACGAATAGCAGGCTATGGGTCAACGAGGTATGATCGAGCGACCAGACCCAACTGGCGAAGTGAATCCACAGGAATCCTCCCGATGCGACTAGAATCCACAATGTCCGCCGTTCGAAGGTGAATTCAGTCGTCCTCAATTGCCACAGGAAGAAGGGCAACAGGACCAGAGCCGTGGCCTGAAGCCGCCAAGCCGCCTTCAACAAGGGGTCGACCTCGATCATTCGGAAGACTGCGCCCGCACTGGACACGGCGAGAACTGCAATCCCAAGCAGAACCCAAGCGTAGACGGGAGTCACCCGTTCTGTCTGCAAACCTTCACCTCAGTCGGATGCCGCTTGGCCGAAGATGCCGGCCCGCTTGAACAGATAATAGACGCCGGCGAACAAGGCGAGGTTGATCACGACGAATCCGACCAGACGCACGATCCAATAGGCGCTGCCCAGACTGGTCGCAATCGACAATTCATCCACGACGGCGAGAATCGCGGATTCAACACCGAAGAAGGCCTCTCCCATGAGCGCACCCGCTGCAATCATGAACGACATCAGCAACAGCATGGCACGGGTCTTCTCAGCCTTCTCACTGCCTTCCTGCTCGCGAACCTCCTCGATCGCGGGGTTGAGGCGATTGGCCTCCCACCAGTCTCGGCCCACGCCACCGATCATCATCGGGAAGGTGATGGGGGTCGGCAGATACATGCCGAGCCCGAAGGAGGTGCCCATCCCAGTCGCCCATTCTGCGAACGCGCCGAGCAGGAAGCCAAGCATCAGCGCGGAGAGGTTGCCCTGACCCTCGGCGAGCATCACGGTGAATCCCGCGAATGCATTGGCCTGGGGAGCGAGCAGGTCGATCTTTCCATTGGCGAGCAGATCGGAGAGGAAGATCGCCATGCCGGCGCCGAGAATCGCCCCGGGAACGACGCCCATGATGTTGCCCTTCGAGATGTGGTAGGGCCGAGTGCCGATGTAGAGGCTGTTCTTGTAATCGGCGACCACAGTGCCAGACATCGAGATTGCACTGCCGAATACGGTCGTGCCCACCAAGGCGATCAGAATCGCCTCCTCTTTCTCCAAACCGAAGAACTCGCCGTAGCCGAGGAATAGACCCAGCAGCATGAGCAGGACGATGAACGAGGTCCCCGAAACCGGTTCGATCCCGGTTTCACCCATCACGCGCACGGCGATGGCACCGAGCAGGAATGTGGTCAGAATCAGCACGAGCGCGAACACCAGCGCGGCGAGGATGGGGAAACCACCGATCCAGAAGATCAGAATCATCGCGAAGAAGGACAGCAGCATGAAGATCGGGATGTGATTGAGCGGCCATTCGTACCAGCCCTTGCCCTCGACATATTCCTGTCCTTTCTCACCGGTGAACGCTTTGGCGATATCGCCGAAGATGGCGCCGAAGGTCGGGGCCATTTTGAGCAGTCCCAATAGGCCGCCGCCGAGGATGGCCCCAATCGCAATCGTCCGAATCAACTTGCCATAGGCGATCCATTGAACAGCCCCCCCGATGTCCTGAATCGGTGTGTAGATCGCATCTCCGCTGGCTGCATCCATGCCGGTGAACACCGGCGCATTGAGATAGACGGCGAGCGGGATCAAGACGAACCACGCAACGAATGAACCGAGGTTGACCAGGAAGGCGACTCGCATTCGCATGAACCAGCCGATTGCGAACAGGGTCGGGCTGAGCTCCACGCCCAGGAAGGTGTAGGCAAACGGGTTCGAGGGATCCCACAGGGTGAGGCCGTTGGGTACGGATTGACCGTCGACGAGTTCGCTCGGCTGGTGGATCCAAGGTCCCGTGTAGATCGAGGCCAGACCCCATGAATCGCCAGAGGCAGCCTCAGCGAACCGATCGCCGATCGCCATGTGATCCTTCCAGAACAAGGGGTAGTCGATGACGAACATGAAAGCCATCGTCAGCATGGTCCACAGTCCGACGGTCTGAAGGCTGTCCTTGGCGGATTCAGCCGCACCAGTATTGACATCCGCCGCGATGTCAAGCATCTTGACATAGGCCTCGAAACCGGGCATCGGCAAGGGATCCTCGACCAGCCAGACACGGCGGAAGATGATGAAATACATCACGCCGAGGAAGCCGGCGAACATGCTGGCGATGATGCCGATGAAGGCGAGTTGGAAGACATCGATGTCGGGCAGGAGAGGACTTCCACCAACGTGATAATCCGTCTGGATTTCTGAGGATAACAGGAAAATCGCTGGGAAGGTGAAGATGAATCCTGTTGAGGCATGAATCGCACCGGTCGTTGCACTGGTCGCAATGTTTACCTCGGAGGGGGACCACTTCAGCGCCATGCCCAGCAGGTAGGCCACATACCATCCAGCCGAGATGGCGATGCCGACCTTGAGGCCGATGTAGGCGGTCACGCCGCTGAACACCGCACCGAGGAGGATGCCGATCATCACCTTGCTGAGAGACCAATGGCTGACCTCGAAGGATTCTTCGAGGTTCTTCTCCTCTAGATACTGCTCCAACAATCCGGTGTTGAGATTGTTGTACATGTCCTCGTCAAGCCAGGTGAGGGTTCCCGCCTCAATCGCCGCAAGGCCCTTGGCCGTCACAGGCTGGCGATATGCGGACTTCCGAACACCCGCCATGTGACCCACCGCTCCTATGGAGCGTTCTGATGCTGTCAGGTCGAGGACTTAGGCTTGTGGGGCCGGGTCTGGCCTGCCGTTGGGTGTTCATTCCTCGAGCTTGCGACCGAGGGTATGGGAGGAAACATCGTATCCAAGGTGACGATACAGCCCGAGGGCGGCATCGTTTCCAGCATAGACCGTGAGTCGAACCTCGACTGCGCCCCGCATCCTGCATTCGTGCTCGCATTGTCTGACCATGGCCGTGGCGATGCCTCGGCGGCGGGCGTGGGGTTCAACCCAGACATCGGCGACCTCCCAGACCGGGACCTGTGATTCAAGCAGGAAACCATCGGGAGCAATTGTGCTGATGCCGACCAACTCGCCCTCGAGTCGGGCGATGACGAAACGGCCCTGACGCACACGCGTTTCGGTGAAACGGCGAACGCGTTCGGCATTCTGCAGACTACGCAATTCGGTGATCGAACCCCGGCAATCCAATTCCTGCTGGTCATTGAGCAGTCGCCACCAGGCGGGCTCGATCGCACTGAGATCTTCAAATCCAGCCACACTGATGGCCAAGGAATCCACTGTCGCGACCAAGGTTCCACCTCCTCAACTCGTCGTGAGGAAGGGGGTGGCGATCAATGATCGCGGATGATCTTGTAGCGGCCCATGGCTTCCATCCACAGGATTTCGCCACCGGCTTCGATCGTCATGCCTTCTTCGAGAGGGAGAATCAGCGTCTCGTAGGTCTTGTTGTCCATCGCGTGCACCTCGTTGCCGTCGATGTGGGTGATGATCGCCGAACCCTTCTCGATCATCGGAACGCTGATCGAGTCGGTTACCGGTGCGACGTGGCTGCGCTTCTTGTCCGAGAACAGATCGACCAGTTCAATCCGGGCTTTGGCCCCGCCGTGCTTGCCGGGCTTGGACTTGGACATGCCGAGAATCTTGTATGCACCCTCATCCAGAGCGACATACCGACCGACCTTCAGAGTGCGGACCTCGACACGGGTTGTACCAGGCATGATGAATCCCGATTCCGGTCCATCGGTCTCGACTTATCAGCGTTCGGGAGAGAACGGCTGACCCCCGTCTCTGCAGGATTGGGGGGCGCGCGGTCAGACCAGCATGAGCAGGGGCAGGATGATTGCAAGCCCAAGCATGGCGATGAGGGTATTCTTCGCATTCACCAGTGTGCGCTTTACAGCAGAAATGTGTCAAACCATGCACTGAAATTGATATTATCCCTCTTTATGTTGCCTGAATCCGCTAAACCAGCCCTGTTTTCATCGGTGGCCGCATCGAGCTCCGTCGTGCTGTGAAACCCCTCAATACGTATAGAATCCTTGACCGGATTTCCGACCCAATTTACCGGCTGCAACCATCTCGATCAACAGCGGTGCCGGAGCGTACTTGTCATCACCAAGGCCTTCGTGAAGGACGTTCATGATGTGGAGAACAGTGTCATTGCCGATGAGATCAGCCAGAGCGAGGGGGCCAATCGGATGATTCATGCCGAGTTTCATGATGCCGTCGATCGCCTCGGGCTCAGCCACCCCTTCCTGCAGGGTGAGGATTGCTTCGTTGATCATCGGGCATAGGATTCTGTTGGAGACGAAGCCAGGACTATCGTTGCAACACAGAGGAGTCTTCCCCATACGCTCACTTGCAGCGAGGACTGCCTTCGTGACATCCTCATCAGTATCGGAACCGTTGATGACCTCGATCAGCTTCATAATTGGGACGGGATTCATGAAATGCATGCCGATCACCTTGTTCGGTCGCGATGTCGCCGCCGCAATCGCATCGATGCTGATACTACTCGTGTTGGAGGCGAGGATCGCTTCTGGCTTGCAGATCGCATCGAGTTCGGCGAAGGTCGAGAACTTCAGTTCGGGAATCTCAGGAATCGCTTCGACGACGAGGTCTGCATCGCCCGCGGCTGACTTCTCGGTCGAGATCGAGACACGGGATAGCGCGGATGCAGCATCCTCAGCGCTCATCCTCTCCTTGGCGACCAGACGCTGGAGTGACGCCTCGATCGCGGCAAGGCCCTTGTCGACATAGTCCTGCTCGATGTCGATCATCGTGACCTCATAGCCTGCACAGGCTGCAACCTGAGCGATGCCGTTGCCCATCTGGCCTGCGCCGAGTACAGCGATCTTCTGGATGCTCATGGTCGGTTCGACCGGCAGGCGATTGATGAGTCCTTCGTCTGACTCAGCCGTCGTGCTCCACCCAGTCTTCCATATCGGGTGTGCGGTACCACCACTTGCCCTCATCGTACCACCACTCGCATCCGTTCTCATCGACCTTGTAATTCGGGTCATCCTCCGGTTCGAGCATATCCTCGGGTTCTGATTCGGTGACTGCTGTTTCGTCCGCGGTGACGATGGATCGTGGTTTCGGCCCCTTGCTGGGCTTCTTCAGGACGAGGTAGGCGCCACCGCCGATGACGGCGGCCATGAGCAAGGCGACCAGGATTAGGATCATCGTGAACGTGCCGATGCCCTCATCACCCCTACCTGAGCCAGCGGGGGGTACGTAGGCCTCCTCGGGTTCGCCTGCAGGATACAGGTCTTCGGGACAACCTGGATTCTCAAGGTTCTGGAAGGTGTAGGCAACGAGTGGGCAGCGGTCGGGATTCTTGGTGTCGGCACCATACTGGCCGGGCCAGCCCCCCTCCGTACGCAGGATATCCATGCGCCAACTGGAATCGGCGTAATTGTCGTAATAGCCATCTCCATCAGAGTCTACCCACTGAGTCGGATTGAAGGGCAGGATATCACCCTCGTCCGACCAACCATCGCCATCGCTATCCAAGCAGCCGCGACGGTCCTCGGTCGAGGTGCCGGCTTCCAGCGGGCAATCATCTCCATTGGTGCCGCTGGCATTGTTGGGGAAACCATCGCCATCTGAATCGGCAGATTGGCTGGGGTCATTGGGATAGAGATCATTCGAATCGGATATACCATCACCGTCTTGATCTCGTTCGCTCGGTGCACAACCTGTCGAATCAGCCAGAAGGGCTTCTTCGGGAGGCGTCGATGGACACTGATCATCCGCATCGCTCACACCATCTGAATCACCATCGCGCTCGGACGGGCCACAGCCGAGGACATCGACGAGTAGAACCTCTGCGGGCAATGTGCCGGGGCACATGTCCGCATTCACTCCAGAGAGGGAGTCGCCATGACCATCACCATCGGCATCCTCGTGCTGGCTCGGTTCATCGGGGAAGGCATCATCCTCATCCGACCAGCCGTCACCATCCGCGTCGGGACAGCCAATCTTGCCACCGAGATTCGATGAACCGTACAGATCAGGGCAAGTGTCCGCTAGGAATCCGCTCGCGTTATCACCATAGCCATCGCCGTCGCGATCCTTGTGTTGAGTGAGGTCGCCGGGGAAGGCGTCGCCGTTCTCACCCGTGCGCAAGCCGTCAACGACATCGGTCCAGGTGTGATTATCACCCACACCATCGGTATCCGCATCGGCCCATTGACTCGCATCGGTGGGGAATATGTCGGCGGCGTCGGACCAGCCATCGCCATCCGAGTCGACGCATCCGAAGCGATCCAAAGTCGACAGGCCGTATTCTGTTGGACATTCATCGGGTTGGAACCCATTCGACTCATCACCGAAGCCATCGCCATCTGAATCCGACCATTGGGTAGGCTCATTCGGGAATAAATCTGCGGAATCTGCCCAGCCATCGCCATCCGCATCGGGGCAGCCGGCCGTCGGCTGGGTGCTCGTACCATACGTATTCGGGCAGTCGTCCACGGTGTTGACCAGACCATCGCCATCGTCATCGAGCTGGTTCTGGGCACAGCCTGCTGCATCCACCGAAACCCACGCGTCGGTGAAGGCGCAGTCATCATCTCCATTCCAGATGCCGTCGCCATCATCATCTGGCAGGATGCTGCGCATGTCGATTCCGATGCGGTCCGCCGCGAGGACGCGCGAATATGGATTCATGCGCACGAAGCCAATCTCATCGAAGTTGTCTTGACCTTCCTCTGTAAGCATCCAGGCGGCGAAGTTTCTCACCGATGGCAACTCATCCGCACGAAGCGTCAGGCGATAATCGTCTTGGAAGGGCCAGGTGTCATTCATGCTGTTGGCCACCGAGGGAAGGATGAGAGTCTCGCCTGCAGCGGTCGCATCTGCAGCACCATGGGTCCAGTTGTCGAACAGAGGCACGTGGTAAACGGAGGAACTGGCCATGCCCACGCGTAATTCGGTGATACCGATCACATGGTCGTTGCCCGCGGCGCCGTTGACGATGTCACCACGGGCCTCCATCACCAAACGCAGTCGATTGGAATCGGGTGCATACCAGTCCTCAGGGAAGGCGCAGTGATTGCAGAACATGAAGGCGGCGATCATCTGTGAGACCGAGCGGTTCTCCCAGAGATGCTGGATGTGAATCGGTTCATCGGCACATGAGGAATCCAAGTCGCGCCATTCGGGAGTGCCGTCCTGGTCATCATTGGGTACAATCGAGGACATCACGACGCCTGGATGGACTCCTGTCGCGCTCAAGTCGGAAGCACTCGCGCCCGACAGAATCCAGCGCATCTGACCCATCGACAACCCGCCGATGGTATCGATACATTGGCGCGACTGACCACTCGGCTTGACCATGAGCACCGCGGGCATGCGCGCCACAGGCACCTCGATGAGCGTGTCTCCGGATTGATCGCAGGTTCGCATTCCACTGGTCGTATAATTCGACAGGCGCGTGGTCAAACCCTCGGCAGCTGTGCTTGAAGAAGCGCCAATCAACGGCGCGTTGCCATTCGGATTGGTGCCGCTGCACTGGGCTTGAGTGGCTTGGGTCACTGTGCTGTTGTAGTGTTTGGGCAGGTAGTCTCCATGGCTGTCACCATATTCCTCGAAGCGATACTCCATCAACTCGCCAGTGACATCACCCCCCATCCAGATATAGGCATCCGCAGAGTAGAATGTGTAGATCCTGCCGCGGTATTTGGCACCGAAGTGAATCTTCGTCTCGTCGGACGACCACGTGACCGCTTTCGCCCCTCGGCGACCACTCGCACCCTGCCCGCTGCCACCGGTGAAGCCTCCGATGGTGTATACCGCAGACCAATCGGCCGTGGCGTAGATCGTCGTCGATGTGCCGCTGTCCGTGGCGAGCACGAAGTGAGTTCCAGCTCGATTGAAGGCCACGCCATTGACATCTGAACCTTCGTAGATCTCAGCGACCATGGACCCATTCGAAGCATTGTAACCGCGCCAGAAATTGTCATCTCCGCCCGTGACGATCCATTGACCATCCGGGCTCCAATCAAGTCCGGTCACCACACCGGAGTGATTGTGGACATTCCAGATCTGGGAGCCATTCGAAGTCCAGTGAATGGAGAGCTCTTGACCGTGCGCGATTGCAACCTGACGACCGTCGGGGCTCGTATCGATGCTGTAGACGGTATCCTGACCCGTTGAGATTTGATTGAGGATGGACCAATCGACCGTGGAATATGCGGTCACATTCGCGTCTTCGCCACCGACGAAGAGTATGCTGCCATCCGGGCTGAAGCGAAGCGCGAAGGTGTCGTCTACGTGGTTTGCCGAGAGGTTCGCGAGAAGCGTCGTGCTTGATGCCAGCCAATCCATCGTGTGCACCTGCACATTCGCACTGTTGTCCTCGAACCCATAACCAGCCACAGCGAGAAGACTGCCATTCGGTGACCAATCGATGGCTCGCGGGTTTGAGCCGATCGTCATCAGATTCGCCTTGGTTCGACCCGAACCTGACATCAGGTAGATCACGTCACCAGTATCTGCTCCTGCGGCGAAGTCTCCATTCGGGGCGACGGATAGTGCGCGGGATTGGCTGCTGGAGCCGCCCCAACCACCACCCGTGGTCTCCACGTAGACAGCCGCATCGGCATCCTCGAAGTCGGACAGGGTACCCTGAGCGAAGTCTGAGGTGCCATCGCCATCCATGTCCGGACAGCCGGTTCGATCCAAGGTCGAAGTCCCGTAGGCGAGTGGGCAATCATCGATACTGTCATCGAAACCATCCCCATCTCCATCCGCAGCGATCGCGGTTGGAGACCAGGCGACCAGGGAGATTAGCATCAGGCTGGCGAGCAGGACAGCCAGGCGCGGATTCGACTCCATGGCGCTTCAACCCTTCACTCATCGTTTGATGATGTCGCTGCTTCGTGCGGCTTGTCCTCGAACTCATCCTCATACTCAGCATCGATGATTTTAGACACTTCCAATGTCGACCAAGGGTCGTCATCAGAAGCGGCTTTCCCCTTGAATCCACGGAGGACGAGGAGGAAGAAGATGAAGGCGCCCAAAGCCGCGAGATTGAGGAGACTTCCCGGGGTCGAGACCTGCTCACCAACCGTGGCCTCGGGCGCGGAGAGGTCGGTCGACAGGCGCATCTGCTGACGATTGCCAGCCGCATCGGTGAGGTCGACTATTACGGTCCATTCTCCGGGTCCACCCTCTGCAGAGAAGATGTTGGAACGCTGATTCGATTCATCTCCTCCATCCGAAAAGGCATCCGTCGTGCCCTCTTGAATGACGATTGACCAACTGACGACATCCTCGGACAGGATCACAAAGTCGACTGATACCCGACATTCCGCTGGGCCGGGTGTGCCCCAGGCCGGTGCAGTCGGTTCGCGATCGCAGCGAGTCTCATTCCAGCGTAGTGTCGCGCCAGGTGCGGTTCGGTCGGTGCGAACCGTGCGTGAATCCTCGGCCCGATTGCCGGCCAGATCGGTCTGTGAGGTAATCATGGTCCAGTCGCCTTCGATGCCGGGCAACGTGGCCCAGATCGAGAAGGTGCCATCTGCCCGGCATGGACCCTCGGTCAACAAGCCGCCGACATCGATGGTAATCGACAATCCAATCTCGCAATCACCGGTCACATCGATGCCGTTGCGATAAGTCGACGTCCCATCGACTGGGCCTGTCACACCCAGTGCGGGAGGAATCTGATCCAGTGTGACAATCAGGGTGTAGACAAAGATTCTCTCCAATGCCTCGAGGTGGAAGGTGAATTCATTCTCACCAAGCACCAGATCAATCGGCACCGAGACTGAGCCGTTGTCGACCGCGTAGAGCGAACCGTTCTCTGTACCCTGCCACCACGTATAGAACTGGTCGGGACCGAGGGAAATATTCGCGATCACCCGTGGTGTGCTCACGTGGGTGTCATTCCATGGAGCATCGAGTGTGGGCCAATAGGTCTGCTCAGGCAAGATGACCTCGACACAGGTGGTGGCGGTGTTGGGAGCCACCAATCCTCCGATACCAGCCCGATCCCACGCGCGCACACAGACCGTGTGATTCCCGGTGCTCGCAAGGTCGATGATTACCGATTGGGAACCGTTCCCGAAACCCGATCCGGTCCACAGCATCTCGCCATCGACCTCGATGAATTGCAATGCGGATTCGCTCACATTCCATTCAACGGTCATGTGATGATCAGCAAGAATCTCATCCGGACTCGGCTTGGCAATCAGAATGAGAGGCGCCGTTCGATCGATGAGGATCCGGGTGGATAGCGTGCCGGTATTGTTGGCCCAGTCGGTCACCTCAAGTCGCAATTCGTACAGGTCATCGGGCCATTCTGTCAAGTTGAGCTCGAAGTTATTCTGCTCCAGCAAAGGGCTGTTCGAGCCGAACGGTTCACTCCACGGTGGCGCAAGGTCAACCTGACACTCGCGCATCATCTCTGACTCTTGTTGTGAGAATACCGTCAAGCAGATGTCACGGCCGTCGAACAGTCGCGAGATCGAGACGCGCCCGACATTGAAACTGTAGGCCTGTTCGGGCGTGACTGCGACATTGACATCACCCCATTCAGCCACACTGATCGACTCGAATACGAGTTGTGGGGTCGGACCGGTATTCGCCGGCGCCCATGGATCGTGAACGATGCTGCGATTCGCGTGATTCCAATTGCCCGCAGGATCGCGCGCGACGATTTCAAATTCATTCAGATCGTGCCAGATCCAGGTCGAAGTGTCCCACATCGTGCTGTTGGGCCCTTCCCCCCAGATGGTTGGTTGAAGCACGAGATCCAGGGTTGCGAACCCAGAGACATCGAGGGTGATTTCTGTGCCGTTGACCCATAGTTCAGCCTCGGCATCGGTCTGGATGCGAATCGTCTGAACAACCTCACCTTCGAAGGGCCACCAGTCATGGATGGCGATCGGTGGTGCGATGTCATCGTGCTCGATCATCAGCGAGCCTTGCCCGAGCCGATTCGTGAGATCGAGAGCGGCTGCGGTGTAGTCATGCCATTGGTTGTCTCCAGGCAGGGTCCAGTTGAGCCAGGCCGCGCGCAGGGTGGGGTCATCGAATCGCGGTGAGAGTGGGGGCAGCGTCGCTTGAGGGATCCAAGTCTGGGAATTCGTCAGATGAAGACGGTCGAATGCCAGCCCATCCTCCTTCATCCACACCGTAATCGTGTGGCGCCCCACTGTCGCGACATCGATGTAGGCCCGCCAATTCAGGGTCTCATCCTCGACTGAATTGGCCCAAGCCCATCCGAGGTCCGAGGTGGCGAGGCCCATGCCGCCAAGCGTCGAGATCTGTCCATCGATGCCGACATGCATGGCATCGGAATCATCGCCATCTCTCAGGACGCGCGCCCAGATCCAATAGGTACCCGCCGCATCGAACTCAACCTCCCATGAAAGGGACGAACCGGTCGCATTGTCACCGGCATCGAATCCGTTGTCACTCGAAGTCATGTAGCCTAATCCGGAGAATTGCATGCTGGCATTGGAGAAGATCCAGTCGGTGCCAACGGTCGCCATCGCGGTCTCGGCCTCGAGGTCGACCGTGCCATTGACGGCGACATGGTGGTCACCAGCACTGTACAATCGATTGGCATTCCAGTGCTGCCATAGGTCGAGTGAGGTATTGCTGACATTTCCAGTGAGGGGTTGCACCTCGAGCGTTGCATCCGCTGGCAATGTGCCCGCGGCCATCCCATCCACGTCATAGGTCAGTCGACTGAGATTGAAGCCCGTACCCGGGTCGAAGGCCTGCATCGAGAGCGCGAGGCTCTGGTTGGTTCGCGTGCCATCGGGCATCGAGAAACCCACTTCGGGTGCAGGGTCGATCAGGGTGAAACTGTAAGGCAGCCGAATCAACCCGCCACTGGCCAGCATGACATCCACATACCCCCCCCATATACCGGCCATTGCCGGCCGATTCCAACTCAGATTCAGATCGATGACACTCTCTGGAATGGATCCACCGAGTGCGCTGGAACCATTCGTGAAATTCGCTAGAATCTCAGTCTCATTCAGGGTATTGAAACTCGAGACGGAGAGATCCGAGCCGCCGATCTCGGACCAGCGCAGCCAGAATGTGGTGTTGGATGCACGCAGATCATAGCCGTGAACGACGACCCAATAGGTGTCGGCCTGACCACCGCCATAAGCAATCTTCTCATCGCAATTGAAGTTGCCAGAGCTGCCGACCTGCTCATTCCCCCAATCAATAATGCCATTGCTGTTCTTGTCTCTATAGAGGTACATGTCGAGGTCGATCCCCGATTGGTGACAACCGATCTCGACCTCGATCAGCTGATTCGCTCCCGCGGTGAATTCCCGGATGTAGGAAGAGGATTGGACATCGTCTGGATCATCCTGATAGGAGATCTCACTCGACAAGTATTGTGGAATCGTGAAGCCATGCGCACTGATGCTTGCAATGTCCAGCTCGAGCGTTGATCCGATTCGATGGCTCGACACACCACTCATCACGGACCAATCGGCCAGAGAAGACGACAGCCCAGCACCGAGTGGCGAGATGTAGCCGACACTGATGTTGAGCGGATTGTCATTGGTGTTGACGCCATGCATCGCGGAATGGAGCATCATCTGTTTGGTGCCAGGGCTGTCATCGGCGACGATGATCTCGCGGCTGCCACCGCCATTGGTGAAGTAGCTGTATTTTCCACCGCCCGCGTGCTGGCCGACCGAACCGGTCTCCATCACAAGCGTGCGCGGTCCATAGGCGGCGGGATCATCCATGAAGAAGGGGTGATCCGACTCACTCATCCAGTGCACGTCGACATCGGTGAAGGCATTGTCCGGCCAGTCGACATCGATGATGATGCTGCCATTGCCCGACATTGAAGCCGGCCAATCCAGGGTGAGGAATTTCCAGTCCCCCGATTCGGCGCGCCAGCCCCAGCGTTGCGCGCCCTGCAGCCATGTCTCATCATACAGAGTCTGATTGGAGAGATTGCCATCCACCGGCTTCGGGGTCAGCGTGAACGGGCCCGAGAAGCCGACGTTGGTGATCACCGGCCAGGTCCAATCTCGAGTGGTGTTGTTCGAGGTTTCCGCATGGATTCTCAATCCATGCTGTTTGAGTCCACCTCTGGCATCGGCAGGCACCTGTATGTTGACGCTGACGGTCTGTGAACCGCCTGCAGCGATGGTGAGATTCGAGGGCGCACTGATCCAGCTGTCATTGGCGGGTCCGAAGGCGGTCCAATCGAATTCGATCCGCAACGGGTCCTTGTCTGGTGCGCGCACGAATTGACGCCATAGACCAACCAGAATCCCATCGCCTTCCCAGTCGTGAGGATTGCCGACACGGACTTCGACCTGGCCGCCCTCGTAAACGTGCTCGGTGATCATGTCCAATTCACCCGCTTCGGTCCATTCACCATCATCGACATAGCCATCGCCGTTTGAATCGGTGGTCCAATTGCCATCGCCATCATCATCTGTCCAGCGCCAGGCTCGCAGGTAGATCCTGTTCTCGGATTGCAGATTCTGATCGCCATCGAAACCCTCCCCTTCCATCACGGCGCGAGCGCGCAGCAGCGTGGCTGCGGGGGGAAGTGAGAGATTCGCATCCCCTTTGATATGCATCGGGAAGATGAAGTCCGGACGGGTATCATAGCCATCCCAAGTGGTGTTATTCCCGCTGTCCGTGCTGTTCCACACCATGCGATGTCCAGCCAGCGGCACCAATTCTGAAGGTGTCAAGGTGACATTGAGAGGCGAAGCACCCGGATTGCTCAGCGTCAATTGCATGGCCTGAGCCTGTCCGGGCAGCATGAAATTCAGATTGCCATCGCGGTGAGCGCCCTCGTTCGAACCCGTCATCCAAGAGGCTGGACTGACGATCAATGACCCATTGTCGCCAGCGATCGCAGCCACGGCACGGCTCGCATTCATCCAGCCACCCCCTTGGACCAGTGGATCATAGCCACGATCATCCGCGGTCGACATCACGAGATCTCGGAAGGCTTGCGAGTTCGGCCAGGTCCCCGATGCATCCCTGTAGGCTTGATAGATCAGAGCCCCCAGGCCTGCGGCCACGGGGGTTGCAAGAGAAGTACCGGACCACGTGGTCGTCGCGCTGTTCGCATTCGTCACATCGTTCAGTGTCCGATCGCCGGTCGCTGACCAGCCCACGGCAACGATGTCAGGATCTAGGCGACTCACGGAGTTGGGTCCACGATTCGACCAGGAGGCGGATTCCCCCCAGGTGCTTCCCTTGCTCGAGAACGCGCCCACCGACATGACGCCGTGGGCCCCACCGGGTGAAGCGGTCGTGCCATACCCATGACCTCCATTGCCGACGGCGACGAAGTAGGTGGTCTCGGGAGAGTAGACACGTGTCAGCCAGTCCAGATACAGCGACCAATAATCGGCACCATCATCGTGGGCGGCCGAATTGCCAAAGGAGAATGAGCCGATCTGTGCTTGGTCGTGCGAGGTCGAGGCATTGCCATCATAGCCCTCGCCGATGAAACGGAAGGCGTCGAGCCAGGATCCGCCGGCATAGAGATTGGAGACGGCGACCAGTTCCGCGCCGGGCGCCATGCCGAGCACGGCGCCATTGTTCACCACACCTTGCGCGGCCACCGCAGAAGCGCACAGCGTCCCGTGGCCGCCGCCTGCCTCAGAGGCATCATTCAGCATCAGAAGAATGAGATCTCCCGCACCGGCGACACGATTCTGATATCCGGTGCGAGCCGCATATATATCGCCGTACGGAACGCCATTCACACCATCCGAGATCCACCAGAGAAGGCCCGCGGATTGATCCCACAACCCATCGTCATCCGTGTCCCGACCATAGGTCGGATTCGCCTTGTTGACCGGACTCTCATCACCGAATTCACCATCTCGATCGATGTCCATGTAGACCGTGTCATAGACTCCAGAGACCTGCGTGTCGACGACGATGATGTTGACATCACCACCCGCTCGAAGAATCAGTCGGGAATCGGAATGGAGGCCGAGATGATAGTCACCTGACAAGGAAGGCAGGATTCCCGTGATGTTCCAGCCCGTCGCATCCAGCACGGAATCATTGTCGGAATCCGAATCATTGGCCGTCGTATCGACCCACCAGGAATTGGCCGCACCCGGGTAGGCCAGACCGTCGCGCTGCCAACGCACCAGCGAGACCGGATCATGCATGATGCCCCAGCCATCGTAGGGAGATGCGGGGTCATCGAGGATCGCCTGTGTCCCATTCAGATCCGGATGCGCGAAATCAATGCCGGAATCAGCGATCGCGACGCGCACGCCCGTACCATTGTAACCCCGATCCCAAGCGTCGGTCGCTCCGTGGATCTGGCCGCTCTTCACCGAGGTCGGCCCACCGGGAAGCGCACCGACCGGCTCAGGCCCGGTGCTGTCGTCGTAAACAGCGAATACGCCTTCGATGCCAACCAATTTCGGCACCAGGCTACCCGGCATCGTCACCCGACGATGCTCGACGACGCCTGAAGAAGGCTGAACGAATTGCAGGGTTCCATCGGCCTGCTCGGGCAGCAGGTCGTGTTCGACCTGCCATTGATGCAAGGCGAACAGATTCCGGGTCAGGACCATCGGTTTGGCCACTTCCTGCGCTGTCCAGAACTCAACTGAAGGCGAGATCGATGCGATGACTGGGAGGGATGGCAAGGGTGGAATCGAGGATTCCTCAACGATCTCAGGTGCTTCATTCCGCCCTTCCACGGGGTAGGATAGCAGTGGAGAGAATGTGCTCAGCACGAACAGGAGGGCCAGACCCAGAGAGAGGCTCGCGCGGCGCATAGCGCCGCGGTGACAGCGAACACGGCTTGACTTTTCCCGTCCCTGTGCAGCAGTACCGTTCAAGTGGTGTCGTCGCTCCGAGCGGTTCGCAGTCTCGTAGTGTAGTGGTCCATCATGGCGGGTTTTGATCCCGCCGACGGAGGTTCGAATCCTCCCGAGACTACCAATAAGTGATACTCGGAAGGATTCGAAATCTACTGCTTGAACTCAGAGAGATCGAGTCCCTGCGCTTCGTAGATCTCCGCCTGAAGTGCCATGTCCATCTTATCCAGCCTCTTCACGAACTGTGATTCAGGCGTGACCTGAGCCTCGTATTCCTCAAAGGCGCTAATCGCATTCATGCCGAATGCTTGGATTGCCTCTCCCTCTCGCCGGTGCTTCTCCTCGGCACTCACACCGTCATGAGGTGTGATGTCACCCACCCGAACCTCAGCTAGATCGTGCAGAACACAGAGCGTCAGGACTCTCGCAAGATCCAGTTCAGGCGGGCACAACTCAATCGCGAGCAGTGCCATGCCCCAGGAATGTGCCGCAACCGACTCGGGATTCTTGACCCCAGCCAACACCCAGCCCGCTCGAACGACATCCTTCAGTCCGAGTGCTTCCTTCAGCGCATCCAAGCGAATCACCGCTCGATGACATCGGGGTCCTTGGCGAGATCCCGTGTGATGTTCTTGTGATGGCTTTCCAATGTCCCGCCACCGATCTCGAGCAGCTTGGCATCGCGCCACAGTCGCTCGACCACGTATTCGCCGACATAGCCGTAACCGCCCAGCACCTGAATGGCGCGATCCGCGATCGTCTTGGCCGCTGTCGTTGCGAACAATTTGACACCGTCCGAGTCCAAGCGCTGGCCACCAGAGGAAAGGTCCAGTCGTCGAGCCGTGTCGTACAGGTAGGAGCGCATCGCGCGATACTCTGCCCAGGATTCACCGATGTGACGCTGGATCTGGCCGAAGTCCCGAATCTGCTTGCCGAAGGCCTCGCGCTCGCTCGCATACTGATTCATCGCCGCGAGGCAGCGCCTCGCGATACCGACCGCCTGCGCGGTCAGGCTCAATCGCTCCAACTCGAGATTGCGCATCATGTGATGCAGTGAATTTCCCGGCTCACCGACGAGATTCCCCGCCGGGACGATGCAATCCTCAAACACCAGCTCCGCGGTGTTCGAGGCCCGCATGCCGGTCTTGTCCTGGATCTTCTGACCGCCCTTGTATCCCGGCATGCCCTTCTCGACGATGAAAGTGGAGATCTCAGGACGACCCTTCTCGGTCGTGCCTGTGCGAGCATACAACCAGACGATGTCCGCGGGCGTCCCCGCCTCATCGATCACACCGTTCGTGATCCACATCTTCGTTCCATTGATGCACCAATTTCCATCATCCTGCAGAACCGCCGACGTCGTCATCCCCAGCACATCCGTGCCATAATCAGGTTCGGACATCGCCATGCAACCCACATGCTCACCCGAGCACAACTTGGGCAAGAGACGCGCCTTCTGTTCCTCAGAACCATTGGTAGCGAGATTGTTCACCATCAACTGAGCGTGCGCGAGGTAAGCCATGCAGAAGCCAGGATCCGAGTAGGACATCTCCTCATTGACGATCGCCGCAGCGGTCGCATCAAGCCCGGTCCCGCCGTATTCCTCAGGCACCGTGATGCCCAGCAGACCATACTCACCCAGCTTGCGAAACAGCGCGAGATTGAACTTCTCCTCACGATCGTGCTCAAGCGCCTGAGGTTCGATTTCCTCAGCGGTAAAATCCCGCACCATCGCACGGATCATCGCGTGCTCCTCGGTGGGATTCGCGATGTCGAACGTACGCCAGTCGTCCATGGAGCCCGCCACCTGAACTTCGCTCATGAACCATTCCCACGCGAGCGCGCGAGCAAGAACGGCTCACGTCGAAGGCGAAATGCACAAAGAGGGATGACAGCCGCGGTCACCATCAAGGGCCCGTGGGTTAGCTTGGCTATACTTGGCGATTCGGGGTCGTCAGTCCCCAGTTCAAATCTGGGCGGGCCCATCTCAACACATCCTCGACCGTCAGCATCCCTGCTCGACATCGCCACCGAGGCCATCGCACTCACCCGCACCGCCCACAGCATCGGTAAGCCGGAACTGGTCGAGCAGATGCTGGCTGCAATTGATCGCCGTCTGCGC